>Ga0115013_10000441_pt1 | contig 25285 bp, 29 predicted proteins | sample SouAtlMetagenome_2_FD_88686 | JGI IMG/M metagenome (GOLD analysis project Ga0115013, IMG submission 88686) | Marine eukaryotic phytoplankton communities from Atlantic Ocean - South Atlantic ANT15 Metagenome | ecosystem: Environmental > Aquatic > Marine > Oceanic | place: South Atlantic Ocean...
AATTCAATCGAATAGCAAATAAGAAAACCCTCGTTCGTATCATCTTTCCAAGCCGAATGGACTTCATCATGACTTTTTCCCGTTCGAATTTCGATAAGGTTCTTATTTTCGAAGATGGTATTTTCTCTCATGGATGCCTAACGCCCAAATAAGGGGCTGGTTAATAGTTTGCTAAAATGTGGAACGAAGTGGAACCGAGCAAACTGTTAGCAGTCCCGCTTTATTTTCTTGTTAGGTATACATTACTCTCCGTACTCAGATAAGTACAATTTAATACCGAGTTTCCCCATAATAGTCATAGCCTTAGGGGATAATATTGCACCACCGCCACAGGCATTCTCTCTAATAGAAAAGCCAACGTCGGCAATATAATTTGAAGGAGTTAAATTTAAAGGATTTTCCAACAACCAACTTTCAAGCTCTTGGATCTGAATAGGCAGCTCCCAATGATCTTTGGCTAAATGAGCTAGCTTTTCATTTGATTGTTCAACTTTGATATAAATTGGCACTCAACTTCCCTGTATACCTAACGCCTGAATAAGAGGCGTATTAAGCTTGGCTAAAATTAGCGAAGAATGAGCGCCTGCCAAGCATTAAGACGTCCATTACTTTATTCTCTTGTTAGGCACTACCGATTTACGCCACATCGCGAATATGATTACTCCTTGAAACAATAGAATGTAACCAAGAAGATTTCTAAGTTCAATTATCCATTCGTTAAGCGCTTTTTTGTATTCATACTGAGAAATTTCTGACTCTTTAATTGATTCAAAAATTTCTACTAGTTGATTTTTGCTAGCTCCGTCATGCCCAATTTTTTCGATTAATGAATCATAAACGGCACTAGTCTCTTTAACATTTTTCTGAGTTTCAAAGTCAGTCTTAACAAGAACACTTATTTGATGAACGCTGACAATGCACAATGCTGACAAAGCTATACAAGTAAAGAAAAACAGTGTGTACAGCAGATTATTCTTCATTGGATTAGGTATGCCTAACGCCTCGCTAAGAGGCCAAGTAATGCTTGGCTATAATCTGTGAGGAACGAACACGAGCCAAGCGTTACGTGTCCGACTTTAGCGACTTGTTATGAATACTTATCTGCGCCAGATTTGTCTCTCTATAGCTCTCATCTTTCTAATGACTGAGAAAGTTCCTGTCGATATTTTCTGTACTAGGATCCCAACAATAATCAAAGTTGCGGGCATGAATAACAAACTCAATTTGGCTTCTTTATCATTACGTTCACCACCATTTAAAACAACGCTAACAGAGTCGTCATTAAATAGTTGAATAGCGTCATATGCTAAAATTAGCCCGACAAATATGAATATTAAACCTACAAACTTTGTAATTAACACTCTAAAGTTGTCGAACTTTTGCATGTCTGTTCCTAAGTATTCATAACGCCTCGATAAGAGGCTAAAAATCAATTGGTTATACTTTAGCGAGGTACGAGCGCCAAGCCAATGATTTTATGTCCCTTTCTTAATCGACTTGTTAGGTGTTTTTAGCTCTAAACTGTTTTTTTAGTTTTTGAAAACCGAACCCGCCAAGCCATACAATTAATGGATAAGGCAATAAAATGACCATCCAAATCATAACTTTCAAAGGCCAGCCAACTCCCATATTTGACCAATACAGCTTTGTTGCTTCTTCTTGCATCTTAGGAGCAACATTTTTCAACCTTTCTATTTCAGATATACCTAGAGAATCATATCCCATAAAATCAAGACGTATCTCAGTGTAAAAATGAGGCCAATATGCGCCTGCAATGAGCGTTAAAGATATTGTGAAAGCTGAAACCAAATGCAATTTCACAAAACTATAATTTTTATACACACAAAAAATTGGTGAAAAAACCAAAATAATTAGAAGTAGTGAATTAACAATGAAGTCTAAAGTTTCCATCTAAACTATCGAAACACCTAACGCCCAACTAAGGGGCAAATAATTAGCTTGGCTATAATTTTGAGCGAAGCGACAAAAGCCAAGCTTTATTTGTCCCTCTTGAGTTACTTGTTAGGCATATTATTTATGCAGTGGTGGCGAATTTACCGCACCACAGCTTCTGCATATATATGAAATATTCATAAATGACAAAGAGCTACAGTATGACTTAATTTTCCCACATTTCCCGCACTTTGCAGGAACATGACTATTAAAAAGCCAAACAAGTATAAAGAATACTGAGAATATTACAGGGAAAACCTGCCAATCAGTTAACCTCAGGCCAAAGCTATTTGCTACAAGAAGTCCAACAAAGCCAAGAATCAATAAGATGCTAGCAAATACAAAAGCTCGAACTAATGCGTGATTTAATTGGCTCATTTGCTGAATCATCCCTGTATGCCTAACTTTAAGCTAAGCGGCGCAGTTGCGTGGGGCATAATGGCGAAGCCGCCCCGCGTAAATGCGTCCGAACGACCGAAGGGAGTGACTTCAGCGCTTTGTTAGAAGCAGAGCCTATTCCCTTGGCATTTTTAAAAACTAATAAAGCCAGCATACGATTGATTATTAACACGAACAAGTGAAACAACAGCGAAGTGATGGTTTTGATTTGACTGAAGCAAGCCGCCATTTGAACTGTCGGACGCATTGGTGCTTGCTGACGTTGAATAAGAACTTGGCGATAAAGCGCCTAATGCGCAACCTTTGAAGTTAGTGCGGCGAATTTAAAACCACCAAAAGCCAGAGCGATTTTTGAAACAACAGGTGAGGTGGTTGAACTGATTTTTTTATTAAGAGAAACGCAGTTTAGGCTGACGCCTTCTAACTTTTAAATAAGGGGCGCAGGCATGTGGGGCATAATGGCGAAGCCGCCCCGCATGTATGCGTCCCAGCGAACGGAGTGAGTGACTTAATTTTTTTGTTAGCTGACATTATTTGAATTTGTACCATTTTTTTCGTTGGTAGCAAGCCGCACCTATAGCAATGCCAAAAGCTATGAGAAAATAGTGAGTAGTGAACACAGCCCAAAAAATCAATGGAGCTGCGACAGAGATTGCAATTGATAACCTTTGATTTGATGAGTAATCGACTTCTACAAATTTACCTTTTTTAAAGGCAATAATTTGAACGATTAAGGCGACAACTATCAAAACTAAAATTAATAGTTGAAAAGGGCTTAAAAATTCCATCTTTATATCCTTTGGCAGCTAACAATTTAGTGTACGGAAAAAATCCTTTATGCAAGGTGGAAAATTTCCATATTTCATTAATTTATTGTCCCAGTCTATTTTTTAAGCTTATGATTAGCAAGTCATTATTAATAAACCCTAAACCACACCCAGAGAAAGACGGAAAAATTCCGTAATAGATCGAGTCTATGCAACTGAATCTTTGGCTGTATAAAAAAACAGTGCTTATGCAAAATTATTTTAGTTTGATAAATACTAAATTACCGCAGGAGTAATTGACTTGCTATAGGTTAGAGTAAATAGACTAAATATAAGCATATTGATACAAATAGGCATTTTTTAGCGACTATTGCGCCTGCTAAATGTTGTTTCCAAATACTATAATGCATTGCTAAGAGTAGTTTTAACCCTAAGCGCGTCACCAATCTTTTAATAGAGCTTACCTCAGGCTAGGCGGTGACTGCGTAATCAACATTGGCAGGTAATTTTATGGCGATTAACAACCAATTTGGCCCTAAAGGCTGGACTCCCGAGCGTTTAGGTTCTCTTACGGGGAAAACGTTTCTCATCACTGGCGCAAATACCGGTGCAGGGTTTCAGGCTACGCGAATCTTGCTATCGAAAGGGGCTAATGTGGTAATGCTAAACCGAAACCCTAGCAAATCGGAAGCTGCAATGGCCCAGCTAAAAAGTGAATTTGGTGATGAAGCTAAAGTTAGTTTTATACAATTAGATTTAGCGGAGTTGGCGTCAGTAAGGCGCGCATCGAAAGAAATATTAGAAAAGGTGCCTAAAATCGATGCACTTGTGTGCAATGGCGCAATTGCTCAAATCGCCACGCAACAGCTTACTGTCGACGGGTTTGAAAGTCAGTTAGGGGTGAATCATTACGGTCACTTTTTATTATGTGGTTTGCTCTTTGAAAGAATTGAAGCGTCAGAAGGCAGAATTGTAGTGGTGTCTAGTGAAGGCCATAAAATGGGTTTAAAAGCCATTCAATTCGATGACATGAATTGGGACAAAAACTACCATCCAAATAAAGTGTATAGCCAAAGTAAGCTAGCTCAAATGATGTTTGCCTATGAACTGCAAGACAAAATCAAAGCGGCTGGGAAGAATGTGAAAGTATACGTTTGCCACCCTGGGGCTTCTAATACATCTCTTATCAGGGAAAGCGCGAGCTTTATGACACGGATCTCCTGGGCATTTATGGTTAAAATCGGCTTAGCGCAAACCGCTGAAAAAGGCGCTTATCCAGAGGTAATGTGTGCAACCGAAGAAAACTTAAAAGAGCGTGCTTATTATGGGCCAACCGGCATCATGAATTTTGGTGGCCCGGTAGGTGAGGGTAAGCTTGAATCATTTGTTTTACAAAAAGACGCGTTAACTCGATTGTGGGCGCTTTCTGAAAAAGAAACCGCTATTGATTGGCCGCTTTAATTTAACAAGTAACGCGCTTTGTGTTTAGGCTAAAAGATGAAAAGATTAATTTTGGGTGTGGGTATCAGTATGTTAATTACAATGAATTCATCGGCTAACGATAGTAGTAAGTTAGCCGATACTCAGCAAGCTATTCAAAGCTCGGAACAAAGTTCTGATCAAGGCTTAATACAAGATGTTGAGGGCAACGTTTATCGTACAGTTAACATTGGCAATAGAGTATGGTTGGCTGAAAATTTAAGGTCGACCAAATTTCAGGATGGCACTGCGGTAAATACGGGCTTCATTCCTGATGATAACGACAAAAACCTTTCAGGCTATGGCAGGCTTTATGATTGGAATGATGTTTCTGACTCCCGCAATATTTGCCCTGAGGGGTGGCGAGTTGCATCCGATGAAGACTGGAAAGCGCTGGAGTCTGCTATTGGTATTGCCGAATCTGATCTGGATAAAGAAGGGTGGAGAGGCGAAAACGACATTGCTATTACACTTAAAGCTGCACAACCTAATACATTGTTTAAGCGTTTTGACCAGTCCCAAGTAAATAAGCATAAATTTTCTGCCACGCCAGCGGGTGTGAAGTTGGGTAATTGGTATATTACCCAAGGCATGTATACTGAGTTTTGGACAAGCAGCAATGCCACTGATAAAGAGGCTTTTGCTAGAACACTGGCATATTCGTGGTGGAACTCTCATAAAGGAGAAATTCGCCGCGCCAAACTCAAAAAGAGTTATATGTTCTCGGTTAGGTGCGTAAAAATTTAGGTTGAATGATGTTCCTCTTAACGACTACAAAATCCGTTGCTGTAACGGTTTTAATGCTAATGCTTTTTCATACTGCGGGTTGTGCTAACTCTGAAGCAAAGTCGCTTAACTACCAAGTGGATGATGAGCTTGTGGTGCTAGCCCATGGATTAGGGCGAAGCGATTGGGCGATGTGGCGTTTTGCCCAGCGCTTGGAACACGCAAACTATAAAGTATGCCGATTAGACTACGCTACCATCGGGGTTAGTGTGGCGTCGGTATTAGATGAAACAACCAGCCAAATCGATGCGTGCTTACAAAATGCCCCCAAGGTACATTTTGTAGGGCACTCCCTTGGTGGTTTAGTCATTAGGGCGTATCTGCAAAACCACGAAGAAGCGTTAGAAGCCGTGAACGTGGGTGAGGTAGTACTAATCGGTACGCCAAACAAAGGCAGTGAGCTGGCCGACTATTATAGTGATTCTTGGTTGATGAACCTAGGTGGGGGAATTAGTCGCGCGTTGGTAACAGGCAGTAGAAGCCTGGGCAATAACCTTGATGCGATAGATTTCAATATAGGCGTTATTGCTGGCACAAAGCCATTGGGTTTAACGAACGACAGGTTCAAGGGGCCAAATGACGGTTTGGTATCAGTAGAATCTACCAAGTTGGAAGGCATGAGTGATTTTATCACCATCGAGGTTGGCCATGCTCAAATGCGATATAGCGAAGAAGTGGCAAATCAAACTATACACTTTTTACAAAAAGGCGCATTTGAGCACTAATACGAAGACATTAGTGCTCCTAATATAATCTTGCGCAATCTCGCAAGCAACCACGCGAATTACCTTAGCTAGGTGAGCTTTTCGTAATTAGTAAATACTTTATACAGCTGTGTGCCACTTAGTACCGATGCCGACGGAAAGTGCAAAATAGGTATTAAATCGCATGGGGCATTCAATAAACGGCTGCCATTATCGTTATCAAGCTCGTCGATATTTAGAATTTTAGCTAGGGGCTCACCCGCCTTAATAGTTTCCCCCGGTTTTGCCATGTATTCCACCATACCGCCCCAGTCAGTAAACAAGGTTTTATAGTCTTTCAGCATTACCCCTAACCGAGTCATATGGTCAGGCTTAACATCACAATTATGCAGTGCGCCTTTTGCGTTTAAGTAACTGAGTATACTTAGCGCATCCACATCGCCTTCGGTGAAATTAATCACCTCTTGGCTACCCATTTCAAGCGTAAAAGCTTCAACGTTAAATTCAATACTTCGCTGCAGGTTTGCTTCAATACATTCTTGTAGCGTCCACCATGGGCAAAAAGTCGCTTCGTCTAATGCGCCAGCGAAAACGTTGGGAATAAAAATGCAGTGGGGAATATTGAATAGGCTAGCGCTGGGCTTAGCATACTCAGGCACATAAATATGGCGTGTGGAAACAGGGCCGTTATGTAAATCCAGTACAAAATCAGCGTTCACCGCTAATTGCTGTAATTTTAAGTTAAGTTGCTGCGCTAAGCCTAAACCCCAAGGTGTGGCAAGTTTAGTATCAATGGCGCTTGATAAAAACGTTCTGAAACGTTGCTTTATGCCTTGTACCGACTCTTCTGGAGTAACGGTATTAGCAAATTGCTCTACACTGCTTTTATCGAAATGATAGCCTCGGTTCCAATTAGTGCCATTTACAGGGTCGAAGCGGCCCATGGTGTACTCACCGGCTTTTATATTAGTGCCCACAGGGTTGCAATTGGGTACCAAGATAATTTCACCACAAATATCCATGTCTTTTAAGCGTTGGATAAGGTGGTATATCACTACGTTACCTTGCACCTCGGCGCCATGTATCGAGCTTTGAATGTATACGGTGGGGCCGGGTCTTGCGCCACGCATTCGGTAAATAGGTACATTCATATTTCTGCCAGAGGCGTTTTGCGCCACGACAATATGCTGTTTAACAACCTTAGTTGTCATAACTCTCTCTTTTTAGTTCGTTGTTATTCATGTCGTTGTAAGTTAATGATACTTTCGCAAGTACTTGCGTTAACACACTTGGGTGATGGACGTGCGCTAGCTTTGATTGTTATCAGCATTTTTGTGCTATTTGTTGCAAACATCACACTGCATAGTATTTGGTAAGGTCCATTGTTGCCACTCATGTTGTAAGCCGTCGAAGGTTAACAAGGTATTCAGCGGCACTGAACCAACTCTCATTAGTACTTGCATGGCAAGCAGGGCTTGGTAAGTGCCTACAATATTCACGATGGGCGAAAAAATGCCTGCTTCTGTACAGCTTAATTCAGGAGCGATAAATAACCTGCGTAAACAGGCATAGCATTGGCTCTCGCCAGGTTTGGCTACAAATAATTGACCTTCAAAGCGAATGGCCGCACCGGAAATTAAAGGTACGCCGTGTTTATAACATAAGTGGTTTATGAGGTCGCGGCTTTGCGTATTATCGGTACAATCCAGCACAATGTCGTGCTCGCTAAACAGTTTGTGGTTATTTATTTCAGCTTTCTCTATTCCTGAAGAATCTGTCTGAGAGGCATCTACCTCTGCGCTGTCTACCCCAGAGCGGTCTATAGAAGTATATGGCGTATTATCTGGTTGCAAACTCGCTTCAATACCTACAATGTCACAATCGCTATTTATTTGCGCCAGCCTAGCTTTAGCCGCCATTACTTTAGACTGCCCAATTTGGCTTTCATCGAACAAGGTTTGGCGGGGAAGATTGGTGTGTTCAACAATATCGTTGTCTATGAGTGTGATTTTGCCCACACCACTGCCACATAAGCTTGTAGCCGCCGCATTACCTAAACCACCTACTCCAATTAGTAGAACGCGTGACGCCGCCAACAATTCCTGCCCATCTATATCAACTTGAGGCAGCACAATTTGGCGGTTGTATCGCATTACCTGCTTAGTAGATAGCGGGGTTTTCATTTACGCAGTACCCTTATAGATGAATTGGTGTTGTTCACGTTGTGTTTTAAGCCTTACCACTACTTTAATTTATAATGGTACATGGCAATGCGTCATACGACCAACACACAACAATTTTCAGATTAGGCGCTGCATTTTACAAAATAAGCTTTTAAAATCGACGCTTTGCAAAGACGCAGCGCCTGACTAAAAAACCGAAGCGCCGCTAGTGCAGTATATGTTGCCGCATACATCAATGTGGTAAGCTGAACGTAACATGATGTATTAATTAGGCGTACTTTATCAAAGCCTGAATAAATGTCGCATATCAATTTAGGATTTCTTATGTCTGTAGTTAGTCAGCCGCTAAATTTGGCGGTACTTACCATTTCTGACACCCGCACACTTGAAAACGATAAGTCAGGGGATTATTTAACTGGCGCATTAGAAACTGCGGGGCATAACTTAGGCGACAGAGCCTTAGTAAAAGATGATATCTATCAGCAACGCGCTATAGTGTCAGCGTGGATAGCAAACCCCGACATTCACGGTATATTAATTACCGGTGGCACCGGCTTTACTCATAGAGACTCAACGCCAGAAGCTATCAGTGTTTTATTCGATAAACAGGTTGATGGTTTTGGTGAATTGTTTCGCCAAGTAAGCTACGAAGAAATTGGTACTTCTACCATTCAGTCTCGCGCTATTGCAGGTTTTTCCAATAACACCGTCATCTTTTGTTTACCGGGTTCTACAGGTGCTTGTAAAACCGGTTGGGAAAAAATTATTGCCAGCCAGTTAGATGTCGACTTCAAACCCTGTAATTTCGTTAAACACTTGGTGTCGTAATGGCCACATTTAGTCATTTAAACGCGGGCGGCGAAGCTAACATGGTGGATGTTAGTGATAAAGCGGTTACCGTCAGAGAAGCCACTGCTCAAGGCTATTTATATGCTAGCCCAGAGGTTATCAGCCAAATAAGCAATGCCACTATTGCTAAAGGCGATGTATTTGCCGTTGCGCGTATTGCAGGTATTCAGGGGGCAAAGCGATGCGCCGATCTTATTCCTTTGTGCCATCCTCTAGCGCTCTCGAAAGTCGATGTTAACTTTGCCATTGAGCCGGAAAATAACCGTATAAAAACCACTTGTTTTTGCAAGCTAAGTGGAAAGACGGGGGTGGAAATGGAAGCCCTTACCGGTGTAAATGTGGCTTTGCTTACCTTATTTGATATGTGTAAGGCTATCGATCCTGGTATGCGCTTAGAGGGCATTCAAGTGCTCGATAAAAAAGGCGGTAAAACGGGGCATTGGCAACGTATCGATGAACCAGCTAGTAGCCATATAAAAGACAAGAACCCATTAGGTGAGTAATTTACCTTCATAGGAATCAACATGAATGTAACCGTGAAAACCTTTGCGCAATTACGTGAAATTACCCAAGAAGGTAGCTTCACCCTAACGCTGCCTGATAGTACCGTTACTATGGGTGACGTTATTACCTTGCTAAAAGGCCGAAGTGAAAAATGGGCGCAAGCTCTTGGTGCCAGTGCTGGTAGCGAAAATGGCAGTGTATTAATGGCGCGAAACCAGCAACTGTGCGACATACAAACTCATGTGCAACCAGGTGACGAACTTGCCTTTTTCCCACCAGTAACAGGGGGATAATCATGTTCGCATTAATTGGCGACGCCGACTTCGATCAACAATGGTTATACAATCGCTTACGCCAAGAAGCTAGCCAAAAAGCGAAAGGCAATGTAGGCGCTATTGTTACTTTTACCGGCTTGGTACGAGACAACAATGTCGATGGCAATATTTTAGGCATTGAGCTTGAGCATTACCCTGGCATGACAGAGCAAGCCTTAACCGACTTAGTGCAACAAGCCATCACTCGATTTTCGCTAACCTCGGCAGGCGCGGTTCACCGTGTCGGCCGATTATATAACGACGAGCAAATAGTCTGGGTGGGCACTGCCGCACCCCATCGCGCCGCGGCCTTTGAAGGCGCTAACTTTTTAATGGATATGCTTAAGCAATCTGTCCCCTTGTGGAAAAAAGAATTTACCCGAGATGATTCTCGTTGGGTTGAGGTAAAAGCCTCAGACGACAAGGCCGCTTTGGCTTGGTTGCGAGAAAAATAGAAATGGCGGTTGGCGCAAAGATACTTACTTGTTCAAGAATAATACCCGCGTGTTTAAGCACGCGAGTAGGTAAACCTAAAGTCAGCGCGGGTACGTTTCTGTCTGTTGTCTTTTTTACTCTGAGCTTTGCGTGCAATGCGGCAGTATCAAACACGTATCTTGATTCGGATAATGATTCCGCTAATTATGGCAAAGCAGTGCCCATCTTGTCTTCGCCATTACAGGTAGCAGTAGCCGCAAATTTTGCCAAGCCCTTACGTAATATCGCCAGTGATTATTTTAAGAAAAGCGGGCAGGAAGTTAGTGTTACCGTTTCTTCCAGTGGCACCCTATTTGCGCAGCTTACTCATGGTGCACAGTTCGATGTATTCCTCTCTGCCGATACTGCTAGGCCAAATGCGCTGGTAGAGGCTGGGCGTGTTAACGCTGAAGATGTGCATGTTTATGCTAAAGGCAGGCTGGCCTTTCTGTCATCGAATACCACTGCTTCAACGCCTAATTTTACCGCTGCTTCCTTGGCTGGGAAAAAGCTGGCCATCGCAAACCCTAAACTTGCTCCTTATGGCAACGCAGCAAAACAGTATCTTGTTAATACCAATCAATGGAACATTGTTTCCCCGCATATTGTGATGGGGAAAAACGTACTTCAAACCTATCAGTTTTTTACTACAGGTAACGCCGACTATGCCTTGGTGGCATACTCACTTACACTGACGGATAAGCAAATTAATGAGGCTGGCGGACGTAATACTAGTGGTCGTGCTGCCGCGGCATTACTCATTCCCGATACCCTGCATCAGCCCATATTACAAAGCCTTGCGGTTACCGCTGCCGCCGATAGAAAAGCCGCAGCGTCAGCATTTGCTCGCTATTTATTGTCACTAGAAGTACAGGGAAACTTACCCAATTGGGGTTATCAACCCGCTAATGATTCACTTCCGATTAGTGTAGATTCGCGTATTAGGGAGAACAAGGAAGTAAACAACAGTGACACTAGGGGCTTACCGTAAATGCTAGAGAGTAGCGCTTTTGCCGCAGTAGGCTTAACCCTAAAATTGGCTTTTTTAACCAGTCTGCTTTTAATGTTATTGGTTACTCCTTTGGCATGGAAGTTAGCTACTTGGCAGCATAAATTAAAACCCGTGTTTATGTCGGTGCTTGCATTACCCTTGGTACTTCCGCCCACAGTGCTTGGGTTTTACCTGTTGGTGGCCTTTTCGCCGCAAAGCCCAGTAGGGGAAGGGTGGCAATGGCTCACCGGCCATCAACTTGCGTTTAGTTTTGAAGGCTTAGTGATAGGCTCCTTTATTTACTCGTTACCCTTTGCACTACAGCCGCTGTATAGCGGCTTTACTCAACTCGATAAACGGTATGTTGAAGTGGCGCATTCATTAGGTTTTGGCAAAATTGAGACGTTTTTTCGCATCATACTTCCCTTGTGCAAAGCGCCGTTTATAGTGGCTTTCGGCCTTAGCTTTGCCCATACCATAGGTGAATTTGGTGTAGTGCTAATGATTGGAGGCAATATTCCAGGTGAAACCCAAGTGCTTTCAATAGCGTTGTATGAGCATGTTGAAGCCTTAGAGTATGGTCAAGCACATGCACTTTCGTTTGGGCTACTGTTGTTTTCATTTTTGCTGCTTACGCTGCTGTATCGCTTTAATGGAAAAGGAGGGCAAGGTTGGAGTTCAATATCTCGTTAGTAAACCGCATTAGTGCGAAAGCCGTGTTGCCAGACTCCATGCAGGTTGTGGGTATTACCGGGCCATCAGGTGCCGGCAAAAGCAGTTTGCTTCGTGCGCTAGCTGGGTTCGAGCCAGAAGCGACGGTAAGTGTTAATTGGTTTGGTGAAGGCGCTAAATCAATAGCTACCGCTAAAGCGGGTTCAGCTACAAAGACGGTAAACGCGATAAGCGCATGTAACGCAAAAAACGCGCTTGCCCCCGTGCGAGTGGGCTTAGTATTCCAACAACCAATGCTATTTCCTCATGTAAACGTAAAAGGTAATTTAGCACTGGCACAGCGTCATGCAGGGAGCAAAGCGTTAGCGGTAGAGCATGCCCTCGCTGGGTGTGAGTGCGAACACCTGTTGCATAAATCAATAGATAGCCTTTCAGGTGGCGAAGCGCAGCGGGTGGCGTTAGCGCGAGCACTGGTTAATGGGTCAGATGTGCTAATGCTTGATGAGTCGTTAAGCGCATTAGATGCAACGTTACGCAGTAAAATCTTACGATTTTTAGTAAAAACCTGTGGGCGCTTAAATATAAAATTAATCATGGTGTCTCACGATGTTCAAGACTTAGCCCTATTTTGTGATGGGCTAATATCGGTTGAAGATGGGGCGGTAGACGCGGCGGGCTCAGTAGCTTACGTTATGGCGAAAATCGCCAGCCAAGGAAGCGTAGAAAACCCCTGTGCCATATTAGAAGGTGAGATAATTCCACACTCGGATGATTTTCCTCATCCGTTTACTCGTTTAAACGTAAGCGGCAATATATTGTACGCTAAAGCGACCGTACAAAGTGATAACGAACGGAATACCAATAACAACACTGAACAAGGGCTAGACTCGAACCCGCGTCAAGCGCGAGGAAAAATAGCCGTTTTTGCCAGTGAAGTGAGTATTGATACCAATACACAAGTGAATGTGCCCTCTAGTAGTATTTTGAATGCGCTACCGTGCGAGGTGGTGAAAATTTATTATCCTGAAACACTGCAATATAACAACCCACAATCTAACAGCCAGCAACTTCAAACCGCAATCGTGATGCTATCCCACGGTGCTCAAACGCTATATGCCAGAGTAAGTACTTTGTCGATTGAAAGGTTGAAACTTGAACCTGGTTTATCCGTGGTGGCCAGGTTCAAGCTTCAGTAGATGTGCAGCGTGTTTTAAAGCCCAGCGTTTGGTATTTCTACAAGCTAAATGCTGCAGGCTAAATTCCTGTTCTCTTTATTCTCACTGCCTACATTCCCGCGACCAACATTCTCGCGATTCAAATCCTTGCGATCTAAATTCCCACTTCCTAAATTGCAGCAGAATAGCGCGAGATATGGTGATCTTTATTTAGGTAAGCATCAAACCTTGCACATATTGCTCTTATGTAAATGCGAGACGTATCTGGAACACTAATATATCGGTCGCTAAGCTCAATAATACCGTCGGCCATTAAGGATTTAAGGCTTGTTAATTCAATACAGAAATAGCCATTGAAGTTAATATTGTATTTATCTTCAATGTCTTTTTTGTCTAAATACAAATTACACATTAAAGACATGATCACATCTCGGCGAATGCGATCGTCTAAGCTTAACGCAATGCCATTGGCGGTTAGTGGTAAGTCGTTATCCAACCGGTTGTAATAGTCTTTGAGTTGCTTAGGGTTCTGACCATATGCATTACCTATTGTACTAATAGCCGATACACCTAAACCAAGTAAGTCACTGTTTTTATGGGTAGTGTAACCTTGAAAGTTTCGGTGCAATACGTGGTTGTGCTTAGCCATGGCTAGAGTATCACTGGGTTTAGCGAAGTGATCTAAACCAATCATCTCAAAACCTGTTTTAGTAAAGCTTTCTACTGCCATTTGGTGCAGTGCCGCTTTTTCATCAGGGGTGGGTAGGGTATCTAGCGGTATTTTACGCTGGGCTGCGAATCTATCGGGTAAATGTGCATAACTAAAAAGAGAAATTCGGTCGGGTGACATGGCTTTTACCGCCACTACCGTGGTGCGAAACTTTTCCATAGTTTGTTTTGGTAAACCATAAATCAAGTCTAAATTAACCGAGGTATAGCCTATGTTTTTTGCATCGAATACTAATTTGGCAATATGAGCCGTACTTTGAACACGATTGATAGACTGCTGAACATCCACATTAATATCTTGCACACCGAAGCTAACGCGGGTGTAACCTAATTCATTTAAATCTTCTAAGTATTCACAAGTCACATTTCTGGGATCTAACTCAATCGAAAACTCTGCATCGCTGGAAATAAGAAAGTGTTTCTTAATCAAATACATTAAATAGGTATGTTGTGTTGCTGAAAGGAAGCTAGGAGAACCTCCACCTAAATGAAGCGCTACTACTTTCTTATCTTTATATAGCGACTTTTTCGCTACCATCTCTTTTTCAATATAGCTAAGGTAATGGTCGGCTTTTTCGTTGTGGCGAGTCACTATTTTATTGCAGCCACAGTAATAGCAAAGCTCTTCGCAGAAAGGGATGTGGATATACAAGCTTATTGTATCGGCACCGCAGTTTTCAGATGCGCTCTCTAATAAGCCATCATTCACCGCCTCAAATTTAAGTGCAGTAGGGTAAGAAGTGTAACGTGGCGCCTGTTGTGCATACTTTGTTATTGTACTTGTGGCCTGTTCAATTGGCGAATTCATAGTTATCTTCTGCTTAGTTTGCTAGTAAAGTAGCGAAAGACTCACATACACGGTGTCTTTCTTTCGTATTAAATCCATTTCATCATTGATAGTAATGCAAACTAGTAAGGTGTTTATTGATCTCGTTCAAGGTTTTGCTCTTAAACATACTCATTATAGTCAGTTTTCCAATTTTGCTATTGCAAGGCTTGCGGGTAAGGAAAAAAACGCTAAAATTACCGGAACCTACGGGTAGTAGAGTGGGCCGTTGCCAGTGCGTTAACAAGGTCGACAGCAAAGCAGATCTTAAAGGCCATGCACAATCCAAACCTTCCTTAGCGTTACTAATTGTAGGAGATTCCGCCGCCGCTGGTGTGGGAGTATCTACCCAAAAACAAGCACTGTCTGGCTGGCTAGTGGAAAGCTTATCAACAAACTACTGCATTAATTGGGAGTTAAAGGCCAAGGCAGGAGTTAACAGTACTGATTTGTTATCTATGTTGCAGCGGGCTAAACCAAACTCTGAACCTACTGTTGATTCTAAATCAACACCGCCCTCAATACTTACTTCTACTCATGACTTCGACACGACTCTTGAATGTGGAGCGTTTGACGTGGCGGTGATTTCAATAGGGGTAAATGATATTACGGGTTTTACTTCTTTGCGGAAGTGGCGTTGCAACCTAAAGCATATAATTGAAATACTAAAAGCACGATTCCAGTGCCGGTTTATTGTATTTACTGCGCTGCCTCCTATGCACGAATTTCCCGCACTACCTCAACCATTACGGTGGGTATTAGGGCAAAAAGCGAAGTACCTTAATGCCGCCTTGCTAAAGCTGGTGAACAATTATCATGGGGTTAACGTACTTACCCTAACGCTAAATCCAATAGATAACAGCCAATCAAACAACACACACAATTACATAGCCGAAGACGGTTTTCATCCACAAGTTGCAGGCTATCAATTGTGGTCTAACGCTGTTGTGAAGTTAGTTAACGAAGAACTTGATGAATTGGTCGGTAAAAATAGCCATGTTGGTTGAAGCTGGAAGGTTCACCCCTACAATGCATTATTCATTTAGTAGGTGTTGAAAAACCAACAATATTTAACGGCTTCGCGCTGGAGGTGCAATGAAAAAAGTAACAATAGATATGGTGTCAGATGTGGTTTGCCCTTGGTGCATTATAGGTTACGAACGTCTACAAAAAGCCATCGCTCAACTAGACGATATAGAAGTAACTATTCAATTCCATCCGTTTGAACTTAATCCGAATATGCCGCAAGAAGGCCAAGACGTTCGTGAACACATAATTGAAAAATACGGGCTTACTCCGGCACAGAGTGATCAAAACCGACAACAACTTATTGATGCAGGTGCATCAGTCGGCTTTGAGTTTGACTACTTCGACGGCATGCGCATGGCCAATACTTTCAATGCACACCAAGTACTGCACTTCGCTGGGGAAAAAGGTAAGCAAGAAGCACTAAAATTACGCTTGTTTGCCGCTTATTTCAGTGAAAGAAAGAACGTGAACGATGTTGACGTGTTGGCAAACGAAGCGGTGTCTGTAGGGTTAAACGAGCAAGAGGTACGTGAAATTCTGGCCAATCAAACCTACGCAGATGTAGTTCGAGAGCATGAGAACTTATGGTTGCAGCGCGGTATTCAAAGTGTGCCTACTTTTGTGATTGGCAATAGCGGTGTTGCAGGCGCACAGGACCCAGATACTTTAGCGCAGTTTATTATGCAAGCATCAACCGAGCAATGAGTAACCAGCTAATACACCTTTTAGCCCAGTGGTATCCGCGAAAGGATTCCCACCAGTGGGTGCTGGGGCTTATTTATAAAACGGAAGGCTCTTGTTACAGAAAAGCCGGGGCGGTGATGTTGTTCAGCGATGCTGGGCACCAACTTGGTGTGTTAAGTGGTGGTTGTCTTGAATCAGATATTAACAAGCAAGCCCAGCGGGTAATTCAAGATGGTAAGTATCGCACTGCGGTTTATGATGACAATGACGAAGAAGACATTGCCTTTAAGTTAGGTGTAGGCTGTGGCGGGGTTGTGCATTTAGCGCTGCTGCCCGTAAATAGCGATAATCATTATTTGCAGTTACATACGGTTTATTCTCATTTGGTAAGCGGGAATGCTTGTTTATGGAAGCAAGAAATTAATGGCGAGCTTTCGTCTTCTGTTAGCATTTGCGGCGCCCAACCTACGGGTTCAAGTGAACTGGCTGACACTACTCCTCTGGTAAAGGCTGCAGCTAAAAAAGTGGCTGCGTCACTGGATACCCAAAACGGAAAGCGCTTTTTAACAGTGCATTGTCAACCGCCTCCACACATACTTATTATTGGCGGTGGATACGATGCAACCTTTGTGGTGAAGATGGCGGTACAGCAAGGATGGTCGGTGAGTGTGTGGGATCCTAGGCCAGCACAGGCAAGGGTAGAGCACTTTGCCGATGCAAACTTTATAGTCGAGTCTACGGAAGCCGACGCACTCAATTTACATATCGCAGAGCATAATGTTGATGCAGCGGTGCTGATGTCCCATCACCGTCAAATAGACAGCAAAGCCTTAGCAACGTTAAGTCGGCACCCGCTGAAGTACGTGGCCATGTTGGGGCCCATTCATCGTAAAGAAGAAATGTTTGCGCTAGCTGGGGTGACAGAAAGTGATTTTCAGGGCTTCTTTGCTAGCCCAGCTGGGTTTGATATTGGCGGCGATTTACCTGAAAGTATCGCGTTGTCGATTATCGCTCAGTGCCATGCGGTGCTAGCTCAAAAGCTACCATCATTACAGCAGTAGTGTGCAACTCGCGGTCAATATACACAGCTCTACAAGTCGACAGTTCAATAAATCGGCAGCCCCAAAGTGAAAGAGTACATGGGGCTTTTTTTAATGTTCGAAACGCTTTAACTTAGTAAAGGCTAACGTCAGAAGCGCTTTCTTACCGACACTCCAAAGGTGCGAGGTGCGCCAGCGTAAGCCATAATTTTTCCTTCTTGCACTGGCACATCAAAACCGCTTCGGGCGATATATTCTTCATCTAAAAGATTTCGAGCCCATACAATGACTTCGCTGTCCCATTCATCAAGATGAAGTGCAAGTCGAGCGTTAATAATCTCGTATGAACCAGACTGTTTATACGGGTCGTTCGAATCATCCAAATATACATCGCCCGTGTATTGATAGTCTGCACTTATCGTGGCGTCGTAACTCGCCACTGAAAAATGATGGTTTAGCAGAACTGAAAAGCTGTTTTGAGGTTCGAAACCCACTCTGTCACCGTCTCGTGCGCAATATGGGTCAGTAGGTGACGCTCTGCCCGGATCGTCAATACCTGTATGCCATGAATAGGCCACCCAACATGTACCCTGTTTGAAAGTATCAAAATTGGCTAACGTACGTGATGCATTAAGCTGAAGTTCTGTATTTGCGCTTATCAACCAAGTAGTTTCAAGCTCCAGTCCTTTAACATGAATGTCGCCTGCGTTTTGTAGGTTAAACCCCGTGCCAGTAAAAGTGGTAGCTTGAAAATCTTTAATAGTTGAATAATGTGCCGCAACATTTACCCGCACACCATATTCAGGCCAATCCTGTTTTAAGCCTATTTCTGCACTGCGGGCCTTTTCGGCTTCAAAAGTGGCATCCAAAGACGGTAAAATACGATCGGTATTAGTGCCGCCTGCCTTATAACCTGTGGCCAAGCTGGCATAAATTAGCTGGTTTTTATTTGGCTGATAAGCAAGCTTTACTGTGCCCGTTAACTGGCTATCATCTATTTCTTCGTTTAAGTCAGGGCGAGGGAGCACCGCGGATGATCCCAAAAAGAAATACCCCCATCCTGGTTGCTGAAAAGGGGCTAGGTCATTTAGTGACGTTGGACTAATTGCAGTACCCGTAACAAGCGCTGCGCCAATATCGTTTAACGCTGTCACCGCAGCACCTATATTCGGTCTACTTTCGGGGTCGCCGTTTAAGCCATCAATGCCAGGGCCTTGTTCGGTATACCTCCCATCTATCGACTTCTTCTCATCGGTAAAACGCAGGCCAGTCGTTAAGGTAAGTGAATCAGAAAGTAACCAGTCAGCTTGAGCAAAAAGAGCAATGCTATCTTGTTCTTGATTTGCTGTATGCATAAATACGGTATTGCTTGGTGCTGCCACACCAGAAGGGGCGATTAGCCCGCCTGTAGCTGCGCTGAGCCCATCAATTGCATTTGCCAAGGGAAGTAATTGGGCACCTGCAATGCTAAAGAAGCTATCGAATTCCGACTGTGTCGTGGTGTTAAAGGTTAAATCTAAATTTTGGCTGAAATAATATGCACCCACAAGACCACGAATTTTGTCGCTTTTATAATGCAGTCTTAATTCTTGAGAGAAAGATTGTTGTTTTGCATCGTTAGTGGCGGTTAACAGATCTGCATCTGAAAAATCAGTATCTACAATATCTATGCTGTCAAAAGCACGATAAGCCGTAATACCCACTAAAGACCATTGTGCATTAAGGGCCACATCAATTTGAGCCGATACACCTTTATCTTCCATTTTTGAAAGAGGTGGTTGAGACAACGACGTGGTGAAGTCGTAGAAATCTTTCGTACTGTAAATGGTGGCGTTAAAGGGGGGCTGAGAAAGCACCGCATCGGTGCCAAACTTGCCAGAGATTTCATTTGCCTGAAAATTATTTTGCCAAGTAAGTGCACCGCAACAGCGTTCATTTAACTCACCGTAATCGGCAATAATACGAACGCTTACGTTCTCTGTTGGTGTATAAAGCCACTGGGCCTTTACCGCCGAGCGATTTTTATTATTTAAACTTTGCCCAGAAGTGGCATCGGTAATGTAGCCATCTCCATCGGTTTTAAAGCCTGAAATTCGCATGGCTAATACATCATCAATCAATGAGAACGAAGCGCCAGCGCTTACTCTCAATAATGAATCATTGCCCGCCAGTACTTCTACAAACCCATCGGTATCAGTATGACTTGGCGCCACAGAGGTAAGTGTCATTGCACCCGCCGCAGTATTTTTACCAAACAAAGTGCCTTGGGGGCCGCGCAATACTTCAATAGCGGCAATATCGACTAAGTCGTTGATAAGGGCATTTTGCCGTGAACGATAAACCCCATCCACATATAAACCCACAGAAGATTCGAAACCGAAGTTTTGTGATGATGTGCCAATACCGCGAATAGAAAACCCTGAATTAGTCACGCTTTGATTTTGAAAAGCACCAAAAGCCGGTACATAGTTTTGTAAATCAAAAACGTCTTTCACTACGGTTTCAATTAAATCGTCGCCGGAAAGGGCGGTCACCGCAACAGGGACTTCCTGTAAATTTTGTGCCGTTTTTTGTGCCTGAACAGTAATGTGCTCTAAGGCGCTATCTTGGCTGTAAGCAAGTGAAGATGTGCAACTCGCCGCAATACTTAGTGAGACACCTAGTGCGACAAGTGTGTGCTTGGGCAGCAATTTTTTCATTTTTATTTTTACCTAACATCTAACCCATTTCAAACGAATAGCGTCGTTTGACTACAGCTAGAACCTTAGCAGTAATTTTACGCTTTGCATCATTATGCAAAAAAGAACGTAACAACCTAGTGTTGCAGTAATTTTATGTCGTTATAACAATAGTAGAAATAATCCGAAAACGAACCGTTTTAACGACCCGTTTTAACGACATTAGAGCGTGTGTACTCGCCTCATTTCCCCATAGCCTAACATGATGTATTCCCATTCAAAATATCAATTAAACTTATGGTGCTACTTTTCTTACCATGGTTAACATGTTGATAACATCAGAGAGTAGTATGACTGACATCTACCTAGTACGCCACGGGCAAGCATCTTTTGGCGCAGCAAACTACGACAAGCTCAGCGACTTAGGTGCACAACAGTCCAAGTGGCTTGGGCATTATTTCAAGCAGCGCGATATTACTTTCGATAGTGTTTTTATGGGTGACATGGTGCGCCACAGAGAGACTGCCGAAGGTATTGCAAAGGGGGCAGGTTCTTTACCCCAAGCAAATATCAACAGTGAACTGAACGAATTTAATTTCCAAGCTGTGGCAACGGCATTTTTAACCCGATACCCAGATCAAAAGGTCCCCGAAGGTGCGTCTCGCGCTGAATATTATCGCTTGCTTAAAAAAGCCATGCTGGCATGGGCAGCCAATGAATTGGACCATAACCTATTGGATGAAAGTTGGGCAGGCTTCGAAGACAGGGTTGCCACCATGCTAAGCGCGCTTCAAAGCACAGAGGCTAAGCGAGTGCTAGTGGTGAGTTCAGGTGGTGCTATTGCCATGATGCTAAAACACATACTCGGATACGACGCCCCAACGGTTATTAACATGAATTTGCAGATTAGAAATGCGAGTTTTTCTCAGTGCTTCGCGAATACTCGCGGCGTGCATTTGAATAATTTCAACAGCGTACCACATTTAGATGTTGTGGATAGATTACACGCTGTGACATACAGCTAAACAGCGCTATCAGCGGATAAGGACAGTTATGAACTTTGAATATAATGAAAGAACACAAACGCTTTTAACGAAATTAAGAGCCTTCATGCAAGAAGAAGTGTATCCAATTGAAAAGGATTATGTTCACGCGGTAGAAAATGGTGAAAACCGTTGGCAAACCCCCGATATGATGCAAACCCTCAAACAACGCGCTAAAGACGCGGGCCTTTGGAATCTATTCTTGCCAGAGGAATACAAACCTTATGGCGCTGGGTTATCAAATGCTGAGTACGCCCCTTTGTGTGAAGAGATGGGGCGCGTGTTGTTTAGCTCAGAAATTTTCAATTGTAGCGCGCCAGATACAGGCAACATGGAAGTATTGGCAAAGTACGGAAATGAAGAGCAGAAAAAACAATGGCTAGAGCCGCTGCTTAATGGCGAAATTCGCTCGGCATTTGCCATGACCGAGCCAGCAGTTGCTTCAAGTGATGCGACTAACATTGAAACCTCAATTACCCGTGAAGGCGACGAATACGTAATCAACGGGCGCAAATGGTACACCAGTGGTGCAATGAACGAAAATTGCAAAATCATGGTGGTCATGGGCAAAACCGACTTTGAAGCTGCTCGCCATCAACAACAGTCGCAAATTTTAGTGCCAATGGATACTAAGGGAGTCACTGTTGTGCGCCCGATGGCTGCAATGGGCTATTTTGATGAACCAGTAGGGCATGCGGAAGTATTGTTCGATAACGTGCGCGTTCCGGTAAGTAATTTATTACTGGGTGAAGGCCGAGGTTTTGAAATTGCACAAGGTCGCTTAGGGCCAGGTCGTATTCATCACTGCATGCGTCTAATAGGCTGTGCGCAGCGCGCCCTAGATTTAGCCTGCGAGCGAGTAGAACAGCGTGAAGCGTTTGGTAAGCCACTTAGCAAACAGCAATCAGTGCGAGAAAGTATTGCGCAAATGCACTGTGACATTGAGCAAGCTCGCTTATTAACACTTAAAGCCGCCGATAAAATGGACAGATACGGCAATAAAGTCTCTCGCGATATTATTGCCGCTATAAAAATTGTTGCACCTAAAATGGCGTGTAAGGTTATTGATGAAGCTATTCAAATGCACGGTGCTGCGGGTACAAGTCAAGACTACGCCTTGTCAGCCATGTACGCGTATGCCAGAACCATTCGTTTAGCAGATGGCCCAGATCAAGTGCACATGATGCAATTGGGTCGCAATCTTATTGCCGAAAAGAACGCTTAAGGAGTATCTGTGGCTACGCACACGCTAGAGATAGACACGTTAAATCGCTACTTAAATAAGGCGTGCCCAGAAATAGGCACGGTATTGTCGGCAGAGAAATTCTCTGGTGGGCAATCTAACCCTACGTTTAAATTAAATGCTGATTCTGGCGTTTATGTGCTGCGTCGCCAACCGCCGGGGAAACTGCTTAAGTCTGCCCATGCGGTTGATCGCGAGTACCGCGTGATTAATGCACTCAGTAATACAGAAGTACCTGTGCCTAAGGTTTATCACCTGTGTGAAGATGCCGACATCATTGGCAGTATGTTTTACATTATGGCCTACGTCGAAGGTACCATTTATTGGAACAGCGCCTTACCGGAAGTCGATAGCCCAAAAACCCGTGGTGCCATGTACGATGAAATGAACCGCGTGTTGGCAGTAATGCACAGTGTTGATATTGAAGCCGCTGGGTTAACGAGTTACGGCAAACCCGGGAGTTACTTTTCACGTCAGTTAAGCCGCTGGACTCAACAATACCGTGCGTCTGAGCTAGAACACATTGAAGACATCGAACAATTGATTACCTATTTAGAAGAAAATTTGCCTGAAGACGATGGGCAGATAGCCTTAGTTCACGGTGATTTTAGGTTAGATAATATGATGTTTGATATGTCTAACCTTGATGCACCTAAAGTAATTGCGGTACTTGATTGGGAACTGTCTACCTTAGGGCATCCGTATGCTGATTTAGCGTATCAATGCATGCAATTGCGTTTACCGAGTGACATTGCCCACGCTTCCGGTTTAGGCGGGTTAGACAGGGACGCATTAGGAATTCCTAGTGAAGAAGAATACGTAGATGCTTATTGCAAACGACGGGGCATCGACAAAATAGAAAACTGGACGTTTTACCTCGCGTTTAGTTTTTTCCGTTTAGCAGCCATCCTGCAAGGGGTTGTAAAACGGGCTCATGATGGGAATGCATCAAGTGACAAGGCGATGCAATTAGGCGCTATGGTGCGTCCTCTGGCACAAATTGCGAATAAAACAATTCATCAAAACGGGTAGACGACCGAATACGGTTGTAGACCTTATTTGCTTTGAAATGCGCTTAAACGTCATACGGATGGTGATTGTGCTCACTCGCGGTGCTAATAGAAAGGCGCGAGTTGGATTACTTAGGCGCTAATGAACAACTTGTCGCCCGTTAATAAACGAGCGGTAAGCAAAGAAACGAATGATAAGGAGTGGCTATGAAAGCGATTGTATGTGAAGCATTTGGACCAATAGACGATTTAAAATGCAAAGAAATCGACGACCCAGTAATTAAGCCAGGTCACGTAGTCGTGAATGTAGAAGCGGCTGGTGTAAATTTCCCTGATGGGTTACTGGTACAAGGTTTATATCAAATGAAACCGCCATGCCCATTCGTGCCAGGAAATGAAGTGGCTGGTGTGGTCGTCGAAGTGGGAGAAGGCGTAAAACATATCAGTGTAGGGCAGCGCGTTATTGCATTGTCTAATCTAGGTGGCTTTGCCGAGAAAGTGTTGGTGCCTGCTACTCATGTTATGCCATTACCCGATCCTATCGATGTAAAAGAAGGTGCAGCACTAGTGACTGCGCATGCTACTGCCCACCATGCTTTAAAACAGCGAGCCAAAATTCAACCGGGTGAAACCCTTGTGGTAACAGGCGCGGCTGGTGGTACTGGCTTAGCGGCAGTGCAAATAGGTAAAGAAATGGGGGCAACGGTAATCGCCGTTTGTTCTACCAAAGAAAAGCTTGCGCTAGCCAAAGAGCATGGCGCAGATATACTTATTAACTACAAAGAAAAGAACCTAAAAGATGCCATTAAAGAAGCCACAGACGGCAAAGGCGCTGATGTGGTTTACGAATGTGTTGGTGGCGATACGTTTCACGCCTGTAGCCGCAGTATGGCGTGGGAAGGGCGTTTGCTCGTAGTCGGTTTTGCGGGTGGTGAAATCCCTCAATTCCCTGTGAACTTATCGTTAGTGAAAGGCTATTCGGTAGTGGGTGTATTCTGGGGTTCATTCACGCAGCACGATCCGAAAGGCTTTGCTGCTAACATGCAAGAGCTTTTAACTTGGTATGTGCAAGGTAAAGTGAAAGTCGTGGTAGATGAAGCCTTACCCTTGGAGCGTGCTACCGAAGCCATGGCTAAAGTGATGAACCGCGAAGTAAAAGGCAAAATGGTTATTACGCCGTAGGGTTTTAAAATGAGTTTTAAACCAGAGGCGTTTAAAAGCGCAGCCTGAAAGGCACTAATTAATAAAACAAAAAGGCATGGCCTACGATTGGATAGAGCTTCCATTACGTGCCATGCTTTTTTATTGCCTAAAATTGACGAAGCTCAGTGATATGCAATAGTTCGCCGCTAGGGCCCCAAAGATAAAATACCTTTCCCCATGCTTCCATTGAAACGTCTGATATCTTGAGTTTATTGGTGGCTTTTTCACATAATGAATGTGCCGCTTCAATATCCTGCACACAAATCTGCAGCATGAAGTTTTTTGCTAAATCTTCCTGATAGAAATCCTGTAAAAAGAATTGGCAATCGCCATTTTCAAATAGGGTTAATTCATCGGAAACAAATTCACCTTTAAAGCCGATTTGTCTGTAAAACCTTTTCGATACTTCGTAATCTTTACTGGGAATAAATACTTTAATATGGTCAACGTCCATGCGTTTCTCCAACCAATGTCTAACTGACTTTTAGCCGTATTGTGGCATACTAATGAGGGTGATTATAGGCGGCCAAATGTAGATAAATACAGATAA
>Ga0115013_10000442_pt1 | contig 25256 bp, 22 predicted proteins | sample SouAtlMetagenome_2_FD_88686 | JGI IMG/M metagenome (GOLD analysis project Ga0115013, IMG submission 88686) | Marine eukaryotic phytoplankton communities from Atlantic Ocean - South Atlantic ANT15 Metagenome | ecosystem: Environmental > Aquatic > Marine > Oceanic | place: South Atlantic Ocean...
ATATATGATGATGGAAGTTTTGAGAAAAAAATGTTTTTTGAAAAATTCTAAAACTTAATAATATTTAAAAGCTCGCCACTATCTGTAAGAGTCTAGTAAGTATCTTTTACTGTTTCAATCGTAGATGTGAATTTTATCTAATTATCTTATTATTTTAGAATTATTGGCCTTGAATTTGTAGTATAGCAGTGTAAAATTAAGGATTATAACGTTTTATACTACAACCAATGGCTTTTGTTTCAGAAACTTCAATTTTTTTGCCAGTACTTAAAGATATTATAGCATCTTCCAAATAAAAGTTTTTAACTTCTGCTGCAGATTCGTAATTATCATCTATAGCACCTTTGTATACTAATTTACTAGATTTATCAAACATAAAAACATGAGGTGTTGTTTTTGCACCTAAAATATTGGCAAGTTCGCTTCGCTCGTCTAATAAATAATTGAAGGTGTAGCCCATTTTTCTATAGTGGTTTTGCATAGCTTGATATGAATCTACACCTTCTCTTCTGTTATGGTTAGAGTTGATATAAAGCATATTTAAATTGTATTTTTGAGATAAATTTTCAATTAATTCATAGCGATCATGCCAAGCAACAACAAATGGACAGCTATTTGATGTGAAAATTAAAATTAGACCATTTTTATTTAAATGTTGAGAAACTCTGTGATCCTCCCCATTAACAGACTTCATAGGATAACCAATGTGAGAAGTTGGGAAAGTATCGCCAATTTCGATTGATTGTATCTTCTGACTGTATGATGCATTGAATGAGATCATACACAAACTCAATAAAAACATTATTTTTTTCATACTTACAAATTAACACTATTTTTTTTACAATATGTTATTATTTATTTCTTATTAAAGAAGTTTTATGAAGAATCTTTTAATTTTCAGTTAATTTATTAAAGAAGAAATAAAGTTATATTATTGGCACAAGTACTTTTTAAAGCTTAATAATTAAAACAATATAAACCTTAATGTTATTTATTGAGATGATTTACAATTTTCATTTTCACACTTATTTAATTTCAAATTGTAAATGTGAAGTATAACAACAGCTAATGCAGGTATATAGATGAAATATTTTGGAACTATTGATAAACTGAATGAATGTTCAAGAGTTGCAAATAGTAATACAGCCCAAGCTATCCAAAATGAAACGTTTAGCCAAGGTTTTGTGGGCTTTCTAGTAGTAAAATAAATAGCTATAAATGAAATGATTAAAAATAGGTAGTCTATCATTAACCACCAAGTAGGTGCGTCAGAACAACATGTTGCAGAGCATGCCTTAGCAATAAAAATAAAAGGTGTTCCAATACAATGAATCATGCACAATGAACTTGAAATAATTCCTATTTTATCGTAATGTAATTCTAATTTCATTTTTTTTAATACGCAACAATGTTGCAAAAATAAAAATATTTTAATACAAATCGATATAAATTTGTTATTGACTTTATCATAAATTATTTTTGTATAATTATATTCAAATATGAGTGCATTATTTTTTTATCTATTTATTGCTTTATTTGTATCGTTTGTATGCTCATTAGCAGAAGCAGTACTTTTATCCATCCCTCAATCTTACTTGGCCACTATCAAAGATAAATACCTTTGGGCTGATTCTTTTTTGAATTACAAACAAAATATTGACAAGCCTTTATCGGCCATATTGGCTTTGAATACTATAGCGCATACAATAGGAGCAGCAGGAGTGGGAGCAGAAGCTAGTAAACTATTTGGTCATACCTCTTTAGGAGTAGTTTCTGCAATTCTAACATTGTTGATACTTATCTTTTCTGAAATAATTCCCAAAACACTTGGAGCACTTTATTGTAAGAGTTTATCAAAATTGACTTTTTATTCTATCAAGTTTATGATGATTTTGACTTATCCATTGGTATTTATTTCAATTAGAATTACACAACTATTTGCTAAGAAAAAAAATCAAGTTATATCTAGAGAAGAGTTATCTGCGATGGCAAATTTAGGCTACGACGAAGGAGTTTTTTCAAAAGATGAAAATAGGATTATTCAGAATATATTAAACTTGAAAAAGATTAAAGTTTCCGAAATCTTAACCCCTAGAGTAGTGGTTGTTTCTGCTAACGAGAACTTAACAATAGACGATTTTAAATCTCAAAAACATTTTTTAAATTTTTCTCGTATTCCACTTTTTTCTGATCAAAATGAAAAAATTACTGGCTATATCTTATTACAGGAAGTTCTTAAAAATAATTCGTATGAAAAAAATGTAAAAACTTCTTTAAATGAATTTAAACGAGATATCTTAACCGTACCCAACACCATTAACTTATTTGTATTATTTAATCGCTTAATAGAAAAAAAAGAACATATTTCTGTAGTTGTAGATGAGTATGGAGGACTTGATGGCATCATTACAATGGAAGATGTTATTGAAACTTTTCTTGGATTGGAAATAATGGACGAAAGCGATCAGGTTATCGATATGCAAAAGTATGCTAAGCAAAAATGGCTAAAAAAGAATGTAAAATAACACTTTAAAATAAAAAAAATTAAAAATGGACACTCAGCTTATATTAACATTAATTCTACTTGTTATCGAATTGATAGCTTTTGCATGGTTAATTAATGATTTAAATAATTCTAAAAAGAAACAGGATAAGATTATTGAATTGGAAAATCAAATCTTAAATCTTGAAGGTTCAATATTGGAGCAAGAACAAAATATTATTTTAGAGATAAAAGAATTAAAAGGAATAATAAAGAAACAACAATAGCCTAAATAGGTTTATAATTTATTTGAGCTTTTATGTTTCAAGAATTTACATGAAATAATTTTTTTAGTTTTATCTAATGATAAGAGTTCTAACAGTTTTTTTGATTTTTCCTCTTTTTGTTAATGCTTATCAAAAGAAATTAATTACACTCCCTAACAATTCTGATATTGATATATTGTATGTGGGTGATTATATGAAAGGTGAGATTGATGTCAAATTGATGAGTAATGAATGGTGGGGGGTATTCGAAGATAACAAACATTCGTTTATCAAAAAAGTTGAGGTCAAACTAGAAAAAATCGAGCCAGATATTCAGTACGATTGGGAGTATAGAGTATCAGTTGAAAATGAAAAAAAATGTATTTTTTTAGTTACTGGTTTAAATTTGAGTTACAAAACATTTAAACACTTTACAAATCAAGATGTCATTAGAGATTCGGAGGTGTATACCTTTGAATTTGGTCCTTATCACACCTTTATTTCTTCTGAGATAGAATCATTGAGTTATATTGGAGATGTTACTCGTACAGATTATTCAGTTTTTTTGAATTACGAAAGGCAAGACACACTTAAAACACAAGAGTTATTTATTTTTCCTTCATACGATTCATCCTTGTACCTTTCATTAATATGGGCTGGAGATTTAGATAATGATGGAAAAACAGATTTCCTAATAAATATACCTACACTTCCTAACAATGACTTAGGCTTTTCTTCAGGTTTGTTTCTAAGCTCTAAGGCTGAGACAAACGAACTTATTAAATTGGTCGCCTTTCATATTCAGAGAGGTTCTTAAAACAGTGTCAGATGACTAAATCACCTTTTCTTATTTTAGTATTTATGGTTTTAAACCATATGGTTTTAGCTCAAGATATAGAGGTGATATATCACATATCTTCTGATCAGATTTATCGCATTGATATAAAAGAAAGTGAAAAGGCAGTATTTTATTTACATTTCTATTCTCCAGGAATTGTCAATTATGGTGAGTTACCTCAATTTTTTGTTTCGGGGTGGTATGAGTTGAACAATCATAAACATAATTTGGTTGGTACATATAGCCCCTTAAATAGTATGGCATTATACGTTTCAAAGGATAACAAGCCAAAGTATATTGATAGAATTGAAGATACTGGCTTAAATCTAGATACTACAGATTATAAAGAGCATTTTGTTTTTCCTTTAAATAATGAATTGAATAGAGAAAATAAAGGGATTTGGTATAAGGGTGTTGAGAAAACATTTATTGATAATATAGATTTTGATAGCAAGAATGTTTGTCATAAAATATTTATTAAAGTAGGGGGCTCATATAAAAATGTAAATCGTAGCATAGATATTAGCGATTTTGTGATAAAGCCATTTGGAAATAATGATATATTCTTAGAAGATTATAACATAGAACTTTACAGCTCTTTTACAGATGATTTGGGTAATTTACATCTCTTACTAGAAATAAGAAATGAATATGTCATTCCTTCATCTTCAGGTTCTGGAGGTTATTTTTATTTAATGCTAGATAAACACCAAGTTGTCAGACAGTATGAATATGTTGAAACCTATAATCAAGGGAGATACATCTCATTCCTAGATGAAAATTATATTCATCCAACTAAGCAAAGATTTTTGGTTTTGGCCGATTGGTCAAATAGTCAAATTATTGGCTCATTCTTTATTGAACACTCTCAATTAACCATTGAGAAAAGTTGGAGTTTTTAAGTTGATTTCTTGGGCTGGTGCCAGTACCTTTTTGGTTTATTTTTAATTGGAGTAAATTTTTAACTAAGTGAATTAATAAATCAATGAAACGTAATCATTTTTTAGCCCATAAAATAATTTTGTTTATTTGCTAAATGCAATACCAAATTTTTCAAGTTGATGCTTTTGCTAATGAGGTCTTTAAGGGCAATCCCGCCTGTGTGGTTCCTTTAAAAGAATGGCTGTCTGATGATATTTTGTTACAAATTGCTAAAGAAAATGCAGTTGCTGAAACAGCCTTTTTTATTCAAGAAGAGGAGGTATTTCATTTGAGGTGGTTTACACCTGATTTAGAAATGGATTTATGCGGTCATGCTACTTTAGCAACAGCACATGTCATTAAATCCGAATTAAATTATTCGTCCGATAAAATATATTTTAAAACACTTAGTGGTAATTTATCTGTGTCTTTTGATGATGATTATTACTATTTAAATTTTCCATCTAGAAAAGCGGATAAAACAATTCTTCCACAAGAGATAAAATCGTCATTAAATATTCAACCTAAAGAAGTGTATAAGTCAAGGGATTATATCCTAGTTTACGACAATGAAGAAGAAATTCATAACATACAAATTGACAGACCTATTTTTGATAAAATAAATCTAGGTACTGGAGGAGTTATTGTTACGGCTAAAGGAAATACTTCCGACTTTGTTTCTCGTTTTTTTACGCCCCAAGCTACCATATTAGAAGATCCTGTTACAGGTTCTGCACATTGCACACTAATACCTTTTTGGTCTGAATTACTTTCTAAAAAACAATTATCGGCTTTACAGATTTCTGAAAGGGGAGGAGTATTATTTTGTATTAATAATGGCGATAGTGTTTTGATTGGTGGTCAAGCAGTGTTATTTTCAAAGGGTTGGTTCACTATTTAAAGTGCTTTTATTATCTTTGGTGCTCAAACACATATATTATGAAAAAGATATTCTACTTAACACTATCTTCTATTATTTTACTTACTGTTGCTTGCGAAAAATCTGAGGATATTGGTGCAGAAATTATTAGCAATGATGCTATGGAATTACGTTTTGAACTACAAAATGAAGGATACATTGAAACAATTGTTGATTCCATCAATAAACAAGATTGTTATTTTGAGGAGTGGAAAAAAACAGTTTTAACTCCTATATCAGGCTTAATAGAGTTTTATGATACAGATAGCAATTGGGTTGCTACAATTGATTTTGGTTCTGGAGAATGTGACCAATGGGCTACAAAAACTTGGGATGTAACTGTTTTTCCAGATAGCCCTGAAGGTGAAGAAAATTTTTCTGTCTTTTCATTCTACAAAAAAGAAAAGTAAACAACCCATACCACATTTTTAAAAGTGAGCTTCACAAGCTTTTTTTTTGAGATTTAATCTAATTAAATTCAGCTCTATATTTTGTGTTCTTACAACAAAAATTACTTTATTTTTGCACTCATTAAAGTTGCATAGGATTTATTGCGATTTTATTTTAACAGTTAGGGTGTAATTTTAAATGATTAAGAACACTTCAAATAGTAAATTAGGTAAGCGTCTCATCTTAATGAATCGTTATTTTAAAATAACGCAATTCTATTCTTTTATAAAAAGCACTGCTTTTAAAGGAGGAATTATTGCGCTTATTTTTATTTTACTGTTAATATTTGTTGATTCCTTTGTTGTTGATATAGGCGCTTTACTTACCAATCTAGTTGAGACATGTTCTCCATTTGTTATTTTTTCAGTCTTTTTAATATCGGAGTCATTTTTAGGTTTAATACCTCCAGAAATATTCATTGCATGGGCATCTAAATCCTCTCACTCTTTTTTAAATCTATTCCTTCTATCTACTATTTCATATATTGGTGGTATTATCTCTTACTTCATTGGTAGTAGACTATTTCTAATTCCAGCTGTCAAAGATTATATCGAACATAAAATTGCCAAGCACATTGTGAATTTAAGAAAGTGGGGTGGTATCTTTGTTTTCCTTGGTGCAGTTTCGCCTCTTCCTCATTCTATAGTGAGTATGGCTTGTGGGCTTATTAAGTATAATTTCAAACACTATTTATTGTGGTCCTTATTTAGATTTGCTAGATTCATTGTCTATGCTCTAGTTATCTTTCAAGTTTTTGATTAAATATCTGTAAACTTTTAATAAAAAAATTATATCGCTAAATTTTAATAGATAATAATTCTAGTGAGTAGGGTAGAAGTCGTAAAGACTATCAGGTTTATGCAAAAATTATTTTTTTCTTATAATCTCAAAGATTATATAAGTAAATAATACCTAGTTTATTACAATTTTGATTCTACTTTTATAGTTTTGAGATTTTATCTCTAAGATATAGACGCCGCTTGTAAGATTTCCTTTGCTTACGACTAGTTTTCTTTTATCTACATTTTTATAATCCCTTACTTTTCTTCCTTTTGTATCTATGATACAAATCTGTAATACATTACTTTGAAACTCAGATAAGTCTAATATGGCTTGTTTTTTAAATGGGTTTGGATAAAGATTCATACTAATTTCTTTGTATGTTTCATTAATATCAACGTTAGATTGAAAACTTATATCGTTTGAAAGTATAGAACAACTATTAGTTGTAATTTGTAATTGATATGTCCCACTAGTTGGTTGAATCAGAATACTATCTGTTGAAAATGGTATGCCGTTCTGATACCATTGATACAAATACAAGTTATTTGATGATATCACATTTGAATAAATATTATTCTTCTCAGAATATATCGAAGCAGATATTATATCCTCACATTTTTCGAAGTTAGCCTTAAATTCTTGATAGTCGTTTAAACTAATAAATAGATTATCTTCTTCAGAAATTAAATTATCATCTAAGTCGGTCCAATGGGTAAAGGTGTAGCCGCTGTCTGCAATAGCACTAAGATTGATTTCACAACCGTTATAATAGACACCTTCCCAAGGGAAGTTTTCTAATGTTAGCGTGTTTAAATCAATTCGTCCTGAATTATTTGGAAATATATCTAAACTGACATCTAGCATACCTTCTAGGTTTAAAGTATTGTCTAAAAAGTATCGTGCTGTACTCACTCTATTTGAATAATAACTCAAGATGTTATTTATGCTATTTTCCCAAGCAGGCATAGAGCTTATAGTACCGTTAATATTATTAGAGTTTTCCCATCTTTCGATATGTCTTGGCATTGCATTATACATATCGTTTTTAATAATATTGGCTTTTTCCTCTGCATTCTCAAAAGAAAGTGTAGTATTTATTAAATCGGCATACCTATTACTGAATTTGCACTTGAACTCTTGATTTTGCAATACCCGATTAAAAATTTGCGAGTGATTATTGATATAGGCTGGGTTCATAGCATATGCTAAGTAGTTATCATAATAACTTTGCCCAAAGTACCCTAGTGCCCCATCTGTATCATACAGTACATAGCTCCATTTACCATTTTCTGTTTGGGGTCTCCATAGTTTTATATTATTAGCACCCCATGCAATTCCTAACCAATCCATATTTTGAATAAAGGTTTGAATGATGAAGTAATCCATATAGTTATCTACATTCCACAAGGATGAAAAAAGCTCATAAAATCCATCGCTTTCAGGGTCTTCATTCATTATTGAAAAATAGGTGTTGTTTGCATTGAAATCACTTCCTGTTAATACACCAAAAGAGTTTAATAAATCAATGCTATCGGAGTTAAAACCATAATTGTCTTCGATGTAATGTTCATCAATTTTTTCTCTTATTCCATACACTCCCCAATATTCTCCATTTAAATAGACTATACAAGGATGATAAGCCATATAATTAACATTTGTTTCAGCGGCAATTTTCGACATTAAAGCATCTTGTATTTTATCTGTCCACGTATGTTGTCCACCATTTCTCAAATTGAAATTGTTGTAGCTTTCAATATGGCTTTTAGCAGGAATAATTGGTTCTTCAAGTCTTCCTGTATACTTAGATTTAAAATCTAGTCTGAATGATTTTTGTGGTTCTGCTCTAGACCAACCTCCATGTATTTCTAAATCGATACTTTCTTCGGCTTTTTTGTACTTATTCTCGTCAAAATATTCTATTCTAGAATATCGAGACCAAGGCTGCCAAAAATTACTTCCGTAGTAGGGATAATCTAGGCTAGGGTTAGGACCAGAAACGTAAATACCACTTTCTTCACTCCACAAGTTAATAGGGTCTGTATGAATTGAAAATACTGGTAATTGATGGTTGTCTTCTTCAAAAATGAACGTTCTGTCATTTAGTTTAGAGGGTAGTTTATTGGAGGCAAAAGATTTGAATGATAGAATAGTGTTTTCATTTATATTGAAGGATTGTGTATAGGGTAAATCATTTATCGTTGGTATTCTTCCGTCAGTGGTATAGAATACAAATGTATTAGCTTGAGGTTCTATTACAATAGTTTGTTCATTATCATACCAGCCTGATTCTAAGTTTAAACTTGCTTCGCTTGTAATGCCTAAAAAACAAATACTTGGAGCATTTGTAGAGTTTGGAGTTGCATTATCAAAATAGCACCATTGATTTGAGCCGTCAGGATACTTGCCAATAGAAAGACCAAAATATAAATCGCTAGTGATAAATGTGCTATCTACAATTTCGCTACCATTATATAAGGCGATATATTCAGAAGGTGAGAGCTTGAAATTGGTGTGGTAAAAATCGTTTACGCCGTCATTAAATTGTATATTCTTTCCAGAGGCAAAGAAAGTAATGCGTTGGTTGGGCATCAAGAGAATATCGGGTAACGGCCATTTTTCGAGCTCATTTAAATTATCAGTTAAATAAAAACCAGATAAATTCTCAGTTTGATTACTATTATTATAAATCTCTATCCAGTCACTTTCTATATTGTTTTCATCGTATATCCCTTTGTGGGCTGAAAACTCATTGATAACGACTTGGGAATAGGAATTACCATAAACTATTAATGTTATAAGTACTAAGAATTTTTTCAGCATAAATATTTAAAAACGTTGACTTGCTCCAAACATGGGTATGATAGCTCCATCTAGTAATGAAGACATGAATAATTGAATGTCAAATGTTTTTGCTCCAGCGCCGTTTTTGGCACTAACTCGATTAATTTTTCTGTAATACCTTACACCAGGTCCACCTAATGCGACAGGTTCATCACTTCCAATATTTAATAGCCAAGCTTCAAAGACTAATGAAAACCTCCTAGAGGTCCTTGTTACTCCACCAACATTTAAAGCTAATCTATCGATTGCATCTATATCATCATTTGATATTTCTTGTAGGTTATAGCCAAATCCTATGGATAAATTTTTCTCTTTACTTCCAGTAGTTAATACAGTATAAGGTAAATTTACAAAAGAATTTTCATCACCTCCAGTAACATTGAATAAATCACCTACCCAAAAATATCCTAATGCAGCATTCAAATTCTTTTTTATTTCTTGGCAGTACTTAACATTTAATGAGGTTGGTAAACCAATTAAAGTTGTACCAAAGCCTACGGATAAATCATCGGATATTCCGTATTGCATTTGCCATAACAGCCAGTATGAGTGACCATAATAACCTTCTCCTTCTTCAAGTCCGTAGGCTGATGGAGAGAAAAAATAACGTGTGTCGTGTAAGTTAGGAAACCAATATTCTCCGTTAACAATATTATTTTCGTTGGCCTCGTTTACCTGAGCTACCATTACTTTTGGTAAATACACTTCATCATTCAACAAGTCTTTTATCCAAATATTACCATCTTTACTATAAAGATAGGTTCCGATTATTGTTGTTCCATCTCTAAATTCAAAAATGTATTTTTTATCTTTTAAAAGGTCTTGAGCAAAAACAGAAGAACAAATTAGAAATGTAAGGATTAGTGAGAAAAACTTCATAAGGTAAACTTATAGTTACTTTACCAAAGTTATAAATATATATCGATTAATCTGTACTTATCTGAGCAAACTTATTTCCCCCTTCATGAAGTGTGACTTACCTATCATATCTATGACATCAATACGATAAGCATAAACGCCGTTTGTAGCATTTTTTCCGTCCCATTCATCTTCTATATCATTGGAACTAAAAACTAGCTCTCCCCAACGATTTACTATACTAATGGTAAATGTTGCTATGCCATATCCTTTACATCCAAAAGAATCGTTGATTCTATCACCATCTGGCGTAAAAGCATCAGGTATATACAGCTCAAAATTGGGATGTATAATAACTTGTTTAGTAATACTATCCGCACAGCCAAATTCATTGGCTACAAATAACTTAATATTATAATTACCAGCATTTTCATAATCGTGTTTAGTATCTAAATCATAATATAGACCAGTACTATCTCCAAACGACCATTCATAATAATTAGCGAATAGCGATTGGTCATTGACAAAAATAGTAGGCTCATTGATAGACGTTTCTCTAGGATATAAGGTAAATTCAGCCTGTGGTCTATTTCTTAATACTAGATTGAATTCTTCAGAATTTTCACCATTACAGAAGGCGTCCTTCAGATTGGATATTTTATAATAGCCCAAATCTGAAATTAATAGACTTTGTTGTCCTTCTGACATATCCGAATAACTTAAAATAGTCTCATTGTTTAACTCTATGTCATATCTTAGAGGACTAACTCCTGTTGTAATTATGTATAAATGAATACTACTATCAGCAAAGCATAAAAATTCATCAGAAAAAATGTTGACTTGAGGTTTGTTATTTAGGATAAGTAAAGATGTGTCTGACAAATAACAATCTTCCAATTGAGCTCTTAGATATAAGGTAATTTCTTGATTGTTTAAATCCTCATCACTAAACACGTACTCTGTAAATGGAAGGTTTTGATTTTGAAATGTTCCACTTCCACTTGTTGTCCAAAGATAGGAACTAGCGTTAGTAGAATTTCCTTCTACAATAACATTTTCATCTTCACAGCCATAGGTTGTATCCTCCAAAATATTAATATTGGGTTGTTCTAAAAAGTTAATATTTACCGATGAATTAGATTCACAGCCAAAGGCATTGGTTTCTGTCCAAGTAAAGCTGTTCACTCCATAAAAATCATTAATCATATTAGTTGTTTGAGAATTTACCGACGATAGGGTAGCATTGTTAGATGACCAGAACCCAAGATTCCCATTGTCAATAGCTTGTAATTGGTATTCTAGCCCACATACATTTGTGCTTGCTCCTGCATATGGAGTAGGGTTAGCATGAATGATTACTTCTACTGTGTCTTGATTAAAACAATTATTAATGTTATTTGCTGTTACTATAAATTCATATTGTCCTACTTCTGGATTGAAAGAGATATTGTTTTGAACTCCATTATTCCAAAAATAGTTTAACCCTCCAGTACCGTTTAGGGTGATAGGTTCTCCAAAACAAACTGCTGTATCATTACCTGCATAAATATTAGGAAGGGGGTTGATAATTTGCGATATGGAAGTTGGGTTACTCACACAATTATTTTCTGATGTTTCTGTAATATAAACGCTTGTAGTCCCTAATGAATAAGGAATTTGATAAACTTCAGATTGCACAATCAAATTACTTAAAGCTATATCACTATACCATTGAATGGTAGAATTTTGTTCCTCTGGAAATACGTTGATTGCATTTATAGTTTCATCAGCACAATATTCGTATGAGTTCGTAGTATTGGGATTGCTAGGAATGGGGTAAACCTCAACATTTTGTTGACTTGAGCTTGAGCATGAAATTAAGCTACCAGGGGTAGTATATTCGACAGTATATATACTGCCAGATGTGGTGTTGCTAAGCTCACCATTAAAGCTATCTATAAGTGCCTCATTGGGATTATTAATCAATGAAAACTGACCTGATATAACTCCTGTAATCAAGGCGTTATTGCTACTCCCATAACAAAAGTTATCGATTGTGAAACTAGCGTCTTCAAATGGTAAAACACTTAAATTCTGAGTAGTTGAGTTAGGGCAATCTCCATTGGTTTGGTACATAATTTGATAATCAGAACCAATAGTTGTATTTGATAGTTCACCATTTATAGGATTTATAGTTGTTGCATCTGATGAGTTAACAAGTGAAAATAGACCATTATCAATACCAGTAATCGACGCTGAGTTAGTGGAACCTTGACAAAAGCTTTCAACACTAAAAGAGGCATCGTCCAAATTCGTAACAGAAAGATGAAGTGTGTCGGAACGTACTTCACATTCTCCAATATCTCCAGAAAGAATGTATAAACCACTATCAATAAGAGAAATAGGACCAAAGTCGAAATAATTACCTGAGGCAGTAAAACCATTAGGTCCGCCCCAATTAAAATCTACATTGGGCAAAGTATCTCCACTAAGTATTAGAGATTCTCCCTCGCAATAGGACTCTGTAGATGAAGTGATATTATGATTGAAGGTGTTATAATTGCTAAAGTAGCCGTACCTACTAGATGATTGACGTCCCATTATAATACCAACGTGAAAAAAATCTGTGGTGTTAGTGATGTTTGAATTTTGAAGGATTTGAACATAAGTAGGATTAGAAATAGAAGCGAATTTCCATTCTCCATCGGTATTAGGTACATCGCTAAAGTCTGCTGCTGTTATCAAATTAGTATTTCCATTGAATGAAAAGTCATCTTCAGCACCTGATTTTACTAGAAGGTTTAATTTAAAAAATGGGTTGTCTAAGGAGCGAGTAAAAGACACATCTTGAGAGCCTGTGCAATTAATAGGAGGTAAGATAGCGCCACATACTTCTGAACCATAACCTGTCATGTGTAAAGCAATAACTGGACTTGAAGTTGAAAAGTAAATAGCATCATTGGGTAAACTTAATTCATAGGTTTCTCCGGCATTAATAGTAGAAAGAATATTTCCCCCAGAGGTTATGGTAGTATTATCTTCAGAGGCAGTTATATATATTTTATCATCTAGAGTAAGTTGACCTTTGATGCCAATGTATTCTTGCCCCATTTTGTTGACTGGTATAATTTGATCGGCAAGTAAATCGTAATTATTTCCACCGTAATAGGATAGTCCATGTATGGAATCATCACTTATTGTAACGGCTATAGCTTTATCACTAGTAATGTGAGTTCCACTAGGACGTAAAAATGAGAGAGTGCTTGCTGAACGTAAAGAATAGGTTTGTCCTCTGTTTAAACTGATTGAAAATGTAGTGTTTGCAGGATAGCCAACTAGATTTTGAGTGGGTGTAATTTCTATTGTTGTATTATCTTCTGTGGCAACGATGTCTATACCAGCTTTACTCTGGGAATAATAACTATTTAATAAATTCTGAAAAGGGGTGTAAAATTCAGTGCCTAAAGCATTATTTCCTTTTAGAGAAAGTAAATCTGGATTATTGATAGATGCTTCTTCATAATATGCAGTAATAGGAACAGTAGAGCTGATATAAATACCGTAGTTAAGAATTTGATTGACGGGTTTATTCTCAATAATATTTAACCAATCAGTGAGATTTATGTATTGTGCATCATTAGCATTAAGGCTAACAGTTTGTTCTGGAAAGCCTGCGTTGGCGGGTTGAGTAATACTTACAGTAGCAGGACTGTTAAAGGAGGCGAAGCGCAAGTATATTGGACTATCACTATGACCTGCCCAAACTTCAGGAGCAACAAACCAAAAAGCAGTGTCGGTTTGTGCATTTGTTTTTAAAGCAGATACAGAATACAGAAAGAATAAAAATAAAGAATACTTTTTCAAGAAATGCTTTGTTTGATAAAGTGTAATCACTATACAAATTTATTAAAACTAAAGTTCTTTTCAAATCTTTTTCTACTATAGTATAACTTATATAAATGTTGCAATTGTTAGTTTTATAAACTAATATTGATAAATACATTAAATCAAAAAAATTATGTTAATAATTAATTCGTTAGAAAAATACCAATCTGAATACAAAAGAAGTGTTAAAAAACCTGAATTGTTTTGGGAAGGTATTGCTGAGAGTTTTGAGTGGAAAAAGAAATGGGATAAGGTGCTGGACTGGAATTTTAACGAGCCAAATGTAAAATGGTTTGATGGAGGGCAGTTAAATATTACGGAGAATTGTTTGGATAGGCACCTAGATAGTATTGGTGATAAAGTTGCTTTTAACTGGGTTCCCAATGATGAAAGAGAAAAAGGAAGAAAAATAAGCTACAGAGAATTACACACTGAGGTGTGTAAATTTTCAAATGTTTTGACAAGAAATGGTGTTAAAAAAGGGGATAGGATATGCCTATATATGCCTATGGTTCCTGAACTTGTCATCGCTGTTTTATCTTGTGCTAGAGTGGGCGCTATACATTCTGTTGTTTTTGCTGGATTTTCTGCTCAATCACTTTCTGATAGAATTAATGATTGTAATTGCAAGCTAGTAATAACTGCTGACGGAGCATTTAGAGGTGCTAAAACAATTGATTTAAAATCTATTGTTGATGAAAGTTTATTGACTTGTAATTCTGTTAAAAGGGTTATTGTATTGGAAAGAACTAAAACAGAGGCTTCAATGCTAGAAGGTCGTGATGTTTGGTGGCACGATGAGATGCTAAATATGTCTCCAAATCATCAAGCTGAATCAATGAATTCAGAAGACACCTTATTTATTTTATATACTTCGGGTTCTACAGGAAAGCCAAAGGGAGTAGTTCATAGTATAGCAGGATATATGATATATGCTGAATATTCATTTAGAAATGTCTTTCAGTATCAAGTAGATGATGTTTTTTGGTGTACTGCCGATATAGGTTGGATAACAGGGCATTCATACATTATTTATGGTCCACTATTAGCTGGTGCAACTAGCATTATGTTTGAAGGAGTACCTACTTATCCTAATGCAGGACGTTTTTGGGATATTATCGATAAATACCAAGTTAATCTATTTTATACTGCTCCAACAGCTATTCGTGCTTTACAAGCCAAAGGTTTAGAATATATCAAAGATTATAAATTGGATACTCTAAAAGTATTAGGAACCGTCGGAGAGCCTATTAATGAAGAAGCTTGGCATTGGTATAATGATGAGATTGGAAAAGGTAAATGTCCTATAGTTGATACGTGGTGGCAAACAGAAACAGGAGGTATTCTTATTTCTCCTTTAGCGGGTATCACACCTCTAAAACCTACTTATGCTACCTTACCATTGCCTGGTATTCAGCTTTGTTTAGTTGATTCTGAGGGAAATGAAATTTTAGGTAATGATGTGTCAGGAAATTTATGTGTGAAATATCCTTGGCCGTCTATGATAAGAACCACCTACGGAGATCATGAACGTTGCCGACAAGTGTATTTTTCGACTTTCAAAGGAAAATATTTTACTGGTGATGGTTGTAAAAGAGATGAAGATGGTTATTATAGAATTACGGGCAGGGTAGATGATGTTATTAATGTATCTGGTCATAGAATAGGAACTGCTGAGGTAGAAGATGCTATCAATACTTCTAATAAAGTCATTGAATCTGCTGTAGTTGGTTTCCCACACCCTATAAAGGGGCAAGGTATTTTTGCTTTTGTTATTTCAAGTAGTAGAGATAATGATAATTATTTTGAAGAAATTAGAGCACAAGTCACTAAGGTTATTGGACCTATTGCCAAGCCAGACAGAATTCTATTAGTTGATGGCTTACCAAAAACACGTTCAGGTAAAATTATGAGAAGAATACTTAGAAAAATTGCTTCTGGAGAATTCTCTAAAATGGGAGATACAAGTACTCTACTTGATCCTGCAGTTGTTGAACATATATGTGATGTCTATTCACAAGTGAATTAAAATGTTTTTATATAACTTAAGTTAATTTTTATAAAAAATAATCATTTAATGTGTTTTTTACACTTATTCCAATACTTAAAGAAGCTATTAAAATAACCTTTGACAGGAAATATCCAGTCTCTATCTTCTTCTGTTCCTTCATAATAATGATTTAGAGGATGTTCTTTATAGTATATATGACTTTCTTTGGTAACTTTTTTTAATTCCTTGAACTCGCCAACAAATAATTGTATGCCATTAATATTTTTAGATAAGTCTAACATGAATTCCATTGATTTTTTAGAAATCGGGTAATTTTCAAAAATAGATGGTTCGAAAAGAAGAATTCTATTCGCATCAAGATTTACTTTCCATTGTGGGTCTAGATTATAAAAGTTGTATAACAATGTAGGTTTATTGGTGTCAATTTTAATTTCTTCACTCATTTTAGGCAGAGGTGTAGTCAGTTTTAAATCCTTAAGTTCTACTAATTCATTAGGAATTTTTAAATCATTAAACTGATGGTAATCAATATCAAGAAAAGTATTTTTTTGAGTGGTGTAGCAGTATTTGTTGATATTGTTCTGATTAGCGTAGTACAATTTATTACTATAACTACCGCATACCCATTGCCAACTCAAAGCATTACTTGCCCAATCTGCATCTAACAAATGATAATACATCCATTGAGCAGGTAATTTCCAATGAGACTTAGCCACATTACAACACAGTGACGCTATGTACATACGTAGGTGGTTGTGTATATATCCACTCTTATAAAATTCAGTTATACTATCATCTATGGCTTTTATTGAGGTTTTTCCGTCAATGATAGCTTTTGGTATAAAGTGGTTTTTAACGCCATCTTGTTTATTTTTTAAATCAGAATTGATAAGTGTGCCTTTATCTATCCAAATTTGTTGCCAATATTCTCTCCAAGCTAATTCTTGTACAAATTTTTCGATTTTGTAAAAAGGATAGCCTTGAGCCATAATATATTCAAAAACTTGTTTGGTAGAAATAACACCTCTAGAAATATAAGGCGATAATTTACTGACATCTCCATCAATAAAATTGCGGTTCTTGGCGTATTCAACAGGTCTGAGTAGGTCTAATTTTAGAAGTATTTGTGAGAAGTCTGTATGCATTATGTATAACTATAAAATTAAAAAGTTATACAAAAATACAGTTTTAAGTGATTATATGACTAAAAGCTGAGTGCAAAAACAATTTAATGATTTCTATTTCCTTTAAATGCCTGATACAATTTTTCTTTAATTTCTTCTTCCATATCTGCTTCTGCTTGTAAGTAGCCTTCTTTTCTACCAATAATCATAGCAATAAAAATAGCTTCTCTCAGATTATGACCTTTTTGAAGAATTTTCATCATAGCATCAAAGGTATATTCTGTTTCATCAGCGATTTGTAGAGCAAGCTTTTCAAATTCTACTAATTCTTGTTGGTCACATTCTAAAAGATGACATAGCTTTTCTATTTCGAAGGAGCTCAGGTGTTGTATTTTACTTGGAATATTCATAAATCTTAATTTCTATCATAATTCATTTCAAATATTATGCCAATGTTAAATTTTAGTCAAAATGTCAGTTGGATAGAAATTCATAAATATTTCTTTTTTTTATCAAAAGAATAGATTAATGATTTTATGGAAGTTAATTTTTTTAACTAGATTTGATAAAACTTAATTTAATAAACCAATGTTCAAAAAAGGATTACTAATTCTATTTTTTTCGCCATTTATTTTACAAGCTCAAGACTGTATTGACTCAACAGCTATTGACCCTGGTTGTATTTGTTTTTTAATCTATGATCCTGTTTGTGGATGTGACGGTGAATTGTATAGCAATGCGTGTGAGGCCATAGAGTGTTTTGGTGTTACCTCATATGTTTCGGCATACGATACCAATGGGAATATAATAGATTGTTCTACAGTAACCACAGATAATTCTATTTGCGACTCTATTAATGTAGAGGTAGAATCATTTAATCTTATGACAGAAGATGGAGAAGCTACTTTGACTATAAATATGTCCACCTTCTTTACTTCATCAGAATTCTTTGGTTATGCAGGTTTTGTATTGTTAAACTCCGATGGAGAAGAAATTGCTGAGGAAGGTATGGACGCTGGAAATGTGTATGGTTTTGGTGCTAACTACAGTGATACGAGAATATTATATTTTGAAGAATTTTTTAGTATTCCTTTTGAAGGAAGCTTATTGCTTTACGAAGGGTTTTTTGCTGGAGATCCTGAACTTGTTTGTTCATTTCCTATAAGCTTTAGCCTAGACGATTCTGGTATTTCTTTGGAGGGGCAATATCATTTAGCCGAAGAATACGATTATGTGGAGTTTACTTCTGATTCTTTGTTTGTTTATGATTTTGAGGAAGACATGGAATGCTATGAGTATATTGCTTTTAGCTATTTAGCGTCAGACTCTCAATTAGTACTTACCAATACAGAACTTGAGGAGCAAATCATGTTTGATTATGAATTTTCTGAAAATAATATAATGCTAATGACTGCTGAAGAAAATGTTTTGTTGGATTATACTTCTTTTGATGCTTCTGTTTGGGAAGAGTGTAATGAAGATTCTACAGACTGTATTATTTCTAATGTATTTGCTGAGGCAGAAGAATGCGATAGCTTAGGTTATTTTATAGTCGATATAGAATTTGATGTTGAAAACCCTATGGCTTACACCTTTACTATTCAAGGTAATGGCATAAACTACGGTTCTTTTGAATATGGAGAGCTCTTTTATCAATTAGGGCCTTTTTTAGGTGATGGCGAAACCGAATATGAGTTTGCTATTACTGATAATGAAGATTCAGAATGTTCTGACTACTACGTTTTAGGAACAGTAAGTTGTGATGTTATTTCTAGTATCACAAATTTCGAAATGTCAGGCAAACGACTTTTATTCATCAAAAATATTTTAGGTGAAACGGTCAATAAGCTAGAGCCTAATAACCCATACATCTACTTTTATGACGATGGTAGTTTTGAAAAGAAGATTATTTTCGTACAATAATTTTTTTGTTGAGTAACCTTGTTAAAGTTTAAGCATTTCATAAAATCTGACGATGCCGCTTGGATAACATTTATTCATGGAGCTGGTGGTAGTAGTACCATTTGGCACAAACAGGTCAAAGTACTCAAAGAACATTTTAATTTATTACTCATCGATTTAAGGGGACACGGTATGTCGAACGACCTTCCTGTAAACACGGACTATTCTTTAGGCGTTGTGGTAGACGAAGTGGTTGAAGTTATTCAGCATTTAAACATCAAAAAATCTCATTTCATTGGTGTTTCATTGGGAACAATTATCATCACTAAGATTTCTGACCTTTATCCTAATATTGTCGATAAGGTAATACTAAGCGGTGCTATTACTAGCTTTTCAACTCGAACATTATTTCTTTTAAGAACAGCACAGGCGATAAAAGGGTTTACTCCTAACATCATTTTATACCGTTTGTTTGCCCTAATTATAATGCCTAGCAAAGAACATAGAGTTTCTAGAAAAATATTTATCAATGAGGCCAAAAAGATTAAGAATAGAGCCTTTAAAAATTGGCTGAGATTATTGCCTGAAATTAAGTATACTATTGACGATATTTCTAAACTCAAGCTTTCTAAACCTACCTTATTTATTTCAGGAATTGAGGATTATCTTTTTGTGCGACAAATTGAAGAATATGTAAAAGATAAGTCCAATTGTTTTTTAGAAAAAGTAAATAATTCAGGACATATTGTCAATATTGACCAATACCAAACTTTTAATAAATTTGCATTAAGATTCTTAAAATAATCATGAATAACTTTTTAATCCTAATTAGCTCAGTTCTGTTATTAGGCTGTAGTTCAAACTCTCAATCATTCATCAATTTAAGTCCTATTGAATTCCAAAAAGCTATTGAAAAAGATGGAGGTATCGTTCTAGACGTTAGAACACCGCAAGAGGTCATTAGTGGTGCCATAGAAAATGCCAGCACAACAGACATTTACGACCAAGATTTTGAGCGAAAAATCAGCAAAATTCAAAAAGACAAAACCGTTTTTGTTTATTGTAAGAGTGGAGGTAGAAGTTCACAAGCTGCCAAGTTGCTAGTTAGGTCTGGACAAGCTAAGGTGGTCAATTTAAGTGGTGGAATTATGGCATGGCAAGCCGCTCAATTACCATTAATACGAACTACCGAAAAAGAAGATAAATCCATTCAGGATTTATCCATTTCTAAATTCGATAGTATACTTAGTCAAAATAAATTAGTGTTAGCAGATTTTCATACTTTATGGTGTATGCCTTGTCGTAAAATATCTCCTATAATTGATGAGCTTAAAGAAAAATATGTAAGTTCGGCACAAGTCCTTCGTATCGATATGGATAACAGTGAATTACTAGCAGAATCTTTTGAAATTAAGTCTGTACCAACTCTAATATTATTTAAGGATTCTAAAGAAATATGGAGACACACAGGCTTAATAAGTAAAGTAGAACTGACTCAACTATTGGATTCTAACCTGTAGTTTAGTCTAAAGTGGAGCTGGTGGGAATCGAACCCACGTCCAAACAAGGAACTCAAACGCTTTCTACATGTTTATTGTTTTTTGATTGTCGGGAAGGGTAAGGAAAAACACAACCATACTCCAACCTTATCTTCTTAAATTTCGCTTTTTAGTCGAAGCACTAAAAAACTAGCCCAATCTTTTTATGATGCTTCATATGAACAAAAGCACTGAGCCTTCTTTTATTCGGAAGCAAAGGCGTCCTAAATACTATACTTAGGCAGCCATAGCGTAGTTATACTCGCCATTTAAAAGTGTGTGAATTGATATTTACGAGCCAATAAACAACGCTCGACATGCTTACGGTTAACTTCATCTTGTAGTCAAAACCAGTCAGCCCCAACAACTAAAGAACGAATGTCAAAAATACAACTTTTTACTTTGATTTAGCCGAATGTATAAAAGGCTATGTTTTACAGATAAAACATAAAGATATATACAATGAAATCCGATTTTAAAGAGATAAATGTAGAAGAAAATAACGTTCCATATTTTAAGGAACATATAGGTTTGTTAGCCAGATATGCAAAAATATATGCCTATAAAGAGGGTAAAAATTGGTTAACTTCAAAAGAAGCGATTTTAAATTATATGCATAAAAGAAAATGTAAGCGCTAGTTTTATTGTTTGGTATATAAGTTTTTTATTGCATAATTTCTTTTAATTTTGGGCTATGGCTGAAATCAAAATTGGAATACTTAAAGAGGGTAAGATCCCACCAGATAAAAGAGTACCTTTGACACCTATCCAGTGTAGGGATTTGATAACTCAATATCCAAATCTAAGCTTGGTGGTTCAAAAAAGCCCTTTTCGTTGTTTTGATGACGAAGAATACGCTAATTTAGGTATTCCATTAGTAGATGATGTGTCCGATTGTGATGTTTTATTTGGTATAAAAGAGGTTGTAAAATCAGAATTACTAGAGCATAAAACCTACTTTTATTTTTCTCATACTATAAAGGAACAAAGCTATAACAGAGCCTTGTTACAAATTATGATTGCTAAAGGAATTTCAATGGTAGATTACGAAACCTTAACTCATACTAATGGTAGACGAATTCTAGGTTTTGGTCGCTATGCTGGAGTTGTGGGCTGTTATAATGGTTTTTTGGCTTATGGAAAAAGAACAAAACGATATTCTTTAAAAGCAGCTCATCAGTGCCAAAATCGACTTGAGCTTGAACGTGAATTACAAAAAGTGGATTTACCAGCCGTTAAAATCATCGTTTCAGGAAATGGTAGAGTAGGTCAAGGGGCATTAGAAATCATTAAGGAATTAAATATTAGAGAAGTCAGTAAAGAAAAATTTGTATCACAAAGTTTTGACGAAGCTGTCTATGTACATTTGGATTTTTATGATTATAACGAACGAATTGATGGTTCTTCATTTTCGAATATAGATTTTTTCTCAAATCCTGAGTGTTACCAGTCTTGCTTTATGGACTATGCTTCTTGTGCAGATATCTTTATTGCTGGGCATTATTATGGAAAAGGTTCTCCATATCTATTTACTAGAGAAGATGCAAAATCCTTAGATTTTAAAATACGTACTATTGCTGATATTTCTTGCGATATTGATGGTCCGGTAGCTTCAACTATTCGACCTTCTACAATTGCAGAGCCAATTTATGGTTATAATCCTCATACAGAATCTGAAGATGTATTTGATAAAGATGATGTGATTACTGTAATGGCTGTTGATAATTTACCTTGTGAGTTGCCAAAAGATGCTTCTGAAGATTTTGGTAATGCCCTCATTCAACATATTTTTTCTTGTTTGTTAAGTGAAGATCCAGAGCAAATTATTGCTAGAGCTACAATTTGTGAGAATGGTGATTTGACATCTAACTATGAGTATTTAAGATATTACGTCAATACTAAAGACTAAATCGATTTTAAATCGGCAATTGTTTGTTTAGGGTTTTTTGATTTGAAAACAAAACTACCTGCTACCAATACATCGGCTCCAGCTTCTTTTAATAGGGGTGCATTATTAGAGTTAACACCGCCGTCAATCTCGATTTTAGTAGAGGCATTTTTACTCTGAATTAAGTTTCTCAATTCTCTGACTTTTTGATACGTATTTTCTATAAATGACTGACCACCAAAGCCAGGGTTTACTGACATTAAGCAAACCAAGTCAATATCTTGAATAGTGTCTTTTAACAAATCTACAGATGTATGAGGGTTAAGAGCTACACCTGCTAACATACCTTCTGCTTTTATAGCTTGTAAAGTTCGGTTTAAATGAGTACAAGCTTCATAATGAACCGTTAAGATATCAGCACCAACTTCTTTAAAGGTTTTTATGTATCTGTCTGGGTCAACAATCATCAAATGTACGTCCATTGTTTTTTTACTGTGCTTTTTGATAGCTTTTATCACAGGCATACCAAAGGATATATTGGGTACAAAAACACCGTCCATCACATCGATATGAAGCCAATCGGCTTGACTTTCATTCAACATTTCACAATCCTTTTGAAGATTGGCAAAATCGGCGGCTAAGAGAGAGGGTGCTATTAAATGTGACATATTTGTTAGATTATTTCGTGCAACAAAGTTAAAAAAAAGAGAGCCGAAGCTCTCTTTAGTTTATCCCAAATAGGTTTTTAATATTTTACTTCTAGAAGTATGTTTCAGACGGCGAACAGCTTTTTCTTTAATCTGTCTCACTCTCTCTCTAGTTAAGTCAAAGGCTTCGCCAATTTCCTCAAGAGTCATTGCGTGTGCACCATTTAAACCAAAATAGGCTTTTACCACTTCTCCTTCTCTAGGAGTTAGTGTTGCTAAAGCTCTTCCGATTTCTTGTCTTAGCGAGTCTACCATTAATCCTTCATCAGGATTAGGACTATCCTCACTTCCGATGACATTATACATATTGCTGTCTTCCCCTTCGACTAAAGGTGCGTCCATAGATACGTGACGCCCAGAGTTTTTCATAGCCTGTTTTACTTCATCTTCGGTCAAATCCAATTCTTTAGCTACTTCCTCAGCTGTTGGTGGTCTTTCTAATTGTTGTTCCAATAAGGCGTAAGCTTTATTGATTTTATTAATTGAGCCAATTTTGTTTAATGGAAGTCTCACAATTCTAGACTGCTCTGCCAATGCTTGAAGAATAGACTGACGAATCCACCATACGGCATAAGAGATAAATTTGAAACCTCGGGTTTCATCAAAACGTCTAGCAGCTTTTATCAAACCAAGGTTTCCTTCATTGATTAAATCAGGAAGAGATAAACCTTGATTTTGATATTGCTTAGCTACTGATACTACAAAACGTAGATTAGCTTTAGTAAGCTTCTCTAAAGCCATTTCATCACCTGCTTTGATACGTTGAGCCAATTCAACCTCTTCTTCTGCAGTAATAAGGTCTACACGACCAATTTCTTGCAAATATTTATCTAGTGAAGCGGTTTCTCTGTTTGTTACCTGTTTGGTGATTTTTAACTGTCTCATTTTGTAATTTAAAATTAATAATTCGGTTGTTCTAGCATTCTTTTACGCTGTAAACAATCAAAGGTTACAACTATTGATTGTTTTTTTCAGGTTTTGGTAAAAGTACTTTTCTTGACAACCTTAACTTACCAGATTTAGCATCGATTTCAGTTAATTTAACTTCTACTTTATCGCCTTCTTTTAAAACATCCTCAACGTTTTCTACTCTTTCCCAATTGATTTCAGAAATGTGTAATAAACCGTCTGTCCCTTTGCCAATATTTACAAACGCACCATATGGCATAACAGAGCGAACAGTACCTGTATAAACATCTCCTACCTCAGGAGTAAATGTCAATGCTTTAATTTCAGAAATAGCATTATCCAATAACTCTTGTGTAGTTCCTAAAATTTCTACCTTTCCTTGATTGTCGATTTCCTCGATAGTTATTGTAGTATCGGTGTCAGATTGAAGTTGTTGGATAATTTTTCCACCAGGGCCAATTACTGCTCCAATAGTATCTTTTGGAATAAACATAACATGTATTTTTGGCACATGAGGTTTAAGTTGAGCCCTTGTTTCAGAAATAGTATCCGTTAATTTTCCTAAGATATGTAGTCTTCCAGCGTTGGATTGCTCTAAGGCTTGAGTAAGAATTTCATAAGATAAGCCTTCAATTTTGATATCCATTTGACAAGCAGTAATACCATCTTTAGTACCACATACTTTAAAGTCCATGTCACCTAAGAAATCTTCATCTCCTAAGATGTCAGATAATACTGCAAAATTACTACCATCAGTAATTAATCCCATAGCAATTCCAGAAACAGGTTTTCTTAATTTAACACCTGCGTCCATCAGCGCCATAGTACCCGCACATACTGTTGCCATAGAAGACGAACCGTTTGATTCAAGTATGTCAGAAACTACTCTTACTGTGTACGGGTTATCTTCATCTATCATTCTAGATAGGGCTCTTTGTGCAAGATTTCCGTGACC
>Ga0115013_10000444_pt1 | contig 25104 bp, 21 predicted proteins | sample SouAtlMetagenome_2_FD_88686 | JGI IMG/M metagenome (GOLD analysis project Ga0115013, IMG submission 88686) | Marine eukaryotic phytoplankton communities from Atlantic Ocean - South Atlantic ANT15 Metagenome | ecosystem: Environmental > Aquatic > Marine > Oceanic | place: South Atlantic Ocean...
GCGGTCATGGCCGAAGCCCTCCGTCGCCATCTCGAAGAGCACGCACGTGAGGAGGGCATCGACTTTGTGCTCAATTGGGGACTTAGCGGGGAAGGCGTGCTCTACGGCACTGAGCCATGGGACGTCACTTCGGACGTACTGGCACGCATCAATGCCGCGCATCCAGACCCCATCGAGGCCCGTCGGGAAGCCGCCCAAAACACGTCCGAGGAATGACCGTCGCCCAACGCAAAAAGCAGGAGCACATCGTCGACCATGTACTCTATTGCCTGCAGATGGAAGACCTCATTCGCGCGGCTCAATTTCAGCCGCAGGTCCTTCAGCAGTGGGCAGAACAGCAGGCCCAAGCAGAGGGGACGGATCCGTCCGAGGAAGAGACATGGTTGCTCACGATGGCGCACTCCTTGCGCGACAGTGGCGCCGTGGAACAAGGCCATTCTTCCATGGTTCAGGAAACGTTGATGGAGTTGGCCCACCTTCACGAGTTGCTGCTCGGCGCCATGGCCGATGCAGAATACAAAGGGGCATTTGAGTCGGCCGAGCCCTTTCTCAAGGAATTGGGGGCCAAATCAGAGCGCCAGGTTCACCCCGTCGAGCAACTCGTCATCGGCCTCTACGGCTGGTTGGTGCTGCGTATGAAGAAAGAGAAGGTCAGTGCGGAAACGGAGGCGGCCATGGTGGGACTCCGAAACTGGGCCAATGCCCTTGCCAAAGGACATTTGAAGGTGTACTACGGCCAGTGATTTGACCCCAAAACGGGTCGTCTTCGTCCCCCTTTCTTTGTTCACAACTCCACGGGAGACGCGTCACACGCGGCCTTGGAGTGGGGAATTTGCATTATGCCCACGACCCACCTTTGGAAGCCCGAACTTCTGGACATCAACGTCGAGTCGGACCGCATCCGATTGAATTCGCTGCGTGAATCGGGAAGCATCCTCGAAGAGTACGACACGCTCGATTCGCAGGTGGCGGAGTGGGCGGTGTGCCATACCCCGGCAGCCAAACACGATCCCTCATTGTTGGCGACCACGTTGGGGACACTCATGGCCGACCGCGACTGGGACAGCTTTGGAACGTGGGCGTTCTACCCTTGGTCAGGCAGGCTGGTTCACGTCTTGCCTGAGGATGCATTCATCGAAGTGCGCACCAACCGCAACCGAGACAAGATCACGAAGGAGGAAACGGCCACCCTACGCACCAAAACCGTGGGCATTGCGGGCCTGAGTGTGGGCCAAAGCACAGCGATTGCATTGGCCATGGAACGCGGATGTGGTCGGTTGAAGCTTGCAGATTTCGACGTGGTGGAGTTGTCCAACCTGAACCGCATTCGTTGCGGATTGCACGAGTTGGAATTGCCCAAATGGGTAGTGGCCTCCCGCGCCATCGCCGAATTTGATCCCTACTTCGACATTGAGATTTACGATGAAGGGGTGAATGCCGACAACCTCGCCGCGTTCATGGAAGGCTGCGATGTCGTGGTGGACGCGTGCGATTCACTCGCCATCAAAGCACACCTCCGCTTGCAAGCTGCCCAGCAAGGCTGCCCGCTGGTGATGGACACCAACGACCGCGGCATGCTAGACATTGAGCGTTACGATCAGCTGGTCGAGGGCTTTGTGCACGGTCGCATCGACGAAGCGACCATGCGTGCCTTCACCGAAATGGACCGCTGGACTCCTGAAGCACTGGACGCGTTCGTCGATGTGGCCAACGCATCTGAGCGTGGTCGTGCGAGCTTGCCCAAGGTGGGCTCGGACCTCGTGAGCTGGCCACAGACCTACACCGGTGTGGCTGCTGGTGGCGCCCATGCCGCTGAAGCTTGCCGCCGCCTTGCGTTGGGAGAAAATCTCCCCGACGCCCGAATCACCATGGACTTGCATGAGCAGCTCACCCACACGGCCCTCCGTTGAGCGGATTCGCCGCGCGACCCAAGTGGACGAGGCCATCGTCCTCATGTCCCGCGCGTCTCACGATCCCCAGCTGTGCAAGCGGCTCCTCGATGGACACAAACGCGTTCTCGAAGCCTATGGCATCAAAAACCTGTCGTCCTTTCGCACCGATTGGTTCCGTCGTGACGATGTCTGGATCATCGCGGTGCTGACGCCCGATGGCGAGCGTGTCCTCGCAGGGGCGCGGTTGCAGCCGGGACTGGTCGCCAACGATTTCCCCTTGCATCAAGCGGTGGGCCACGTGGACCCCAACGTGGGAACGTTTTTGGAGCAAATCATTCCCGAAAAAGCCTACGAACTCAATGCGCTTTGGAATTCGATTGAGTTGGCGGGCATGGGCTTGGGCTCAGAATTTTTGATTCAAGTGGCCATGGCGGCGATGCCGCTTCTGGAGGCTCGACACCTCGTCGCGCTGACCTCACCGGTCACACGTCGCTGGAGAGAGAAGCACGGATGGAAGTTGCGCAGCGACCTCGGGGAAGAAGGGTATTTCATCTATCCCAAGGAATCGCTCCGTGCGACAGTCGAGCATTACATGCATCCCGACTTTGAAGGAGGGGTGGATCCTTTGGTGCGCGAATTGATGAAATCCGTTCGCGAACGTCCCGAGGGCGTCACCACACACGTCCATGGTCCCAAAGGCCAACTGACCATTCGTTTGAATTTGACCGTGTGATCGAGATGAGAGCGGGCCAAGTTCGTTGGATGTTGCATATGCTCTCTCTTCTGCTTTTGCTTGCATGGACGTGTGACGCGACGGCCCAAACGCATGGGGTCCGGGACCGATACATCGGGGAGATGGCGGTGGAGCTCGAAGGAACGTGGGATGCCCAACCGACATTGGAGCGACTGCAGGCAGCGCCCAGGCGAAATATCGCAGAACCGCTCATCAACTTGGGCAACGACGGCCAGTGGCATTGGATGGAATTGACGGGGCTTTCCCGCGCGTTTGGTTCGCAATTTTTGGAAGTGGCCACAGCCCAAATCGACAGCCTCACCTTTCTTTCCACATGCAATGGCAACCTCAAGGACGGTCCATTGCATTTGAACGGCGTGTCCATTCGACGGACTTCAGACAGAATGGGGCAATCACTCACAGACGGAACCTTCCCCATGTTTCCGCTAGGTGGTGCAGACTTGTGTGAGGAAGACAAGATCTACTTGGGGGTCAAATCGGGCAAGCAGATCTCATTGCCTCTTCGTGTGGCAAGTCTGAATGACCTGCGCGAGTGGAGTTTCATGCGCGACGTGTTCTTTAGCTTTTATGCGGGAATCATGCTGGTCATGCTGCTTTACAACTTGGTGTTGTATTTCACAGTGGAGGATCGGTCGTACTTGTTGTATGTGCTGTTTTTGATTGGCGTGGCCTTGTCGCAGTTGTTTTTGGCGGGATACCAAGGGGTGATTCCAGGGTGGAACGGCACCTCGTGGTTGGGCCTTCGGGCGGTGCATTTTGTAGGCATATTCTCGGGGGTAACGACCATTTTGTTTGTCAACCGCTTCTTGGATTTGGCGAGAAAGGGTCCTGGTTACCATCGCATCTTCAATGGCCTGATGTCGGTTTATTTCTTGGCGTTGGTGTTCCTGCTCTTAGGCCAATTGAATTGGGCCTTTCAGACCATCAATTTTGTGGCCATGGCAGCGTTGTTGGTGGTGCCGGCGTCCATCCATGTGTGGAGACAGGGCCAGCGTTCCGCATTGTACTTGCTCATTGCGTTCACCTTTTTCTTGTTGACCGTGGTCATGTTCGCCTTGAGCCAATTCACGGGTAATCCGTTGCCCTTTGTCCCTCAAAGCGTGAACAACTTTGCCATGCCTGTGGGCAGCATCGTGGAGGTGGTGCTGTTGTCTTTGGCCTTGGCAGATCGAATCAACCAATTCAAGCGGGAGTCGGCCAAAGCCCGAGAGGAGCAACTTCGCGTCAGTCAGCTCAACGAGCAAATCACGCGGGAACAAAATGAGGTGCTCGAGCTCAATGTGCGGGAGCGCACCGAGGAGTTGGAGGAGCGAAACGATCGTCTACGTGCTGCATTGGAGGAACTCAAGCTGGCGCAAGACCAACTCGTGCAATCGGAGAAGTTGGCGAGCATAGGTCAACTGACAGCGGGCATCGCCCACGAACTGAACAACCCCATCAACTTTGTGAGCTCAAGCGCACAATCGCTCCGCCGCGACTTTGATGATGTGACGGAGATTTTGCGCATGCTGACGGCCGTGGGCACAGACGATGAGGCCTTGCAGGAGAAGGTGCAAGCCCTTCAGGATCGCATGACCCAATTGGACATGGCTTTCACCATGAAGGAAATTGACGAGTTGTTGACGGGCATTGATGATGGGACAACGCGCACGTCTGAAATTGTCAAGGGCCTCCGAATTTTCAGCCGCATGGATGGGGACGCAGCGACGGAAGCCAACTTGAACGACTTGCTGGAATCCACCTTGGTCATTTTGCGCTCTTCGCTCCAAGACGAAGTGGCGTTGACGGTGGATTTGGCCCACAATGTGCCCGCCGTGCCTTGCCAACCGGGCAAACTGAATCAGGTGTTCATGAATTTGATCACCAATGCGGCACAGGCCACAAGCAAAACGGACCTCGCACCTGCGGACAGGTATGTTCGCATTCGCACCCGTGTCCTTCAGCAAGAAGGCGCCAACGCGGTGCAAGTGTCCATCGAGGACAACGGCATCGGCATGAGTGAGGCGGTGCAATCCCAAATCTTCGACCCCTTCTTCACCACCAAGGACGTGGGCGAGGGAACAGGGCTGGGGTTGAGCATTGTCAAGGGCATCTTGGATGACCATCAAGCCACACTCGACATTCAATCCGCGCCCGGCGAAGGTTCCACATTCCTGATCACCTTTTCTTCATGATTCACGTTCTCTACCTCGACGACGAAGAGCACAACTTGACGGCATTTCGCGCTGCGTTCCGCCGCGATTTCCACGTGCATGTGACGACCGTTCCCAGCGAAGCGGTGCGGATGTTGGAAGAACACCCCATTGACGTGGTCATCTCAGACCAAAAGATGCCCGACATCAGCGGTGTCGAATTTTTCGAGATGATCATGGCCGACCATCCCGATCCGGTGCGCATGTTGCTGACGGGCCATGCGGACATCGACGCGGTGATTGACGCCATCAACAAGGGGCGCATCTACAAGTACATTTCCAAGCCTTGGAATGAGGCCGAGCTCAAGCGCCTGGTGGAGGAGGCTTCGGAACTCGCACGGGCACGCTCACGTTCGTCCAAATTGAACGAAGCCTATTCTCGGAACCTGCTTGCGTTGCGGAATGCCTTGTCGGAAGTTCAGGACGCCTGTCATTCTGAATCGGCGTTGCCACAAGCGACGCGGGAATCGTGGACCGGAACGTTGGGGCGCGCCATCCGATGGATCGAAGACCCCGAGTCGGATTTCTGACTTGTTCTGAGGATTTGTGCGCTTGGACGTCGACGGATGTCGTAATTTGGATACCATGCAAGTGATCCTCATCGACGACAGCGACATCGACAACAAGGTCAACACGAAGTTGCTGAAGTTGGCGCGTCTGACGTCTGACATCCAGGCTTTCACAGATCCTGAAATGGCCTTGGCCCATGTGACCAGGGAGGGACCCACTTGGTCGGCTCCACGTTGGATTCTGTTGGACATTCAGATGCCCGGGGTCGATGGCTTTGCATGGTTGGACCAGTTTCGCGGTCTGCCTGAGACTGTGCAATCCATGTGTCGCATTTACATGCTTAGTGCAAGCATTGACAGGGAAGAGTTGCGAAAGGCAGAGGCCGACTCCAGCGTCATTGCACTCATGGAAAAACCGCTTGACGTGTACATGTTCCGGCAGTTGCTTGACCTTTAAGGACGCGCACGCCCCAGCGCGCTCACCATTGCATCGGCACCTCAATCAAGAGGAGGCGCGCGTCGTCGGTGGCTTCAATGTCCAGGCGCGCGGTGTTCCAAATCCCCACCGCGTCTCGACGTCCCAAGGGCTGTCCACCCACCATGGCCGCGCCTTCGAGCACCATGGCGTAAACACCTTGTCCAGCCCCGTGCAGTTCGTAGCTGTCCTTCCATCCCGCCGACAATCGGCCGACGTGGAACCATGAACTCTGGTGGATTTTGACGCCTTCTGAACCGTCGGGAGAGACGACGCACTGAAGCTTGTCGCGTTGGTCGTCCAGGTTCATCGTGATCTGACCGTAGGTGGGGGTGAGGTCGCGTTGGTTGGGGAACACCCAGATTTGAAGGAACCGAACGTCTTCACCGGCGTTGTGATTTTTCTCGCTGTGCATGATGCCTGTGCCGGCGCTCATGATTTGGACGTCGCCTTCGCGGATGACCGTGGCGTTGCCCATGCTGTCTTGATGTGCCAAATCGCCGGACAGGGGAATGCTCACGATCTCCATGTTGTCGTGGGGATGCGTCCCAAACCCAGCGCCCCCTGTGACCGCGTCGTCGTTCAGCACGCGCAGCGCACCGAAGTGCATGCGCTCAGGGTTGTGCCAGCTGGCGAAGCTGAAGCTGTGGTACGTGTCCAGCCAACCGTGGTCGGCGTGGCCGCGAGAGTCTGCAGGGTGGTATTCGGTGTTCATGGGAGATCGAGCTTGGGTCCAGCCGGTCACGGCGAGAAGCCTGAGTGCAGGGAGGTGGACGCGTGTCGTGTCAAGGCTTCAAGGACAATAGATGTACAATCAAAAACACGTCCTTTGGGTTCATTGCACAACAAAGGGGCCGCAAAGCCCCTTTGTTCATTCCAGTGTTGCAAGTGTCAGAGGTACTTGAAGTCTTCCCCTGGCTTGATGTTTTGGAGTGTTTCGTAGATGAGACGGATGCAGTTCTCCACGTCGTCCTTGTGCACCATCTCTACTGTGGTGTGCATGTAGCGCAAGGGGAGGGAGATCAACGCACTGGGCACCCCTTGGTTGGAATAGGCAAACGCATCGGTGTCCGTGCCGGTGAAACGGCTCGCCGCTTGACGCTGGAACGGAATCTTGTTTTTGTCGGCCGTGTCGATGATGCGCTGGAGCAGGTTGTTCTGGACCGCGGGACCGTAGGTCACACTCGGACCTTTTCCGGCGGCGGTGTCGCCTTGCTCAATCTTGTTGAGCATGGGCGTGTGGGTGCAGTGGGTCACGTCAGTGACAATCGCCACGTCGGGTTGCAAACGTTCGGCGATCATTTGGGCGCCTCGCAAGCCGATTTCCTCTTGCACCGAGTTGGTGATGTAAAGTCCAAACGGCAGCTTCACCTTGTTTTCGTGCAACATGCGCGCCACTTCAGCAATCATGAAGCCACCTGCGCGGTTGTCGAGGGCACGTCCCACGAACCAATCTTTGTTGAGGACCATGAACTCGTCGGGGTAGGTCACGACACATCCCACGTGGATGCCCATCTTCTCCACCTCTTCCTTGTTCTTGGCTCCAACGTCCAGGAAGATGTTCTTCAACGTGGGCGCTTCTTCTTTGCCGGCCGAGCGGGTGTGGATGGCGGGCCAGCCAAACAAGCCGGGCACGATGCCGTTCTTGGTGTGAATGTTCACGCGCTTGGACGGGGCGATTTGGTGGTCGCTTCCGCCGTTGCGGCGCAAGTAGATGAACCCGTCGCTGGTGATGTAGTGCACAAACCAGCTGATTTCGTCCGCGTGCGCTTCGATGACCACTTTGTAGGGGGCGTCAGGGTTGATGACCCCCACGACGGTGCCGTACGTGTCGACGATGTGGGTGTCGATGTACGGCTTGATGTAGTCGAGCCACAGCTTTTGGCCTTCGGATTCAAAGCCGGTGGGCGACGCGTTGTTCAGGTAAGCCTCCAGAAACTTCTGGGACTTCGCCGTGATGATTTTCTTCTTTGCCATGTCCCAAAATTACCGCGGGGGAGCACCGCCCAATGCAGCATTCCCCCGGCAGTTGTTCACCACGCAGGGCTGAGATATTAGAACGCGTATCCGTTTTTGTCGATGAGGGCCTGGGCGACCCGACGACGGGCCTCTTTGGTGTTGAAGGGGTCCACCTTGGTGAAGCGCTTTATGCCCATGAGCATCATCTTCAGTTCATCCCCTTCCGCAAACCCCATGAGGGCTTCCTTGCCCGCCATGTTGATGCGGTCCGCGGCCCAGTAGAGGTAGGTCTGCATCATGTCCGTAGGCAATGCCGCAGCTTCTGCACCTTGATGCGCAGCCACTTTCTGGGCACGCAACACCATGCTCTCTGCCGTGTAGGTCCACACGGCCATGTCGGCGATGCCCATGAGGATCTCCTGCTCTTTGGCGAGAGACATCATGAGTTTTTGGGCTGCGGAACCCGCCACCATGAGCGTGGCCTTCTTGAAGTTCTTGATGTAGCCCAAGTGCTTCTCGTAGATGTCGGATGGCGCGTCCCCAAACGTCGGAATGCCCGTCAGCTCATTCGCCACCGCCATCGCTGGCGTCATCAAATCGAGCTCGCCTTTCATGGCCTTTTTCAAGATCATGTCGACGGTTAGCATGCGGTTGATTTCGTTGGTGCCTTCGAAGATGCGGTTGATGCGGGCGTCGCGGTAGGCGTGCTCGGCGCGCGTCTCCGCGCTGTAGCCCATGCCCCCGTGAACCTGCACGGCTTCGTCGACCACGTAGTCCGTCACCTCGGAGCCGAGGATCTTCATCATGGCGCACTCCGGGGCAAAGGCCGCGATGCCTTTCAGCGTCGCTTCTCCCTTGTCCATTCCGCCGGCTGCGAGGTCGGCGATGGCGTCGTCGATGTTTTGGGTGGCGCGGTACACGGCCGTTTCCAAGGCGTACGTCTGGATGGCCATCTCGCCAAGCTTGTGGCGAATCGCCCCGTACTTGCTGATGGGACGACCAAACTGCTCCCTGGTGTTGGCATACTTCACGCTTTCCGTAATGGCGTCCTTGCAGGACCCGATGACGACCCCACCGAGCTTGATGCGCCCGATGTTGAGAATGTTCACGGCAATCTTGAAGCCCTTGCCGCGCTCGTAGAGGAGGTTTTCGACGGGCACCTGCACGTCGTTGAAGAAGAGTTGGCGGGTGCTCGACCCTTTGATACCCATCTTCTTCTCTTCCGGATTCATCGTGATGCCTTCGTAGCCCTTTTCGAGGATGAAGGCGCTCAGGTTCTCGTCGTCATCAATCTTGGCAAACACAATCATCACGTCGGCAAATCCGCCGTTGGTGATCCACATCTTTTGGCCGTTGAGAACGTAGTGCGTACCGGCCTCGTTCAACTTGGCGTAAGTCTTGCCGCTGTTGGCGTCCGAGCCGCTTCCAGGTTCTGTCAGGCAGTAGCATCCCTTGAGCTGGCCCGTCGCAAGGCCCGGGATGTACTTCTTTTTCTGGGCGTCGTTCCCGTAGTACAAAATGGGAAGCGTGCCAATGCCGGTGTGGGCCGAGAAGCTCACGGCGAAGCTGTGCGCGCCGCCCATACTCTCGGTAATGAGCATGGTGCTCTTGAAGTCCAAACCCAGTCCACCGAGCTCTTCCGGCACGGAGCTGCTGAGCAAACCGAGCTCACCCACTTCTTCGAGAAGTTTGGGGGTCAGGCCTTCCTCCTGCGCTTCGATGCGTTCGAGGTTGGGGATGATGCGTTGGGCCACAAAGTCGAGTCCGGTTTGCAGCATCATGCGATGCTCTTCGGTCCACTCTTCAGGCGTGAAGATTTCGTCGGCACTCACGTCACGGATGAGGAATTCACCGCCGGTGATGGCTTTGGATGGGGAAGGGTTTCCAGTGGTCATGTCGTTGAGTTAGAGCATTTCAAACACACCTGCTGCACCTTGTCCAGTGCCCACACACATCGTGACGATGCCGTGCTTGGCGCGTTGGGTTTTCAATTCGTTGAGAAGTTGCACAGTGAGCTTGGCTCCGGTGCAACCGAGGGGGTGTCCAAGGGCGATGGCACCGCCGTGAACGTTGACCGTCGCGGGGTCGAGGTTGAGGTCGCGAAGCACAGCCACGCTTTGGCTCGCAAAGGCTTCGTTCAGTTCGTACCGCGCGATGTCGGCTTGGGTGAGCCCTGCCTTTTTCAACGCTTCAGGCACGGCGTAAATCGGACCGACGCCCATGATGCGCGGCTCGAGGCCGCTGACGTGGTAGGATTTCAATCTCGCAATGGGCTCGACGCTGAGTTCTTTGAGCATGCGCTCGCTGACCACCATCACAAAGGCGGCACCGTCCGAGGTCTGCGAACTGTTGCCGGCCGTGACCGAGCCTCCTTCGGCGAAGACGGGACGGAGTTTGGCCAAGGCCTCTGGGTTGGTCCCGCGCCGGACGCCTTCGTCGGTGTCGATGACGTGCTGACGTTCTTGGCGCTTTTCGTTGTCGTCCAGGTAGACTTCGTTCACGGAGATGGGGGCGATGCCCGATGCGAAGGCCCCGCTGTCGATGGCCGCAGCCGCGCGGGCATGGCTTTCCACGGCGAAGGCGTCTTGGTCCTCACGGGAGATGTTGAATTCCTTGGCGACGGCTTCCGCAGTGAGTCCCATGCCCCAGTACCACTCGGGGTTGTTTTTGGCCACGCGTGCGTTGGGCACGATGCGCCATCCCCCAAAGGGAATGGGGGTCATGGTTTCAATGCCGCCGGCAATGATGCAGTCGGCGATGCCCGCGTGGATTTTGGCCGAGGCAATGGCGATGGTTTCAAGGCCACTTGCGCAGTAGCGGTTGACCGTCATACCGGGCACTTTCTCCGTGTCGAGCCCCATGAGCGACACCATGCGTCCGAGGTTGAGTCCCTGCTCGGCTTCTGGGGTGGCGTTGCCGACAATGACGTCGTCGATGCGCTCTTTTTCGAGTTGGGGGAAATCCGACATCAAACGACGAATCACTTGCTCGCCCAAGTCGTCGGCCCGCAAAAAGCGGAACCCACCTCGTGGGGCTTTGGCGACGGCGGACCGGTATCCGCCAATGATGTATGCGTCCATCAGTTCCGAAGGATTTTGCCCTTTTGGATCAAGCTCTGCATGCGCTCAAGGGTCTTGCGCTTGGTGCAGAGTTCGAGGAAAGCCCGACGCTCGAGGTCGAGGAGGTATTGTTCGCTGACGTCGGTCCGTGCGCTGAGGTCTCCACCGCACATGACGTAGCCGAGTTTTTCGCTGATCAATTGATCGTGCTCCGAGATGTAGTTGCCCGAGGACATGGAGCTGGCACCGGCATACACAATGCCCATGCCTTCTTGGCCCATGACGGAGATGTCCTTGCGCTTGACGGGTTGGGTATAGCCCTTGTCGGCCATGGCGAGCGCGGCGGCCTTGGCCTGCGCCAACTGGTCTCGGCGGTTGACCACCACTTCGTCCACGCCTTCGCGGAGATAACCCAATTCAAACGCCTCGTACGCAGACGTCGCCACTTTGGCTTGTCCAATGGTCAAGAAGCGTTCGCGCATCGCGTTGATGCGCACGTCGCCTTCGCTGAGGCCGTCGTGCAAGCGCAGCACAAATTCCTTGGTGCCACCGCCGCCAGGGATGAGGCCCACCCCAAACTCCACCAAGCCGATGTAGGATTCGGCATGGGCGACCACTTTGTCGACGTGGAGGCAGACTTCACATCCGCCACCCAACGTCAATTGGTGCGGGGCGGCCACCACCGGGATGCCGCTGTATCGAAGACGCATGGTGGTGTTTTGGAACATGCGAATGGCGTAGTCCAGCTCGTCCCACTCTTGCTCAACAGCGAGCATGAAGATCATGCCAACGTTGGCGCCCGCGGAGAAGTTGCCGCCTTCGTTGCTGATGACCACGCCGCGCCATTGAGGGTCGCTTTCGGCGAGGTCGATGACTTTGTTCAGGCCCTCGATCACTTCCGCGCCGATGGTGTTCATCTTGGTGTGGAAGGCGATGTTGAGGATGCCGTCACCGAGGTCTTGGATGGTGGTGCCGCTGTTGGCCCAAACCGTCTTATCCTCGCCCAAAAACGACAGCGCGATGCGTCCGTCTTGTCCGGGGATGACAGTGTGACTTTTGGAAGCCACGTCCCATGAGGTGCGCTTCCCGTCGGCGACGCCGTAGAAGCTCGTGACGCCTGAGGCGGCCAAATCGTGCACCCATTGCGCCACCTCGAGTCCGCGCGCGGCACAAGCGTCGAGTCCGGCCTGAAGACCAATGGCATCCCAGCTTTCAAAGGCGCCAAGCTCCCACCCAAATCCGGCGCGCAACGCGTCGTCGATGCGGTAGGGTTCGTCGCTGATCTCAGGAACGCGGTGGCTGACGTACGCAAAGACGTCTGCGAAAATGCGGCGGTAGAATTCACCGGCCTGGTCTTGGCCGTTGAACAAAAGCTTGGTGCGCTCGCGAAGGTCGTCGACGTTTTTGGCGGCGGCGAGGGTGGCAAACTGGACCTTTTGTTTGGGCTTGTATTCAAGCGTCTTGAGGTCCAAGGCATGAATCTCTTTCTTTCCGTCGGTCACCACCTTCTTGTAAAAGCCTTGGCCCGACTTGCTTCCCAACCAACCTTGGTCGACAAGGTGCTTGACGTAAGAAGGAATGGCGAACACCTCGGCCCGCTCGTCGTTGGGGCAGTTGTCGGCCACGCCTTTGGCCACGTGAACAAGGGTGTCCAAACCGACCACGTCGCAGGTGCGGAACGTGGCGCTCTTGGGACGGCCCATGGCAGGTCCCGTGAGCTTGTCTACGGCTTCGACGCTCAACCCCATGTCTTCCACGGTGTGGAAGAGGGCCTGGATGGCGAAGACGCCCACGCGGTTGGCAATGAAGGCAGGCGTGTCTTTGCAGAGCACGCTTTGCTTGCCCAAGATTCGCTCGCCGTAAGACGTGAAGAAGTCCAACACCTCAGGCAGGGTGTCCGGCCCGGGGATGATTTCCAGCAGCTGGAGGTAGCGCGGGGGATTGAAGAAGTGGGTGCCGCAGAAATGCTTTCGGAAGTCCTCGCTGCGCCCCTCGGCAAGCATGCCAATGGGGATGCCGCTCGTGTTCGACGTGATGAATGTGCCGGGCTTGCGGTGTTGCTCGACCCGCTCAAACAATTGCTGCTTGATGTCGAGGCGCTCGACAATGACTTCGAGGATCCAATCGCATTCGGAAATGCGTGGGAGGTCGTCGTCGAAGTTGCCAGTTTCGATGCGGGACGCAAAGCGCTTGCTGTAAATGGGGGAGGGCTTGGACTTGAGGGCTTTGGCCAAATGGCCTGCCGCCACACCGTCGCGGGGTCCTTCTTCGGCGGGAAGGTCGAGCAGCATGACTTCTGCGCCGCATTGGGCGAGGTGGCATGCAATGGCCGACCCCATCACACCGGAGCCGAGGACGGCCACGCGTTTGATTCGGTGAAAAGGAAGGGTGGTCGTCATGACGGGAGGGTTTCAGTTTGGGGTTGCCAATTGGGGGGAATCAATTGGTCGGGCACCTCCAAGAGTTCGTTCAGTCTGGCCAAACCCTGGAGCAGCTGGTCTGCGGCATCTTCGCCGAGCAGTTTATGCAAGCGCGCGTTGAGTTCGATGACCAATTCACGGATTTGCCGACGGGCTTTGACGCCGTCTTCGGTCAAAAAAACGCGAACCGACCGACGGTCGTGTTCGTCTTGGCGTCGTTCAATAAGGCCTTGTCCCTCCATGCTTTTGAGGGTCCTAGACAGGCTTGTGGCTTCCATTCCCATTCGAGGGCCGAGCTTCGTGCTCGGGGTGCCTTCGCGCTCAATGCTGAGCAAGGCGTACCCCACGCTCATGCTGATGCCGTGCGATTCGGCGAGGCTGGTGTAGAGTCTGGCCAACTTGCTCCAGCCCCAACGCAGTTGGAAGTCGATCGTTTCTTGGGCGTCCATGGAGTCCAAAGTACACGACATTCCTGTGCATGCATAACGTTTTGCGATTTTTCTGTGCGCGCACAGGAACATGGCGCACGATCCCAGTCGATATCTTGGCGACATGTTCGAACCGTCCTTGGAACCTGATGCGCCTCAAAGGGTGGGCGCGCGACCCCGACTGGCCGCGGCCGTGTTGGATTATTTCTTGAGTACCATGGCCGTGATGCTGTTCGCTTGGAAGGGCTGGGGATGGGCCAGTGTGGTTGAGAGTTTGCCGGGGGCCGATGAATTGCTTGCGCTTTACGCCCCCATGGAGGAGGTGCTCGTCGAGGCCGGCATGGTGCACGGCGTGCAGGGATTGCTCGCCGCCACAGCGTTGCTTGGCATTGGTTACCCCCTGATCGAAGGTTTGACGGGGGCAAGTCCAGGAAAGTGGGTGTTGGGACTCCGTATTGGTCACGCCAACGGTACAGCAGGAGACACCGCGATGTATGTGAAGCGGTTTGCCATCAAGTTCATTCGCCCGGTCCTGGGGGCTTTGGCAGGCGTGACGGGACTGGGGATGTTGGGATGGTTGGCGGGACCTGCGGGGTTGGTGATTAGCCTGGGGACGTTGTTGCTTTTGGCCCCACACCGCCAGGCGCTTCATGACAAACTTGCTGTGACCGCCGTGTTCCGGCGGGACGCGTTGTGATCCGACAAACGGGCGCGATCAAACGAATTGCCCGTCGGCCATGCGGAGCATGCGGTCGGCCCGTTGGGCGAGCTGTTCGTTGTGGGTGACCAGCACGATGGTTTGGCCCAAGCGGTCACGCAACTCAAAAAAGAGGTCGTGCAGGTGAGCTGCGTTTTCGGAGTCCAAATTGCCCGAAGGCTCATCGGCCAGCAGCACGCTCGGCGCATTCATCAAGGCACGCGCCACGGCCACGCGTTGTTGTTCACCCCCTGACAATTCAGCGGGGTTGTGCTCCATGCGGTGGCCCATGCCGAGTTCTTCGAGCAATTGCCTTGCGCGCATTCGACTTTCATCGGTCGACTTGTCCGCAATCCACGCGGGCATGAGGACGTTCTCCAGGGCGTTGAACTCGGGAAGCAAGCGGTGGAACTGAAAGACAAACCCGAGGTGGGCATTGCGAAACGCACTGAGCTCGCGACGGGACAGCCCGTCCGTGCTTTGGCCCCCAATGGAAACCTGGCCTGCATCGGGCACGTCGAGCGTGCCCAGGATTTGAAGGAGGGTGGTTTTGCCGGCACCAGAGGCGCCCACGATGCTCACAATCTCGCCTGCATTCACAGCCAAGTCCACCCCGCGGAGGACCTCCAACTCCCCAAACCTTTTGACAATGTTCGTGGCTTGAATCACGCCTGAAAGCTACTACCTTTGCGGCCGATTCACACAACACCTTTGGCATGAACATCCACGAATATCAAGGCAAAAGCATCCTCCAGTCGTTTGGCGTCGCCATCCAGCGAGGCAAAGTTGCAGACACTCCTGAAGCCGCGCACAAAGCGGCTGTCGCTTTGGCAGAAGAAACGGGCACGGAGTGGTTCGTGGTGAAAGCCCAAATCCACGCCGGTGGCCGCGGGAAGGGTGTGGTGACGGAAACAGGATCGCACGGCGTGGTGTTGGCCAAAGGCTTGGATCACGTGAAAGAGAAAGCCGCAGGCATTCTGGGTGGACACCTCGTCACAGCCCAAACCTCCAAGGACGGCAAGCAGGTCAGCAAGATCCTCATCGCCGAGGACGTGTACTACCCCGGGGAAAGCGAACCTTCGGAGTACTACATGAGTGTGTTGCTCGACCGTGCCACAGGAAAGAACATCATCATGTACTCTCCAGAGGGAGGCATGGACATTGAAGCAGTGGCAGAGGCCACGCCTCACCTTATTTTCAGAGAAGAAGTCGATCCAGCGGTGGGTCTTCAGGGCTTCCAATCACGTCGCATCGCCTTCAACCTCGGGTTGTCAGGTCAAGCATTCAAGCAAATGGTGAAGTTCACCCAGGCCTTGTTTGCGGCGTACGTCGGTTGCGATGCGTCGATGTTTGAGATCAACCCCGTGTTGAAGACCAGCGACGATAAGATCATTGCCGTGGATTCCAAGGTGAGCCTCGACGGCAATGCCTTGTACCGTCACCCCGATTACGCATCCATGCGCGACAAGACGGAGGAAGACGCCACGGAGGTGGAAGCCGACGAAGCGGGCCTGAACTACGTGAAGCTCGACGGCAACGTCGGTTGCATGGTGAACGGTGCCGGTTTGGCCATGGCCACCATGGACATCATCAAGCTCAGCGGCGGTGAGCCCGCCAACTTCTTGGATGTGGGCGGAACGGCCGACGCGGCCCGTGTGGAGAAAGCGTTCCGCATCATCTTGAAGGACCGCGCGGTGAAGGCCATCTTGGTCAACATTTTCGGCGGCATTGTCCGTTGCGATCGCGTGGCTCAAGGGGTGGTGGATGCGTGCAAAAACATGAGCGACATCAACGTGCCGATCATCGTGCGTCTTCAGGGCACCAACGCAGAAGAAGCCAAGAAGATCATCGACGAATCTGGGTTGGAGGTGCGCAGCGCCATCTTGCTGAAAGAAGCTGCGCACGCCGTGGCGGAAGTCCTCGCCTGAACCATCCCTGATTAACCGCGAGACTTGCGTCGCGCGACGTGAAGGCCATCCCGAAGGGGCAACAACACGTTGTCCAGATCCGGATGGCCTTTCATGTGCGTATTGAGTTCGTGAATCCGAACGGCATATGGATCCTCTGACGTGCCTTCTTGCACGCGAAGCACTTCGCCCCACCACAGCACGTTGTCCACCACAATCCATCCGCCGTCTCTGACATGGTCGATGGCCCAATCGACGTAGGCCTGTTGGTGTTCCTTGTCGGCATCGACAAACACCACATCCAAGGGGCGAGGGTCTGCATCAAAGAGCCCGCCGTTGTCGAGGATGTCCATGGCCTTGCCCGTGTGGCGACGGATGCGGTCGGAGACGTTCAATTCGGCCCAGTGCTTGTCTTGGATGGCGTGGAGCTCGTCGTTCACGTCTACGGTGTCCACCGTGCCCTCAGGCATGAGCCCTTCGGCCCAGCATGCGGTGGCGTATCCGGTGAAGGTGCCCAACTCCAATACGCGTGACGGCGCGATCATGTGACTCATGGAGGCCAAGAGACGTCCCTGCAATTCGTCGCACAGCATTTGGGGCTTTGTGGTTTGGGTCCATGTGGCGCGGCGCAATGCTGCAAGGCCGGCAGGCTCTGTACTGGACAAGTCCGTGGCGTACGCGTGCAAGGTGTCGTCAAGTCCGTGGTTGCCCAACTGGGGAATGCGTGGTGGTTTGCCTCGTCGTTTGGCCATGGTGCAAAGCTACCTCAGACCCATGGTCCATGCGTACCTTCGACGTCCATGGGAAAGCGCAAGCAAAGCCGCAACCGCGGCGACAACGACGGCATGGTCTACAGCACCAATCCGGGGTACTCCTTGGAGGATGAGGATCAAGAAGAGGAGGAGTGGTCCGTGGGACAATGCGCCACGTTGTACGTCAGTCTTGATCGAAAGCAACGGGCGGGGAAACCCGTGACGTTGGTGGAGGGCTTCGACGGCCCCGCCACGGAATTGCTTCTGTTGGGCAAGGCGCTTAAGCAGCAATGTGGGGTGGGGGGTGCTGTAAAAGAAGGCTGCATCTTGGTGCAAGGCGACCACCGCGACAAGGTGGTGGCCCATTTGAATTCCCTGGGATACCAGACCAAACGCAAAGGCGGATGAACCTCTATTTGAAAACCCTGGCAGGCCTGGAAGATTTGGCCGCAGAAGAACTGAAGGCGGCTGGCGCGACCCACATTGAAGTGGGACGACGAGGCATCTCCTTTCAAGGCGACGCGAAAGTGCTGTACACGATTTGCATGCACAGCCGTTTCGCCGTGCGCGTGCTGAGGTACCTGACGTCGTTTGAGGCCAAAACCCCCGACGACCTCTACCGGCAAGGCGCCCGCTTCGCTTGGGAGAACATGCTCGCCCCAGACGGCTCGTTCGTTATCGACGCCACGGTGCATTCGGACGGCTTTTCCCACAGCCATTTTGCGGCACTCAAGCTGAAAGACGCCATCGTGGACCGCTTCCGCGGCAAAACGGGGAAGCGTCCCAGCATCGACAAGGTGCGTCCCGATTTGCGGCTGAACCTGCACATTTCGGGAGAAAAGGTCACCATCTCTGTCGACGCTTCGGGAGAGCAATTGTCGCGTCGAGGCTATCGGCCGCGAACCGCCAAGGCGCCACTCAACGAGGTGCTTGCCGCTGGATTGCTCGCCTTGAGTGGGTGGCGCCCCGGCACGCCCCTCTACGACCCCATGTGCGGATCGGGCACGTTCTCGACAGAAGCGGCCCTTTGGGCCTCCGGACTTCCTGTTCAAGCGGGGCGTCGCCACTTCGCCTTCATGGATTGGAGCGACTTCGATCCCGACACGTGGCGTGCGGTTCGCACCGAAGCCATGGCCAGCATCACGCCCGTCGAGACCCCCATCTTCGCTTCCGACCAACACCCTGGTGCGGTGCGCCAAACGATGGAAAGCCTCGAAGGCGCGGACGTCGAATCCTTGGTACAGGTGAAGCAAGCCGACTTTTTTAAGCTCGAACCGCGAACCGACGAGGGCATGTTGGTGTTCAATCCTCCGTACGGAGAGCGTATGGATCCCGGAGACGTCGTGGGTCTGTACGAGCGCATCGGAGACCGTTTGAAATTCCATTGGTCTGGATTTGATGCGTGGGTCATTTCGTCCAACGACGAGGCTTTGAAGCGGGTGGGGTTGCGGCCCCACAAACGACACCCCGTGTTCAACGGGGCGCTCGAATGCCGCTGGGTGGGCTTCTCGATGTACAGAGGCAGCAAAGCCGATCAGTTCAAATCGAAGAAAGCATGAGTCGTCCATGGGTCTTGATTTCAGGCGCGTCCTCCGGTTTTGGAGAGGCCTCCGCCATCCAATTGGCCCGAGAGGGTTGGAACCTCTTACTGACCAGCCGCCGGGAAGCCCGCCTTGAGGCTGTCGCCAACACGTGCAGGGAACTCGGCGCCGAGGTGCACGTCGCAGCATGGGACATGCGGGAGCGTCAAGACACCCTGGACGGCGTGGCGGATTTGATGTCGCGCGCTGGAATTGCAACCAGCCAAAGGAGCATGTCCTTGCAAGGCCTCGTCAACAATGCGGGACTGGCGGTCGGCAAAGGACCGTTTGACGAAGGCCTGGACGACGACTGGGATCGCATGATTGACACCAACGTGAAGGGGCTGCTCTTCTTGGCCCGTGCTTGCGTCCCTTTCATGACAGCCGGGTCGCGGATGGTGAACATGGGAAGCATTGCTGGCAAACAGGTCTACCCCGGCGGCAATGTGTACTGCGCCTCCAAACACGCGGTGGATGCGTTGTCTCAGGCCATGCGCATTGATTTGGTCGAGCGAGGCATTGGCGTGAGTCAGATTTGTCCTGGCGCCGCAGAAACCGAATTCAGCAACGTTCGCTTCAAGGGCGATCACGCGGCCGCGGATGCGGTGTATCGTGGCTTCGCTCCGCTGGTGGCCCAAGACATCGCAGAAGCGGTGTCCTTTGTGTTGTCTCGGCCGCCCCACGTGTGCATCAATGACATGGTCATCATGCCCACCGCGCAGGCCAGCGCGCACCACTTGTACAAGGTGCCCTCATGACCGCGCTGCGTCACCTTGGCTTCGTTGGACTTCTTTTTGTGGGATGCCACTGGGCCAAAGAGCCGGTGGATCTCGTGATTCGCAATGCCCACATTGTCTGTTTGGATGGCGCGGGAACCAAGGCGCAGGCCATGGCCATCCATGAGGGTCAAATCGTGGCCCTTGGCAAGGAGCACGAAATCTTGAATGCCTACCGCGGCGAGATTACGGAGGACCTCCAAGGCGCCACGGTTTATCCCGGGCTCATCGATGCCCACAGCCACTTGCTGGGATATGCCCTCAACTTGGCACACACGGACCTTGTGGGAACAACGTCTTGGGAGGAGGTGGTGAACAAGCTGAAAGACGAGCACGCAAAATCGACCTCGCCGTGGGTGCGGGGGAGGGGATGGGACCAAAACGATTGGACCGTTCCCAACTTCCCTGACCGTGAGGCCCTAGATCGCCTATTCCCAGACCGTCCGGTCGCGCTGCAGCGCATCGACGGTCATGCCGTCATCGCCAACCGACACGCGTTGGAGCTGACCCGATTGTGGGAGGCCAAATCGTTGCCTGGAGGAGAAATCTTGCGTCGGCCCGACGGCACGCCAACTGGCGTCCTTGTCGACGGTGCGGCGGATTCCTTGCAGGCCCGGATTCCAGAGCCAAGCGCCAACACCAAGACGACAGCCTTGCGAATGGCTGAGCAGCACTTGGTCGCCTGTGGACTGACCACTGTGACGGATGCGGGCCTGGACGCGGACGACATTGGGTTGTTGGACTCGCTGCACCAAACGGGTGACCTCAAACTCCGCGTCGTGGCCATGGCCAACCCCACGGAATCCAATTTTCAGGCCATGGCCGAACGCGGGGGGTGGGACACGCCGCGTCTGAAAGCGCAGTCCTTCAAATTTTACATGGATGGGTCTTTGGGCTCTCGAGGTGCAGCCTTGCTTGAAGCCTACGACGACCGTCCTGGACACCGTGGATTGTTGCTTCAGTCGCTGGAGGAATACGAAGCCCAGCTGGCGCGAATCCATCAAGATGGCTTCCAAGCTGCGACCCATGCCATCGGCGATTCCGCCGTGCGGCTCGTGTTGGGTGCATATGAACGTGTGTTGGGCGGCCCCAACGACCATCGCTGGCGCGTGGAGCACGCGCAGGTCATTCATCCCGACGACTTGCATCGGTTTGGGAAGTCGAGCATCATTCCTTCCGTGCAGCCGACCCATGCCACCTCGGACATGTATTGGGCCGGGGTTCGGCTCGGTCGCGGTCGCATTCGCCGCGCGTATGCCTATGCCGACCTGCGGGACCAGTTGGGCATGCTCCCGCTCGGGACGGACTTCCCGGTGGAGGACGTCGACCCGCGAAAGACCTTCTTGGCTGCGGTGGCCCGTCAAGATGCGGCGCGGTATCCGGAAGAGGGATTCCACTTGGACCAGGCCCTCACGCCCCGAGAGGCCATGCTTGGCATGACGTTTTGGGCTTCGCTTGCAAGCCGAATGGACACCTTGACCGGATCCTTGGAAGTGGGGAAGCGGGCGGACCTCGTGGTCACCAACCGCGATTGGCTCAAGCTCTCTGACCTGCATGATGTCTTGAACGCCCAAATCCTCAAGACCTTCATCGATGGCGAACAAGTTCATCCTCCAGCGACTTCTGATTGACCATGGCACGCATAGTCTCCTTTTTTGTCATCTTCTTCACGTCTGTGCTCGTGGCGTACTTCATGTACTTCAAGCCGGAAGAGGATCTGCCGGTGTACCAACCGTCCCAGCTAAACCCTGCCCTCGTGGATCCATCGGCCTTGCGTGCGGAGGACCATCGCATCTTGGACTTTGAGTTGGTGAACCACCTCGGGGACACCGTGAGGCTTGCGGACGTCGAAGGCCAAATCCTGGTCGTCGACTTCTTCTTCTCCCGATGTGCGACGATTTGTCCTTTGATGACCCAGAACCTTCAGCGCATCCACGACCGTCTCGACCCCCAAATGCCGGTGCGCATTCTAAGCCACAGCGTCACCCCACAGGCAGACAGTGCGTCCGTATTGAACAGATACGCGGAGAAACATGGCGCGAACCCCGAGCTCTGGTGGTTCCTCACGGGAGAGAAAAAGGAGATTTACAAGCTGGCACGACGGTCTTATTTCTCGTGTTTGGACGAAGGAGATGGGGGATTTCAGGACTTCGTGCACACCGAGAACATCGTGCTGGTGGATGAGAAGGGCAGGCTGCGTGGGTTTTATGACGGCACGGATTCAAAGGTGATGTCTCAACTATTCAATGACTTACAATTTCTGCTCGAAAAAAAGTCTGACAAAAGTTGAATTTTGTCTTGGTGCAGGAAAGAGATGCACTACATTTGCGGCCGCTTTCAACGGAAGGTGAGTCACTTTTGACAGACGGTTGGCAAGGCAGCCAAAAAAAAGTTTCCCCATCGTTTGGTGGAAGAAGCAAACTGACTACCTTTGCGGCCGCTTTCGAAGGAAAGCAAAACTCTTTGACAAATCGGACGACGAAGGCGTCGAAAAAAAAATCACCAAAGGCTTGGTGGTTTAAAAAGACAACCTACCTTTGCCGTCCGCTTTGAAGTAAAGCAATCAACGAAGGGCTTCGGCCCCGACTCGATATAACGTTCTTTGACTTGATGCAGCAGCCCAAATCCATCTTCGCAAGAAGATGGTCATTCCACTCTTCGGAGTGGGGTGAAATCCACTCCCCCCCCGGGGGGTGGCATCGACTCCTTCGGGAGCAGATGAAAAACGATTCCAGAGAGTCAACACATCAAACACTTACAATGGAGAGTTTGATCCTGGCTCAGGATGAACGCTAGCGGCAGGCCTTACACATGCAAGTCGAGGGGTAACAGGAGAAAGCTTGCTTTCTCGCTGACGACCGGCGCACGGGTGCGTAACACGTATGCAACCTACCTCTTACTGGGGGATAGCCCAGAGAAATTTGGATTAACACCCCATAGTATCACCAGTTCGCATGTTCAGGTGATTAAAGGATACGGTAAGAGATGGGCATGCGCCCCATTAGCTAGTTGGTGAGGTAACGGCTCACCAAGGCTTCGATGGGTAGGGGGTCTGAGAGGACTATCCCCCACACTGGTACTGAGACACGGACCAGACTCCTACGGGAGGCAGCAGTGAGGAATATTGCGCAATGGACGAAAGTCTGACGCAGCCATGCCGCGTGCAGGATGACGGCGCTATGCGTTGTAAACTGCTTTTATATGCCAAGAAACCTTCGGACGTGTCCGAAGCTGACGGTAGCATATGAATAAGCACCGGCTAACTCCGTGCCAGCAGCCGCGGTAATACGGAGGGTGCAAGCGTTATCCGGATTTATTGGGTTTAAAGGGTCCGTAGGCGGATCATTAAGTCAGTGGTGAAAGCCGGCAGCTCAACTGTCGAACTGCCATTGATACTGATGATCTTGAATGCTGTTGAAGTTGGCGGAATAGGTCATGTAGCGGTGAAATGCTTAGATATGACCTAGAACACCGATTGCGAAGGCAGCCAACTAAGCAGTTATTGACGCTGAGGGACGAAAGCGTGGGGAGCGAACAGGATTAGATACCCTGGTAGTCCACGCCGTAAACGATGATTACTCGGTATTGGCTTCGGTCAGTGCCCAAGCGAAAGTGATAAGTAATCCACCTGGGGAGTACGCCCGCAAGGGTGAAACTCAAAGGAATTGACGGGGGCCCGCACAAGCGGTGGAGCATGTGGTTTAATTCGATGATACGCGAGGAACCTTACCAGGGTTTAAATGCAGAACGACAGGGGTGGAAACACCCCCTTCTTCGGACGGACTGCAAGGTGCTGCATGGTTGTCGTCAGCTCGTGCTGTGAAGTGTCGGGTTAAGTCCCATAACGAGCGCAACCCCCATTTCTAGTTGCCAGCGGTTCGGCCGGGGACTCTAGAGAAACTGCCAGCGTAAGCTGTGAGGAAGGTGGGGATGACGTCAAATCATCACGGCCCTTACATCCTGGGCCACACACGTGCTACAATGGTGGGGACAACAGGTTGCCAACCCGCAAGGGTGAGCCAATCCCAAAACCCCATCTCAGTTCGGATCGGAGTCTGCAACTCGACTCCGTGAAGTTGGAATCGCTAGTAATCGCGGATCAGCCATGCCGCGGTGAATACGTTCCCGGGCCTTGTACACACCGCCCGTCAAGCCATGGAAGCTGGGGGCGCCTGAAGTCGGTCACCGCAAGGAACTGCCTAGGGCGAATCTGGTAACTGGGGCTAAGTCGTAACAAGGTAGCCGTACCGGAAGGTGCGGCTGGATTATCTCCTTTTTAGAGAAAACGACAATCTGGTTTCGTTGGGCTGCTGCATCATTCTTCTTTTTTCCGTCTAATCTCTAGTCCTGTAGCTCAGTTGGTTAGAGCACTACACTGATAATGTAGGGGTCAGCAGTTCAAATCTGCTCAGGACTACGGTGAAAGATGGGGGATTAGCTCAGCTGGCTAGAGCGCCTGCTTTGCAAGCAGGAGGTCATCGGTTCGACTCCGATATTCTCCACATAAGAAGTTCTTTGACGTACTGGTAGAAGATAGCGAAATTGATAAGTAAAGAAGGGCAGTAGGCGGATGCCTTGGCTCTCAACAGCGATGAAGGACGTGATAAGCTGCGATAAGCCATGCTGAGGTGCAAATAACCTTTAAGGCATGGATTTCCGAATGGGGTAACCCGGCATGTTGAAGACATGTCACCGAAAGGAGCAAACCCGGAGAACTGAAACATCTAAGTACCCGGAGGAAAAGAAAACAATTAGTGATTCCCCTAGTAGCGGCGAGCGAACGGGGACTAGCCCAAACCAACATTGTTTCGGCATTGTTGGGGTTGTAGGACGGACATAATCCGATTCAAAGTCTGTAGAACCATCTGGAAAGTTGGGCCAAAGCGGGTGATAGCCCCGTATACAGGTAGAGATGAGGTGGACCGGATCCTGAGTAGCGCGGAACATGTGAAATTCTGTGTGAATCTGCCAGAACCATCTGGTAAGGCTAAATATGTTGAGAGACCGATAGTGAACAAGTACCGTGAGGGAAAGGTGAAAAGTACCCTGAAAAAGGGAGTGAAATAGTACCTGAAACCTACTGTCTACAAGCGGTCGGAGCCTTCGGGCGACGGCGTGCCTTTTGCATAATGATCCTACGAGTTACTCCTCTCTAGCAAGGTTAAGGGCTTCAGGTCCGTAGCCGAAGCGAAAGCAAGTCTTAAATAGGCGCATAGTTAGGGGGGGTAGACGCGAAACCTGGTGATCTACCCATGGTCAGGTTGAAGCCTCGGTAATACGAGGTGGAGGACCGAACCCGGAGACGTTGAAAAGTCTTGGGATGAACTGTGGGTAGGGGTGAAAGGCCAATCAAACTGGGAAATAGCTCGTTCTCCCCGAAATGCATTTAGGTGCAGCCTCGGAATCGAGTGTCATAGAGGTAGAGCTACTGATTGGGCTAGGGGGCTTCACCGCCTACCAAACCCTAATAAACTCCGAATGCTATGACATATATCCGGGAGTGAGGGCATGGGTGCTAAGGTCCATGTCCGAGAGGGAAAGAACCCAGACTATCTGCTAAGGCCCCCAAATTCGGGCTAAGTTCATCAAACGTGGTGTGGTTGCATTGACAGCTAGGATGTTGGCTTGGAAGCAGCCATTCATTTAACGAGTGCGTAACAGCTCACTAGTCGAGCGACCATGCGTGGATAATAATCGGGGATAA
>Ga0115013_10000446_pt1 | contig 25059 bp, 15 predicted proteins | sample SouAtlMetagenome_2_FD_88686 | JGI IMG/M metagenome (GOLD analysis project Ga0115013, IMG submission 88686) | Marine eukaryotic phytoplankton communities from Atlantic Ocean - South Atlantic ANT15 Metagenome | ecosystem: Environmental > Aquatic > Marine > Oceanic | place: South Atlantic Ocean...
ACACGGACTCCATGGCCTCAATTTTGGACCCGACGGTCGTCTCTACATGTCCAAGGGAAATTCCAAAGGGCTCACCCAACTTCCAGATCGTCTTGCTCCCGCTCCCTTCCGGGAACTCTGGGGAGTTCATGTTCCTCCGAGGACGGCGGAACCCAAACCGAGATCTTTCACATCGAAAGACTACCAAAAGAACTTTCACGATCCCCGCGACGATTGGGGCATCTCTGGGGGAATTCTCAGGTGCGACGATGAAGGCGCGAATCTCGAAATCGTCTCACGAGGGTTTCGTAACCCTTGGGACATTGCTTTCGACGATCACTTCAACTGGCTCGGCACCGATAATGACCAAACCCATGGAGACAAGATTTTCACCCCATTCTTCGGCTCCCACTTTGGCTGGGGACATGCGTGGAGCTTCGAATGGAAAGGAGACCAGCATCTCCCCACCGCCCCCTCCAGCGGGCCGCTTTTCGAAGGCTCGGGAGCCGGTGTAATCTTCGCCAACCAACACGGCTACCCCGAAAAATATCGCGACGTGTTCCTCATCAACGATTGGCTCAACCGGGAAGTTCTCATCTACAAATCCCGCTGGGATGGTGCCTGGCGAAAATCTGTCACCACTCAACTCCCTGTCCTCGCCCATGCCGAGGGCGGACGAAGCATGCCCCTCAGCAAGGGCCGATCTTTCGATCCAGTTGACATCGAAATCGGTCCGGATGGAGCAATTTGGATCTCAAGTTGGGGACGGCAATATGGCGCACACTTTGAACGGAACAAGCTTGCGAATGAAGGCCGAATTTATCGGCTCTGGCCGAAGGAATTTTCACCAGCCTTCAAAGCCAAAAAAGCGAATACCGTAGAGGCACTCATCGGGCAACTCGGAAGCCACCTTCCGGTTTGGCGAAGTAATGCTCAAGAGGAACTCATCAATCGCGGAAACGAGGCAAAAACCAAGCTTCTTGCCGCGCTTCACAATCCCAAACGCACGACCGCACACGAAACCTGGTTAGTTTGGACGCTTGGACGGATCGATCCCAAGTCGTGGTTTGATTCTACTCCGAATCAACACATCCAGAGTATTCGTCTTGCCGCCTTCAATAGAAGAATGGATCCCAAGATCCTCGCTGCGCTCAAAAACCCCAATCCGCAGGTGCGTCTCGCCGCCCTCATTACTCTTCGCGAACTAAATCAAAAAAACTCCTCTCAATCGATTATCGACCTCTTGACCAAGGAGTCCGATCGAGTGGTGTATTACGCAGCCTGGGGAGCGCTTATGGATCTCCTCACAATCCCCGAACAAAAGAGACTTCTGACCGACAAGCGCCCTCAGGTTCGTCTCGCAATCTTCCTCACTCTCCTCGAAAAAGACGCCCTTTCCGACAAGGAAATTATAACACTGCTCGACGACACCCATCCTCCTGTCGCTCAAATCGCCGCAAAACGTCTCGGAGGAAAACATCAATACGAACTCCGTGGCCGTCCGCTGGATGCGGGAGGAGAACTCAAACATCAAGCTCCCCTTGTCGTTCCATTCTCCGACATCACACCAAGCTCGGGCCACTTTTACCGTACCGCCCCTCTGCAAGCGGGAACCCGTCTCTATACCGACCGGGGATATCGCATCACCAAGGTTCCGCCCGAACTTGCCGGTTTGGCGTTTCTGCAGACTGCCTGCAGCGATGCTGACGCTTCCAGTGGAACCAAGGTAAGCCTCAATCTCAAATACCCCTCCACCGTATATTTCATCGATGACGCTCGCGGCGAAAAACTTCCAGGCTGGGCACGTGGAAAATGGGAGGAAACTTCGCTCATCATCGAGGGTGACGATCCAAGGAAAATGAAAGTCTATCGCGCAGATCTCCCTGCAGGAACATTAACGCTCGGATCAAATCGCGACGATGTTCGGGCTAGGAAAGGAAACTATCTCCTAGCCGCGCAACCCACTCTTCTCTCACCCGACGGTAAACTTGCCACAGAGTCAACCATCCTCCCTCTTCTCAAAGAAGCCGATCCAGCCCGAGGACATGATCTTTTTTTTAGTCCTCTCGGAGCCAACTGTAGCTCTTGCCATCAGGTTCTCGGCCGGGGCAACAATCACGCACCCGACCTTTCCGACATCGGTTCGCGTGCCGATGCCTCAACCATCATTGAATCAATCATTAAGCCCAGCGCCAGCATCGTCGAAGGATTCGCAGCCCACCAAATCACCACTCATGCAGGCAAAACCCACCTCGGCATCATCCTTCAGGAGACAGGGCGTAGCGTCACCCTTGCTCAAACCGGCGGGTCTACGGTAGAGATCTCCCGCAAGAAAATCAATGCCCGTTCCGCACTGAGTGTATCCGCCATGCCCGAAGGATTCGGAGCCATGCTCACCAGTCAACAGCTGGCTGACATCACCGCGTGGATGCTGACGTTAAAAAAAACCAAGGCGCTTCAACCCAAAAATGGCAATTTTCAATTCCGCAAAAAGGACAACGAACTCCAACTCATCCTAAATGAAAAACAAATCGCGAGCTACCTGCTTGATCATCCCAAGATTACCCGACGGGCCTTTATTAATTTCAAGACGCCCTCCGGAATTCAGGTCACCCGCAATTTTCCCGCCCGCACTCCGGAAGACCTAGATCGTAACGGGAAAAGCATCATCCATCCATTCATGCACCCCGGGCTTTGGATGAGCTTCGGCTGGATTGAAAGCAATGACTACTGGAGGTTTACTTCTCCGGTAGTTCTCGAAAACTTCTCCGAAGTCCCGATCAACAAACCCGGTTGGGCATGTTTCGAAACCCGCGATCGCTATCTCGCCAAGGATCGTAAGGAAACAATCTGCATCCAAGACACCCGCTATCACTTTCAACACGTCGAGGAAGGGATTCTCCTTCACTGGGATTCAAAATTCTACAACGACGAGCGCGATTTCACCTTTGGTGATCAAGAGGAAAGCGGACTCGCTCTGCGCATTGCCAGCCCTCTTCGCGTCGAGGGAGGAAAGGGTCGAATCACCAACAATCGAAATGAATTCAATGGTTCGGGGACCTGGGGAAAAAAATTCCGTTGGATCGACTACTCCGGCCCGATCAACGACAAGCATGCGGGAATCTTGATCCTCCCACACCCCGAAAACCCTCGCAAAAGCTGGTCCCACAGTCGCGACTACGGAGTCCTCGCTTCCAACCCATTTCCTAAGCAGCCAAAAGAACGAAGGGAGCCCTACATCACAACTACCGTAAAAAAAGGCGAACACTACCGTCTTCGCTACTCCATCTTAATTCACGAATCAGATCTCTCCTCCTTCGACCCAGCCATTCTCGCTGAGCGCGTAATAGCTTCTGGATTTCCCACCGAGTAACCCTTCCTGTTAGATTAAAAGATCACTCAACACATGACCATGCACATCGGTAAGACGCCGCTCGATACCGTTGTGATAAAAGGTCAGGTTCTCGTGATTTAACCCAAGTAAATGGAGGAGGGTAGCGTGAAAGTCATGCATCGTTACGACCTTATCCACCGCCCGGTGCCCGAATTCGTCGGTCGCGCCATAACTCATTGGAGCCTTCACGCCCGCTCCCGCTAAGAAGACAGTAAAGCCATCCGGATTGTGATCGCGTCCACTTGCACCTTTTTGGAATGTTGGCATGCGTCCGAATTCGGTCACAAAAGCGAATAAAGTATCGTCGAATAGGCCACGTGATTTGAGATCACGAATCAAGGCCGCCACTGGTTGGTCGAGAATCGCTCCGTGGATACCATATTGTTTCTTCAAGGCGCGATGCCCGTCCCAGTTCCCAACACCCTCACCCATGGCGTAGGCTCCATTAAACACCTGCACAAAGCGCACTCCGTCCTCCACCAGCTTGCGCGCCAGCATGCAATTTTTCGCAAAACCTGCTTTCACCGGATCACGACTATCCGCTCCGCCACCTCGTGAAACGACCAATGATTGGGGTCAGGCTTGCTCCAAGCTTCCGCCACCAAGGCCCAGCCAACAAAAGCTGGGACGAGGAGACGAATTTCTGAGTTCACGATTCAAAAAGGGCTCTATCGAATCTTCTCGTCAGGTAATTCCCCCTTAATTCCCTCATCCATGGGCATTTCATCCTTCTTCCCGGGATTGGCCTCTTGAATCCGCTGGTCCAGTTCCCTACGCAACTTGGCAACCAGCGCCTCATAACGGGCATCCTTGATCAAGTTCCTCGTTTCACCGGTGTCGGATTTCAAGTTGTAGAGTTCCGCCATGTGCTTGTCCGGAGAACCATCACCATGGGGATAGCGAATATACTTCCACTCGTCGGTCCGCAAAGCACGAACGTTGGGGGTGTAGGGAAATTGCTTCTCGTAGTTATATTCGTAATACCAACTGGTGCGCCACTCGGGATCTCCGGTAGTGATGAGCTTCTTCCATGACTTGCCCTGCGTCTTCTTCAAGGGCGGCGCTCCACAGATTTCCAAAATCGAAGAAGCAAAGTCCAAAGTCAAAGTCTGCGCCTCGATCTTCTTTGGATACTTGGGAGAGACCAAGTCCGGATAGCGCACAACCAAGGGAATCCGCAATGAAGGCTCGTGCCCCGTCCGCTTGTCCACCATCCCGTGTTCCCCTTCGAGCAAACCATTGTCACTGGTGAAAATGAAAAGCGTGTTGTCCAGCTGACCGGTCCGCTTGAGATAATCGTAGATGCGCCCCACCGAATCATCCACTGAAAGCAAAGTCCCCCAGTAAGCCCGCACCATATCCTCAAAGTGAAGCATTCCCGCCGCCGAAGTATCCGGGAACTTCTTCCTCCAATCGAAAAGTGGTCCATAGATCCCATGCCAAGTGCTCAGACGCTGCTTGATCCAAGTCGGTTTGTCATCCAACTGGAAAGCCGTCTGAGGATAAGGCACCCGAATTTGATCAAAAGCATTCTCATACTTCGGCTCAGGAAAATAAAAACTATGCGGAGCCTTATGCCCCAGCATCAGCATGAAGGGCTTCTCTCCACCCTCCTGCTTTTCCATCCAATCAATTGCCATGTCTGTGACCACCGTGGTGTAGTAGCCGGGAACCACTTTTCGCTCGCCATCGTTGGCCCGAAACTCCGTGTCGAAATATTTCCCCTGCCCGCGATGTGTCACGAAGTGATCAAAGCCCGGACGCTTGCTGTCGTCCGCTTCACCCATGTGCCACTTGCCAATATAGGCCGTCGCATACCCGGCCCCCTGAAGCTGACGCGGAAAGGTCGGAAGATCCTTTGGATAGTCCGTGAAATTATTCACCACCCCGTGCGAATGGGCATACAAGCCTCCCAGAATCGAAGCCCGGCTCGGCGAGCACAAGGAAGTCGTGCAAAAGTGATTCTTAAACAAAACCCCTTCCGCCGCCAACTGGTCAATCCGGGGCGTCTTCAAATGAGGATGCCCCATACAACTCAAAGCATCGGACCTCTGGTCATCGGTCAAAATGAAAACGACATTGGGACGAGCCGCTTCAGCCAGGCACATTGATCCCAGTATGAAAAACCCTGATAAAATCTTCAAACGCATTCCTAGTAATTTAGCCAAAGCGTAAGACTCGGCGAGCAAAATCAACCAGACAGAAGAGGCTCCCAGCCGCACTCCCTATTTTCCGAGCGTCTGCTTGCAAGATCCTCAATTTCACCTTCAATACCCTCATGAGATTCCTCCTCACGTTCTTCTTCTCGGCTTCACTCCTCGCAGCCGCGGCTCCGCAGATCAAGCTCACGCAGACTTTCGAAAACCAGAAACTCAAGCTCCCGGTCGACCTCGCCATTCCGCCCGATAGCTCGGACCGCCTGTTTCTCGTTCAGCAGTTTGGCAAAATCACAATTCTTCCCAAAGACCGTTCTTCGTCCGACAACGTGACTTTTCTCGATCTCACTTCCCGGGATATGATCAGAAAGCAATTTGAGGAAGGCCTCCTCGGACTCGCCTTTCATCCTAACTTCGCCAAGAACCGGAAGTTCTACATCTACTACACCCTTCAGGAGCCCAAGCACACCGTGCTGAGCGAAATGCAGACCTCGGTTGACGATCCGTCCAAAGCAGACCCCTCCACCGAGCGCGTTCTTCTTCGCATCCCGCAACCTTTCTGGAACCACAACTCCGGCAACATCCTCTTCGGACCCGACGGCCTTCTTTACATCGCCGTTGGCGATGGAGGAAAAAGCAACGACTTGCAACGCCTCGCGCAAAACACCTTCGCCTACAACGGTAAGATCCTCCGTATTGATCCCGATTCACGCAGTGGTAACCGCCCTTACGGACTCCCCAGAGACAACCCCTTCCTCGGCAGGCCAGGCTGGCATCCGGAAATCTTCGCCCTTGGACTTCGTAATCCGTGGGGACTATCCTTTCATCCAAAAACCAAAGAACTCTGGTGCGCCGATGTGGGACAGGGACAATACGAAGAAATCGATATCATCAAAAAAGGCGGCAACTACGGCTGGTCCTTCATGGAGGGAACCCACGCCAAAACCATTCGTCAGGATGACCCGCCCGAAGAGTCCAGATTCATCGATCCCATCTTTGAGTATGGCCGCCAAGACGGTATCTCCATCACCGGCGGATACCACTACCATGGAAAGTCAGTTCCCGGGCTAAAGGGCCAATACATCTACGCCGATTGGGGATTCGGAACGATCTGGGCCCTCGACCACCAGGAAGGACAAAAGCCCAAGAACACCAGGATCTTCAACCGCCCCGAAAAGATGGCCAAGTTCCGTCCCACCGCTTTTGTCCAAGACGCCTCAGGTGAAATGCTGATCCTGTCGCACGACCACAAGATCTACACAATTTCATCCAAATAGTAGCGCGCGATGAAATCCATCCTATCGCTCCTTCTGTGCATCGCGTCAATTTACACTCTTGAGGCAAAAGAGCCCAAGGAACTCGACAAAGACGTCAACTACGACGAAGAGAATCTTCCGGCCTACGACCTCCCCCCTCTCTTAACTTCTTCAGAAGGCAAGCCCATCACGACACCCGATGAATGGTTCAACATTCGGCGTCCCCAAATTATGTCCCTCTTTGGGAATTTGGTTTACGGAACCGTTCCAAAACCATCTTCGCCAATCAAAACGAGCTTCAAGGTTCTCAAAGAAGACAAGAACTTTCTCGGCGGAAAAGGCACCCGCAAGGACGTCCGTATCAGATTCGAAAATGAGAGAGGCCGGGTTGACATGCTCATCCTCGTCTTCGTTCCCAACGATGTCGATAAACCCGTTCCTGCCTTCATGAAACACAGTTTCAGCAGCACTCATGGAAACGATTTCGATGTTCACTTCTTCAAAAGAAATCACTTCAAAAACGGATGGCCCATCGGAGAGTTCTTCAAGCGCGGCTACGGCTTTATCGCGGTCTACCAACAAGATCTCGTGAAACACAACGAAGTGGAATTCCTGAAAGGCATTCACAAGCTCTTTTACCCCAAAGGTCAGAGTTTCCCAAAGGCATCTGAATGGGGCGTTCTCTCCACAGTGGCCTGGGGCGCCTCACGGGCGATGGACTACCTAGAGACCGACAAAGACATCGATGCAAAACATGTCGCAATCATGGGGCATTCCAAAATGGGTAAGGCAACTCTCTGGACTGCGGCCCAAGACCGACGTTTCGCTCTCGCTATCTCTGCCCAGTCCGGTTGCGCCGGAGCCGCTCTGTGGCGACGCAAATCAGGCGAAACCCTCGAAAAAATGGTCACCCGATTCCCCTACTGGCTTTGCCGCAATGCCTGGAAATTCGTCAACAACGAAGACGACCTTCCAGTCGATCAACATATGCTCCTCGCATGCATCGCTCCACGCCCCGTCTACGTTCACAGCGCTGTCGGGGACACCTGGGCAGACGGCAGAGGAGAATACCTTTCCGCCTACCACGCCAGCCCAGTATACAAACTCCTCGGAAAAAAGGGCCTTGAATCCGAAGAATCCCCGCCAGTCGGTGAAGCCATCATCAAGTCATACGTCGGTTACCACATTCGCGAGGGTGGCCATTCAGTCGAGATGTTCGACTGGCTCAAATTCCTCGACTTCGCCGATCATCATTTAAAAAAATAGGCAGCGAGATCTTCTTCCTCGTTGAATTTCCCGCCCAGTTTCCTGGAGACATTCCTCACAGAGTCGCTGGTATCGATACCCGCCGTATCATAGGGCGCATTCAGAACCAAAAGGCCGTCAATATCACCATACTTCACAGCACCAGGGAGAAAGTCGGCGTCCCAGTGGGACTTGAGGTTTTGAAAACGGAAGTCTCCGGTATCGATCCACGCTTTTTGAATGACCTCTCCACCGGCAATTGCCCTGGCTGCCGCAGCCCAACGCCCAGCCCCATCTGAACCAATAAGGGAGATTTTCTGAACGTCGTAGTTTTCGTTGTGTTGAGCGAAGGAGACGGTGGTTAATACATCGTGAACCCGTCGGGCGAAGGTGCTGTGGTTGTAGCCGTAGTAGTAGACCGGTGAACGCTGCCAGCTCGTAGCGGGTAATTTGGTTTTCTGATTTTTTGAATAGATTAGGCCCGGATTGGCTCCCTTGGATTTGGCCAAACTCTCCGCATTCAAGAAGTCGCCCTGGCCATACAGATCCAAACCCATCACGGCGATTCCACTTTTGAGAAGTTTTCGCACACCGTCTTTCGGCTCTGCTCCCTTTTTGAAAATCCCGCTCTTTCCATCCGGCGACAACCAGATAACAAGGTGTCCTTGCCAATTCCCGAGCGGATACAAAAACGATGCGGGGATTTCTTCGCCATGCTTTGTGTTTTGAACAAGCCCGCAGAGTTCCATAAAACTATCACGAGCCTCTTTGCTGACCAATTCAAAGTTCACCTCTCCTTTCGCCGAAAGTTTTCGTCCAATCATGACATCGAGCGCTCCTCCGATCACATCCTTGGTCTTAGCAAACTCCTCTTCCGTTTTGGGATTTAACAAAGCCTCGACCTGCTTATCCGAATCCTCGGCCCACCAACGATTCAAGGCCTTTTCATGAGGCATACCTGTCTGATCACCCGATGGAGCTGGATGCTTGTCGTTGAAAACCGAAAGCTCCTTCTTTCCCAGTAAATTGAAATCACTCTCCAGAACCGGCGATTTTAATCCCAGTCCAAAGTGCCGGTTCACGAACTGATAAAGATGCGTCCGCGAGACGTGATTGTAGTTGTGCTTGAAATGAATATCGAAATGCGCCTCGTATTTTCCCTTCGCTCCGATCATCTGATAGAGTTTGTCCAAATCCGGGTGCCCCTTTTCTTTCAACTCAATCGTCCAGTCGTCAGCGGCCGTTAATCCCAAGGGACGAGGAGCAACCGCCGCCGCGATATCAATATTCCCCTGACCAATCCTCAAGTAGTGCCCATTCTCGCAAGTGCAGCCGCCTTGCATCGCAGTTGAGACCATCACACAGGGAAATGAGGCCGTCACCCGCTCGTCGAGGGCGCTCACTATCATGGTTTGTGTGGCTCCACCGCTCGCGCCGGTCACGAGAATGCGATCTGCATCAACGCCATCAAGACTCAAAATAAAATCCAGTGAGCGTATGCTGTTCCAGGTCTGCAATCCAAAGTTCGTCTGCAATCGCGCCGAGGCATTTTTTGAGACAAAGCCCCACTCGCCCATCTTCTCGCCATTGGTTTCGGGACGAGGCCCCCGGCGGTGATCTGGAAACTGCATCGAGTCGGCATTCCCCAGCATGTCGTAAAAGAAAACGACGCATCCCATCCTCGCCAACTGCACACAGCGCGCCTGGTGCACCGATTTCCCGCCATTCAAAAATCGCTCGGCTCCAATCGCAATCTCCCGCTTTGCATGGTCATCGGATTTGTGCGCGTAGCGGGCGTCATGCCAGTGCCCGTGTGCACAAAGCACGCCCGGACGCTTGCCGTTCTTCACGCCAGTCTTCAACGAATCGCCAGCGGGACGATACAAACTCCCCGTCACAAAGTGACCCGGCATCGATTCAAAAAAGACAGCCTCCACCGTGTAGTCTCCTTGATCGATCTTCTTGTGAATGACCGCATTGAGCGGCGTCTTGGTCGGTTGCGGCCACAAACCACAACTCACCGCAATCCGACGCACAATTTCCTCCTGACGCTCGGACCACTCTTCTTTGGAAGCAACCGGACGAAAAGGATGGTAATCATGCAGCGTGACCGGCGGCTTTAAGCGCGAATCATTCGGAGCCGTGCCATCGGGAAGCGCGGGGAGACCTTGCGCCAATAGCGGACCAGGGAGCAAAAGCCCCACTAATATCAAACGAACCATAGGAGTCATACAAACCCGCCGCTCCCCACTCGTCAAAACAAGATCACTTCAAGGTTTCAAGATACGAGGTCAGATCAGCCAAATCTTGGGCGCTCAGTCCCAATTGATCGGCCGAAAGCATCAGCGAATGTTTCATGTTGCTCACTTTCTCAACCTTGTCGGCAGGAATCATCTGCACCAGCCCACCCTGGGACTGAACAATGACCGGATTCGACTTACTCAAGACCAAGCCTTGCACTTCGCCACCCTCCTTCAACTTGACTGACGAGCCAGTATAGCCCTGCGCAATCTGCTCGGACGGATTGACCACGGAACGCAAAAACATCTCTTTGCCCTGCCGCTCAATCCACCCCTTCAGATCAGGGCCAAAGTTCACGCCCTGTCCTTCGATCTGGTGACACATGATACAACGCGCTGCGGTCGTCTTCCCCCGGGCAATATTGCCCTTCAACTTCATTAAATCCTTCAGCGGAGGAAGCGACGATTTCGTAGGCCTGGGAACACGCACCGAAACAATCTTCACCTTGCCGGGATCGTAGATACCTGCCGTCTTGAGAACATCCTTCACTCCGAACTGAGACCACCGGGTATTGGAGAGATGAATCAACCACCGCGAAGCCGACGCTCCCACCGGGCCGGGAACTTTGGCCAGCGACACCATCGCGGGCACCGACCTGGGGTCATCGATGAAGGCCAATGAATCAACCGCAAACAAGCGGTCCGCATTAGAGAGAGTTGAACTTGCCGCGCGTTCTTGAAGAGCAGGAATCAAAGACGGAATCTTGAGTCGCCAGGCGATCCTCGCCAGGTCCGGAGTCCAATCCAAAGCACCGGATCCCTTCTTAACCAGACGCAATCCATTCCAAACTTTTTCCTCCACTCCTTCCGCAGCAAAGCCGCAGGCTTCAAGATAGGTTCGGTCTCCGTCGTAGCGGTGAAGCAATTCCACAGCCAGAGGGATCTTCGCCTGTGGATCAACATCTCGCAGAGCAACCGCAACCTCCCGGCGCACTTGGGGACTCGCATCAACCACCAGAGCTCTTGCGAGCCTCAAGGGATCATCGCCAGCGGCCCGCAGAGAACGCATCGCCATCATGCGCATTCCTGCGGACTTATTTCCGAGCAAGTCATTTAGCACCATCCTTCCCTCTTTCCCCATGTATGGCAGCAAGTGGATCGCGCGAGCCCGAACATATTTGTTCGAATCTCTCATCACCTCCATGAGGGCAGGCAAGGCCTTCGGGCCGGTATCGCGGAGTATTTTGAATCCGGCATAGCGCACATTGATCGCCGGGCTCTTCAGCATCTTGATCGCCGCTGTGATGGGATTCGATTGTCCAGCTTTTGAAATCCTTGGCTTGAATCCCTTCGGTGCGATCCGATAAATCGTACCACTGCAACTTCCATCCCGGTCCGCATGGCCACCGACTCCTGGATCATACCAATCCGCAACATAAATCGCACCATCGGCTCCAACCATGACATCGGAGGGGCGGAACATATTCCCGGTCTTACTCTTAAAGAAATCAAATCGTTCCAGCTTAAAGTTCGCGCCTTCGGGCTTCGGATGATATCCATAAACCACCCGCTTAGCCGCCTCGCAACTCAAGAGCAGACCCTCGTATTTCTTCGGTAAGGCTCCGTGTTCGTAGTAGCAAATTCCAGTCGGTGATCCACCACCATAAACATCCCCCGGCGGAAGCGTCCCCGGATCATCCTGACGCCAATGCGCGCGCGGAACTGATTGCCCCGGTCGGCGATCAGCCTGCCAGGTTCGCTTTCCATCGGGCGAAAAGAAGCCCAGGAATCCGCCTTCCATCAACCATGTGGTGCGACACGCCGGCGGGTCGTCGTTGTCATTCTGAAAGACATCGCCCATGGAAGTCACGGTGTGTTCGTAGCTATTCCGAAAGCCATGCCCGATGATCTGCACGTTCTTCCCATCAGGATCCATCTTACCAGCAAAGCCGCCGACCCAGACATGACCGTCGTCACTTTTATCGCCACCGAATTTGATATTATCGACGAACCACTCTCCCCCACCGCCTCGATACGGACCGCCAATCTTGAAGGTCTTGCCGTCCTTCGAGGTAAACATCGCCCCGCAGTTTCCCTGGTTGAAATACCACTTCCCATCCGGCCCGGCGACCACGGCATGGAGACTATGATCGTGATTCTTACCATTGAAACCCGAGAGAAGATTCTCCCGCTTATCGATCTTCGGGTCGAACCGGAGATTCCGATCAACGTCAGTGTAGACGATCAGATGAGGCGGCTGGGCCACCACGATTTGATTATCGAGCACACTCACGCCAAGCGGCGCGACCAACTCGGGATCCTGCACAAAGGTATGCGAGCTATCCGCTTTTCCATCACCATTGGTGTCTTGAAGGACGACAATGCGATCTCCCTCGGGACGACGTTTTTGATGCCGGCGATAATTCACTCCTTCCGCCACCCAAATCCGCCCCGCGGCATCCGTATCCATATTGGTGGGATTGTAGAGCATCGGGCTGGTCGCCCAGACAGTCACCTCCAAATCATCCGGCACCTCAAAGGCAGTGACGGGAACTTTTTCTGCCTCAAGCAAATCGGGGTCGAAGGCTTCGGCCTGTCCCTCGGGAATCTTGGCAGGCTTTTTATCAAATACAAAAAATCGCACCGAGGCCGGCGTCCTCCCGCCATCCCTGATTGCTCCACCGTCATCCAAGGCCCCCTTGGCTTGAAACCTCTTCGCCCCTTCCGGCAGTCGATAATGAATCATTGACCGGGCATGCACTCCGATCCCCTTCTGATAAATCTCCCCCCCTACGCTCAGCGGCTTCCCTTCACAGTTCTTTCCGATCTGAACCCTTGCGTGCCCGGTGGTTGCCGACTCCCATTTGATTCCAGTGAGATCAACAAGCTTTCCATCCTTCAAGGTAATCTTTGGCTCCAACCAGTCCGCCCAATCGTGACTGATATCTCCCTCACCGGATACTGCCAAATAGAGATCTCGTTTTTTAAGCGGAAGATCGATCTCCACCACCTTTACCTTCCCGCCACTTTTTATCAGCGGACTTTGGTAAATCCACTCACCCTCTACTTTTTTTTTGAGCCTGACTTCGAAGCTTTTTTCTTCGGCTCGGCTTCGTTCTTGAATCCTGCTTCGCGTCCTTCATTCACCTTGGCCGGTGGCATTTTTTTCCAATCCTCCACATTCGGGAGCTTCAGACGTTTTTGCTTCTTTCCGTAATCATCCAAATTCGCATTGAGATCGTCTTCCGTCAGTGACCTTGATTTCACACCGTCTTCCGGCACCTTGATCCCCGCAGTCCAGGCAATGGCATTTAGCACTACCGTCCGATAACCATCGAGGGCCCAACCGTGGTGATAGTGACCACCGGTAAATCCAACGCCACGACCTTTGCCATCAGGGCGCTCGTAGCCCCACATGAGCGTTTGCTCCTTATTCAAACCATCGACGCCATGTTGATTCCACAGGTTGATATAACGAGCCATGTTATCGCGAGTCGGCGTGGCCGTCACGAAGTTGTGCACACTCTTGCGATCATCCACGAAGCGCATATTGTAATAAAATTCATCTAGGCACGTCACGACATTCGGCACTCCGTTGGAAATCTCGTGACCTTGCATCACCTTCATGTCAGCCACCCAATGCGGATTGACCGACCAACCTGACTCCATCGCTCCGCCGATCCACGGCTGGTAATACTTTTTACCATCCTTCGCACTCGGATGAACCGCATAGTGCATGAAAGTGAACCCCACGCCCCTCTTGGCCAATCCATCGAGGTATTCCCACTCACCGGCAATCCCGCTGGTTCCATCCGCAAAAATCACGATAGCATCGGCATCATCGAGAATTGATTTGTCGTTCTTCCAATCCTTGCCCACCACGACGGCTTCAACATTCAAGCCACTCTGCTCATTGAGCGCTTTCGCCAGCAACATGCAACCGGCCCGGAATTCGTGCTCGCCCGAAGCGTGACTACGGCTTCCCGCGATAAAGACGATTTTCTTTGGATCCTCCTTCTTAGCGGAGAGAAAGAAAGGACAGGCCAAAGCCAGAAGAAGCGGGATAACGAGAGAGAGGCGTTTCATATCGGAAGACTATACGCAACTCAGGCCCCGGACTTCCAGAAAGATCCTTGATCTCGTCCAGCCTCCTCCTACGCTCGCCCAATGACGCCAACACTACGTATTCTCGCCGCTTCACTCGCTCTCTCTACCTTAGGCCTCGCCCAGAATGACGCTCCTGTCTTCTCCGCTGCCACCGCCGATATCGGCATCGTGGTGAAAGACCTCGAAAAATCCGCCAAATTCTACACTGAAACCCTCGGCCTGACAGAGGTCAAAGGCTTCAGCGTCCCCGCCGAGAAAGCAGCCGGGCTTGGTCTTACCGACAACCAACCCGCGACGATCCGCGTCTTCGTGCTCAATCCGAAAGCCAAGGGACCAAAAACGAAGTTCAAGCTCATGTCATTTCCAAAGGCTCCGGGAAAAATGCAGGATCAAAAATTCATCCACTCCTCCATCGGTATTTCTTACCTTACTCTCTTCGTCACTGACATGAACAAATCCGTCGAGAAGCTTAAAACAGCAAAGGTGAAGCTTCTAGGAAAAACTCCCACCGATCTCGGAGGCGGAAACTTCATCGCCGTCTTCCACGACCCCGACGGCAATTATATCGAACTCATCGGGCCGAAAAAATAGAAAGCTGGATTCATGGGCCTCCTCGCACTGCCTCCACCACATCCACCCCAGCCTTAAAAACGGCGAAGTCACCTTCACGGATGCTCTGGAAATCCTCGGCATATGGATCAGAGCTCACACCCTCAAATCTCACAATTTTCATTCACTACGGGACAATCTTCTGATCTGTTTCACTCACACCTATAATGAACCTTCGCACGATTTCTCTCATCGGCCTTTTGATAATCTCCGCCCACGGCAAGAAGGTCATGCTCGACATCTCCAGTGACAGCGGAGACCAGCTGCGCGCCGAACTCATCAATCTTCAAGATAACACGGCCCTCCTACGCAGATCCGACGGCAAGGAGTTCGCCACCCCTCTCGCCTATCTCTCAGCCGATTCACGAGTCCAACTCAAAAAACTCTGGCAGGAATATCAGATCGAAGTCTCTAAAAACCTCGCCCCGATCAACAAGGCTCTTGGCCATCAGCTTTTTTCAAAGACCGGCAATCTCTGGAATGAACCCGTCGCGGATATTGCGCGGCGACTCAAGTGGCCCCTCGAATCATCCACGCCCTTCACCAGCAGCTATCGGCTCTACACCCGGCCCGGATACAAATTCGCCGGGGCCCAACCCAAGACCGTGGTGGCTTACGGAAATGAAACCGGAAAAGCGGAATCTTTTTCACTCATCTATTCCAATAAGGGCGACAGCCTGAGCACCGTCGGGTCGGGCGAGGATCACTTCAAAGAAAATGGCAAAAGCATCGATCGCAACACCTTGAACGGAGCGATGATCTTTGACACCCGCACCATCGCCAAAAACCTCACTGAAGTCCTCGGCGAACCCACCGAACAACGCATCCTTGGCCAGGGGAACAAGACCCACAAAACCCAACGCTGGGATTGGCTCGATCATTCCTTCCTCCTCACTCACGTCAAAGAGGAATACGTCGGCCTCCGCATCACCAAATCCCTCTTCGCCGACAACAAAGGCAAATACGAACGGGTCAGCGACGGTGATATGCGCAAACGCCTTAAAGACAATGTCGTCACAAGGGGAAACGGAGACACCTTCATCGACAACATCCCGATGGTCGACCAAGGCCCGAAAGGATACTGCGCCCCCGCCACCTTCGAACGCGCCATGCGCCACGCTGGAGTCGCCGCCGACATGTATCTCCTTGCCACGCTCGCCACCACAGGCGGAGGAGGAACCAACACCAGGAAACTCTACAACGAAGTAGCCTTCACCACCCGAAGCAAAGGCAGCCGTACCGCCCGCGAACTACAACTCCGCTCGCTCTCGCCGTCCAAAATCAAAAAGTATATCGACAAAGGCGTCCCCCTTCTCTGGCAAATGTGCAGCCTCCCGACCTACAACATGGTTGCCAACAAACGCACCATGGAACGCCGTAACGTCAAAGACTGGAGCACCTATGCCACCAAAATCGCGGGCGAGGCCGAAAGCAACCTCCCCAACCTTCAGGCCAAAGGCAACTACCACATCTGCATGATCATCGGCTACAACGCAGCCACCAACGAAGTCGCCGTCAGCGATTCCTGGGGCAAGCGCTACACCATCCGGTGGGTCCACGTCGACGAAGCCGAAGCCGTCAGCAACAAAAGCGGCTACGTCATCGACCTTTAACCCCGCTCGACATCTCGAAAAGATGCCCTAGCTTTCCCAACGTGAGCGACAACTTCGAAGACAAAGCCCGTGATGCCATGGCCGCCCCTCAAAATGTGGGCGAAATGCAGGACGCCGATAGCGTCGGCACCGTCGGCTCTCCGGATTGCGGCGACATGCTCCGTATGTGGCTCAAGTTCACCGAAAAGAATGGCAAGAAAGTCATCGACCGCGCCTCCTTCCAGGCATTCGGATGTCAAACCGCCATCGCCGTGGCCTCCATGGCCACCGAACTCCTCAAAGGCAAAACCCCCGAGGAAGCCCGAAACCTGAAACCCAACGATCTCTCCGGAGATCTCGGTCCACTTCCTCCCATGAAAATTCATTGCGGCCAACTCGTCGAACAAGCTCTCCAAAGTGCCCTCGACGGTAGGGACGCTCCAACCCAAAAGCCCACCGAGACTCTCGCCAGCGGCCTCCAACCCCAGGGCGGGAAAATCAAGATCGTCCCACTCAATGATTCGGACGATTCATAGCTCAATTCTTTTCTTCGCACTCCTTGCCAGCCTTTCCGCCAAGGAATGGCCGACAAAATTCTCTCCTTCTGCCGCTCTCGGGAAGCACCAAACGCTCGATCCCGAAGGCGAACTTCATCGTTACGCCACGAAGAATTACCTCATCGAAAGCTCCACTCCTCTTGATCGAACCAAACTCACCGACTTTGCCAAAACCATCGAGTCGGTCGCCGTGGTCATTAAGTCAATCCCCCTCCCGCTCTACTCGCCCCCCGCCCAAAACCGTCCGCGCATTCTCATCTGCCCGGATGAAACCAGCTTCGTGCGCGCCGGAGGACCGAAAGGATTCGCCGGATACTATAGCGGTCGCGATGCCCGCGTTCTCATCCGCTGGGACCAACTCTATCCCGCCAGCGGTATTGCCCGCCCCATGGACGACCTCCTCGTTCACGAATTGGCCCACCTCTGCATGACCAACATCCTGTGGAGATGCCCACCCTGGTTTCATGAAGGAGTCGCCGAATACCTCGCCGCAGCTCATCTCGGTGCCGGGCGGTTCCGTTTCACCGAAATCGAAAACGAAATCGAAAACCACGTCGAAAAACACCACCCCCCGGAATCAAAAATCGCCAACGCCCTCGACCCCGCGGTTCTCCTTACTCTCACCGAACGAGCTTGGCACACCCAGACCAAGGAGGCCGTTGATTGGGAATCCTTCGAACCCTACACAAGCTCGCTCCTCCTCATTCATTACGCCTTTCACGGCGGAGCGGAACGACGTGCCGAAGTGAAAAACTACCTCGAATCCCTCGACGAGGTCATCACCCGACGCTCCCCCCAGCCAGTCCTCTTCGCTCCCTCCCAAGCCAAAGACCTGAAAGAGAAACTCACTCGCTTCTGGTCTACCAGAGGCTTGAGATTACAGTTTAAGAAATGATTTTTTGATCCTTGAAAATCATCTCCTTCTTCCTGTGCTTTTCCAGGGAGAATCCACAGTTTTCCCGTAAGGCAATCCGACTGGGACCAAAGCGGGACTGGGCCAAGTCGCAGATGGAGCTTTTGAAAAAGAAAACAACTAGCTAATTCGCTCATTACACAAGGCCAACCTCTCCTCACTCGGATAAAGGTTCGCCTCAAACCGATTCATCACAAAGGCAAAGGATTCACCTGTTTTGGCATTCGCAAAGCCATAGCTCCCGCCCGCTCCGGGGTGGCCAAAGCAGTCCATATTTGGCCCCAAGCCCAGCATCATTCCGAAGCCGAAGGAATTTTCGATCCGTTGAATGTGATCGAGTCCGGAGATCCTCGGGCGAATCAATTCTTCGAGAATGTCCTGCCTTAACACCCAATCGTAAAACTTCACCAAACCTCTTGCCGAACCCAACCCACCCATCGCCGGGAATCCCGCCAGCCACGATTTCGGTTCTTTCATCTCCGCTACGCCCGCCAAGCCCGATGGAGAAGCAAAGGCCAGTCGCGTCACAGACCCCTTCGTTAGCAAGGCCTCATAAAAAGCTTCTGGCTTACCTCCTTTGCCTACTCTGGCGGGAACAAGCTCCGCAACCCGGTCATGCTCTCTCTCCGGCAGGCCGATCCAAAATTCAATCCCATTAGGCTCCGCGATTTCCTCGGACCAAAACGCTCCCAACGATCTTCCATCCACCCGACGAACCAATTCATCGGCCAAAAAACCAATCGTCCGCGGATGATACCCGTGCTCGCCAACCGGCCATTTTGGCTCCTGTTTTTCCAAAGCCGCCACCACCGCTTCGCGATCCCAAATCGAAACCTGCTCATCGAGCGCGGCCAAGCCTCCCTGATGCGACATCAACTCGCCGATCGTAACATTCGGCGCCGCCAACTCCGGCCAAACGCGCTCCACCAGAGAATCACCATCCATCCCAACCCGATGCAAGGCCATCAACAAACTCACTGCCATCGGCCCCTTCGTCGCCGACCACACAGGCGCAATCGTCTCTTCAGTCCACGCTTCCTCATGACGCCGATCCTTCCAGCCACCATGCAATGAAACAAACTCGTTCCCATCCTTCCAAGCCACGAAGGACATCCCCAACTCCTCGTCCTCGAGCATTTTTTGAAAGCGATCTTCGATCATGCCTCGATCAAAGTTTTGAGATGAGTCGACACGAGATAGACTCTCACTGACTCCGCGGGAACCTTCATCACCGAACCCATCGCTTCACGGTAGGCCGTCATCTGCCCTGCGTATTTTGTTAGAAGTGAATCCGCATCCTCCGCCATATCGGTCTTGTAGTCATAGATACACACGCCTTCCGGCCCGACGTGCATCCGGTCAATCACGCCCGACATCCATTTACCAGAAACCATCACTTCAAAAGCCTGTTCTCGATAGAGAGTCACCTGATCTTGCTCTGCAAAAATGGCCCGAATCTCCGGGACCGCCAACGCGTGATCCACAATCATGCCCGCGAGATTTTGCGGAGTCTCGGGCTTCTCGCCCTCCCCCAACCACGCGATCGATTCAAACAACTGATGAACTTCAAGACCGACCGCAGCGCCTGTTCCCCCGCGAAAGCCTGCGCCGGATGACTTCAACTTTGATGGCGTCGTCCGCTCCCGCAAGGGCACCGCATCCCCCAAAGCCGGCAAATCGGGAGACTCCTTAGCTTCACGCGGCTCAACACACTTCGGCCATTCCCCTGGTGCGCTTTGATAATCTCCCACGCTCTGCCTAACGACATTCGCCATCGAGGACCAATCAGCAGCCGCCTTACCGCGACTCTTGCTCTCCCTCGGCAAAAAGACATACAAGCCCTGCTTGGCCCGTGTGAGGGCAACATACAGCAAACAGAGTGCCTCATAACGCTGCTCTTCTTCCCAACACTCCTCAGCAGCCACCAGAGGAGGGAAAAGCGATCGCACCCAGGACGCCGGTGGCTGCAAGACCCATTCGCCCGGCGCCTTCGCCACCTCGTATTTGGCTCGATCAGGAACCTGTTCGTCATTGAGATTCGGTAAAACCACCACATCAAAACCGAGCCCTTTTGATTTATGAATCGTCATCACCTGCACCGCAGCATCACCGGGAGCCTGACTGATTTCCAATCCCGCCAACCAATCGCGCAGCGCGCGCGGAGTGCCATTCCCCGAGTGATCAAACTCCTCTACCGACCGCAAAATATCACCCAGACGTCGGCGCCCAAATTCGGACAAGCTTTCCCGAAGGGGCTCAACCAGTCGCTCGATCATCATCGCGAAGCCTTCCTCGCGAGCTTCATCCAGCAAGTCCTCCCAAGGAGATCGTTCTCCATCCTTGAAGCGATGTTGAATCACGGCGTTGATCGGTGACATCGCTCGGGCTTCTCTCGCAAATGGATTCACTGGATCAGCCAACCACTCCGCCAACATCATTACTGCCGCTCCCACCGCACAATCCTCCATCGGCTTCCGTCGACCCTCCTCGATGACATCAAACCCTTCTTCCCTCAAATGATCAGAGATCTCCGTCACCTGCTTCCCCGTCCTTACGAGAATCCCACAAACCAACTTCTTCTTCCCCACTCCGACCTCTTTCAAAGTCTCCACAAGGCGCTCCATCATTTCCTCTTTGTCCACCGTTTCCACCCGAGCTTCACCGGGCATCGAAGTCTTCGCCGCTTCGTGATCATGCCAATCCCAACGCGCCGCCACCTTCTCCCCAAAGAGCCTCCCGATCAGATCGAGATTCCCACAAACTTCATTTACCAAAGCCAACACCTCCGGCGAGGAGCGATACGACTTATCCATGGGCACTGCCGTCATCCCACTACCAAAATGATCCTTCACTTGATCAAAGAGGCGCACGTCGCCTCCACGCCATCCGTAAATCGCCTGCTTCTTGTCCCCCACAATAAAGAGACTTCCTTCACCCTCACTGGCCGCCTCGGTAATCAGAGGCTCCAGACCATCCCACTCGGTCGGACTGGTATCCTGAAATTCATCGAGGAACCAATGGTCATAGCACCCATCGAGACGAAAATCAATTTGCTCCCGCTGAAGCCGCGCTTCCTCGTTATTCTTCCATCGCCCGAGAAGATTCTTCACATCATCAAAACCAAGCATCCCACGGCTCCGCATTTGACGTTCACATTCTTCATCGATTCGTTTCACCAAAAACCCCACGCCTTCACTCCGCTCAATCGCCGAGACTAACTCACAAGAAGCCGCCAGGAGCACGAGATCAGAAAGCAACTTTGACTGCTCCTGCGTGAACTCCAAGGACTTATGGTGTTGCAAGACAATCTGACCTCCTGCGGCCACAGCTTCAACCAATTTATCAAAAAGCCCCTTGAAAGAAGTCAGAACTCCGCTGCCAATAGTGTGCTTCTTAAAAGCCTCTAACAACTTGATCACCCCCTTCTTTTGGCTGCCATGTGTCCAGCCATCAAACCCCTCAAACTCGTCACTCAACTCCTGCACCAGTCCCAGCTTCTGCTTTTCCCACTCATCAACCTCAGGTAAATGATCAAAACGACCATTTCCGCGAAAGTGCTCGATGCTCAATCCCGCCTTCCAAAGACCGTGCCAGGATTTCAAAAACTGTTCGAGATCCTTGATGACCCGCAGCTCCTCTTTACCCATCGTGGCCCGACGAAAAGCCTGCACAAATTCATCGCCCTCCTCCGACTCCAACACTTCGCTCAGCACCCCGTGAATCAGCTCACCCATCACGAGGTCCTGCTTTCGACCTTCGATCAATTCAAAGGTCCCTCCGCTCAGACCCAGTTCATACTGAAATCCTCTCACGATTTGCGAAAAGAAGGAATCAATCGTCCCCAGCTGAAACCGTGGTAAAACCCGCACGACACTTTCGAGAACTTCGACAACATCGAACTCGCCATTGACGGCCTCTTGAATCTTGCGAGCTTCGTCTTCATCTAACGTTCCTACCGCCAACTTCATCAGCACTGAATCCGCAAACTCACCCGCCGCCTTGCGAGTAAAAGTCAAGGCCACCATGCGCTCGGGATCGATCTCTTCCGCCCCGATCATTCCAATGATCCGGTTCCCCAACTGATAGGTCTTCCCCGATCCCGCCGAAGCGAGAATCATGAGATTCTTGTCCAGAAGATGCTCGCTTAACTTCATGCTGTAAATGTGGGTTTGATGACATTCTCGAGTGACTTTCCGAAACGTAACTTCTCGTAATCGTCATACTTTACTTTCTCTGTAGGCGGCCAAAACACTCCGGCCTCCACCTGTCCAACAATCCACTCAGCGCATTTCCGCGCCGCTTCCACATCAGCCGAACCAAAATCCGGCCATAGATAAACCCCCACATTTGAGCGCGTGGCTCCCAAACCAAAATAGCCCACTGAATCGAGCTCACCCATCGCAAGCGCATAGAGAGGAACCTGCAAATTTGTCCATCGCGCCTCCGCTTCCTTTCCTCGATACCCCAATGGTAGCACCGCTTTCACCGCCTCCACCTCCTTCAAATGCTCCGGCCAATTGGTATTACTCTTGATCTGCACTGCATGAGCTTTAACCACCCCGTGGTCCTTACTCTTGGTCTTGTAATCCAGCACCCGTTTCGCTCCGGTCTCCTCGTTCTCTTCAATCCGGTCAATCTGCCCCCGAACCTCAATCCCACCAATCTTCAGCTGGAAATTCTTCTCTACTTCAGTGATCCGCCAGCCCTCGGCATACTGCGCCGCCTGACACTCGGCGAACCAAGAGAGCCGTTTCTTCATCACCTCCTTTTGAATGCGAATCGCCGCTGGTAATTCACGCCCGATCCGTTCCTGAAGAACACGCTCCAGGTCTTGATGGATCCAATCTCCGATTTCTTTTTCCGAGGACAAGTCCCGCGCCTCTGGATCACGCCCAAAATCCTCCAAGACCACATGTATTAAGGTTCCGAAATCCCGCGCATTCCACTCGATCCGCTCGGGTTCGGATTCCTGCATCTTCACGATATGCTTGAGATAAAAACGAAACGGACAGGTCAAGTAATCGCTGAACGCGGTCACACTCAGCTTCTCGGGTGTCGGCAATTTCTTTACCTGCCAATCCCAGGCCGGTTCGTGACTCCACGACAAGCCATCTTCCGGAGGCGGCACCTCCTTAAAAAGCTTACTCACCCTCCGGGCCAACTTTTCACCTTTGCTCGCCAAAAGCAAACTCGACGGCTGTAGCACATCACCACCGCCGGTCGACTTTCCAAGTAGCAGATCCACCCGTCCATTCGCTTCCCGACTCGCGATCATTCCCGCCAACAAATAGGCATCGCGCGCCCGTCGCGACTCGCAATTCGATAAACCCAATACTCTTCGCGTGCCCTCCGGCAACCACGAGTCATTGCCCGGACGCCCCGGAACCAGGCCCTCGTTCATCCCACAAATCACGAGATGATTTCCTTTCTCGAAAGACAACTCCAACCACCCCTGCACATCGAGCGCCCGCTCCTCCGGGGCATAATCCACTACCTGCTGCAGCCCACTCTGCAACAATTCCAACCAAAAACTCGCCGGACGTTTCGTCTCTCCGGCCACTGGTTCAGTCTCATGCAACCACTCCAGCGATCCGCTCTCATTTTCCGGATCAACAATCGCAAGAAGCGACCGCATCCCCTCGTGGAAACTCCCACTCAAAAAACGATCACGCGACTTCGCCAAGTTAGCATACGTCTCCACCGTGAGCTCCGCGTCCGCCAGCGAGCGTTTTAGATATTTCACCCGACGCTCTGCACCAGCCGCTTTGACCTCACGCTCCAGTAAATCAACCACCCGTGTCGCATCGTCAGACCGCCGCACCAGATAATCATTCCGCAGCGAGGACAGAGCCCGGGACCGAGCCACGCGACGATGCTTCACCAGCACGCCGGTTTCTTTAAACGAAAGCAAATCCATCACCTCGGCCGCTTCCGGTCGACGCAAGTAGGCCCGCCAAGCACTCAACCAAGCCACCAGAGAATAGTTCGCGGTCTCACCGGGATTATGAATCGTCCACCCAGCCCGACCAAAAGTCCGAACCAACTCGGCCGCCACTTCCTCATCCACCGACCCCAAAGTCACCTGATCCGATGCCCGTCCCCCTTCCGCCACTTTCCCTAAGGCGCACTCGGCCTGTTGAATGGGATCACCCGAAAGCGTTACCGAACCACTCCTCGGCCACGAAATCTCACGGTCCCCCCAATGCTCCTGATCAGGCCGCCCCCAGTCATCCAATCCTTCGTCGCTTCCAGCCAGCACTCTCACTGGAACCGGGCTCGATTCCAACACCTTCACCACTGCCGGTGAAACATCCACCATTCCTGCCAGAACAACCTCAGTTATTCCCGACGGCCAATCGATCTTATTTTGTGAGACCAAGGCACTCCGACTCTCAAAGCCCCAGCTTTCTAGTAAGCTTTCCACCTTCCTCTCCAAATCAGCCAAAACCTGCCAACGATCGGCCTCAATCGATTCCCCCATCCGCTCCGCAGCCCCGGCAATCATCATCCCTCCTTCGACCAATCCCGCACGCACCCCAAACAATGACTTCGCCAAGGGCAGGGACCACGAAGCCTCTTCTCCAACGCCCGGCTGCTGTGGAAACGCAGCCTCATACCGGGTCCAGTCCTCAATCCCTTCCAGAACCTCCACCCAAGCCAACACCTCAACCGCTTCCGGAGCTCCCTCCCCCGTATGCAGGAAATACCCTGATGTCACCACCCGTGGAGCCAAGGCACCGCCCTTTTCAGCGAGCCCTTCCCTTAAAAGCCGACCACTCTGCGAAGTTGGCACCACCACCAACATCCCCGGCAAAGCTTCCTTTCCCGCCCAAAGCCAATCAACCACCGCAGGCCCAAAGAGAGAATCGGAGCCCAGATAATCACAAGTCGGTCGCATCCCCAGCATTCTGGCTCAAACCCCAGAAAGCGGAAACTCCAAAGTGAATTGTCTTTGTCTCTATTTTACGTTTTCCTCCTCCAATCAAATGAAGCCCCTCTCTCTCCTCTTCC
>Ga0115013_10000447_pt1 | contig 25056 bp, 9 predicted proteins | sample SouAtlMetagenome_2_FD_88686 | JGI IMG/M metagenome (GOLD analysis project Ga0115013, IMG submission 88686) | Marine eukaryotic phytoplankton communities from Atlantic Ocean - South Atlantic ANT15 Metagenome | ecosystem: Environmental > Aquatic > Marine > Oceanic | place: South Atlantic Ocean...
CGTCTCCTCGTTGGTTCGCAATCCCATGACGCCCGCAAAGCACAGCTCCTGCGGTATCGGGGCCGGAAGCGTGTGGAAGAGCTCGAATTCCATCTCGTCCGGTTCGTCGCTTTGCAGGTGGTGGTCGTGCGCAAAGGACTCCCACTCCACTGCGAGCGTCCTGTTCCAGTTCTGGTAGTGCACGCGGCGCGAGAGCTTGATGGTCCGCCGCGCAACGGGCATGTGGCTGCCCAACCAGCGCCGCCGCCGCGACTCGCGCTTGCTCATCAGCGCGCACGCGTAGTTGTTGGCCTCCGAGTCGCATCGGGGAAAGCGCACCAGCAGCTTGGCGTTCGTGTCGTTGATCCAGAAGAAGGGGGTGTCCCGCTCGCCCTTGTGCAGCGTGAACCGCACGCGGTGCGTGGCCGCGCACTCGCGGCACACGCTGAGCGCCACCGGCCCGGCGCGGTGGTACGAGTCGCGGCACTCCTCGCTGCTGCATAACTCGCACCCGTACTGCAGATGGCCGAGCATCGATCGGCTGTTGTGGAACCACCGGCACCACGGCTTGTTCACCAGAACGTGTTGCCGGCCCTCTGGGATGCCCGACTCCGCCATGCAGATGATGTAGTCGTCCAGCGCCCTCACCCTGCGCTCCTCCAACGCATCGGCGGCGTCGAGCTCCTCCTCGGTGAGCCGCTCGTCGGGGACGGTCCGGTTGTCGTGCGTCAGGTGCTCCTCCTGCATCCCGGCGTACGCGACCGCTGCTGTGCGGAGTTTCTTGCACGCCGCTCGCAGCACGTTCCGCACGGCCGCGGCCGCCTCGCGATTCACCACAGCCAGGGCGCGAAGCGTCTTGGCCTCGCCGGCGCGCATCAGCTTCTTGGCCACCAGCTCGAGGATGTCGACGTTGAACTCCATGCACGTGGAGGCCCACCGCGCGGGCCGGACGTTGTGCGTGAGCAGCGTGGTCTGCCGACCGGTCGTCGGCCTCTTCGCCGCCGCCGCCGCCGTGCGCTCCGAGAGGCACTTGCCGGGCGGCTTGACGCGGGGGCGCAGGTCTTCTTCCTGATTCTGCTGGGTCGCCCACATGTATCGCATGAATTCGCTCGGCGACTGATAATCGATGGTGGCCGCCATGGCGGGCCGTGCTGCCGTTGCTGCGCGTTCCTTGGCCACAAGTTGCAAACCGTTACGCGCGCGTTTGACAGTTGTGGGACCAAACTTGCGAGCTCGTACGTGCGCAAGTATGGCGACGCGCAAGGTGGACAAGCTGTTCCAGGATTACGAATCGACGCACATAGTGGAAGAACTTGGCTCATGGCTCAAGCTCACGGCCGACGAGCGCAAGAGCAACATCCACCCGCCCAACGAGGCCTTTTTCAAGTTTGCGCTGTACCAGACAACGCCAAAGCCTGGCAACCCCAAGGAGGAAACGGTGCACAACGCGTATCTGACCAAGTCCCTGGTGGTGATCCACCAGGATTCGATCGCGAAGAAGACGCTCTACTCGGCCCTCATGCACTCGTTCTGCCACAGGACGGCCATGGGAGGGGAGCCGGTCAGGTTCCCGGTCTCCGCCGAGGATGGGCGGGTGGTGACGGGGTCCGTCAAGTCGCGCTTTGCCGCGCTCCCCGACACGCTCTTCATCACCATCAACCGGCTTCGCGTGAATCCCGATGGGCCGGACACGATCGACACGTCGCCCCTCGCCATTGCACGGATCCTGGACTTTGGGGCGGTGGGGTTCGAGGACCTGGTCACCGGCTCTTGCAAGCCCAAACGGTACGAGCTGGTCGGGGCGATCATCGGCAAGAGCGTGACCGAACCGGTCGACAACACACTCGTCGACGACTTCAAGTACCAGACCTACGCGCTCATGCGTGGCCCCGACCGGGAGTGGTACATCGTCACCAACCCCGAGAACATGCCCTACTACATGACCCGCGGCAAGGAGTGCAGCGAGGAGCAGCTCTACGCGATGCTGGGGGTGACGCCGGGCACGACCCGAAATGGGATGCCGTGCGAGCGCCCCGTCGATGGCAAGTTTGCCCCGTACTTTGCCATGCGCCTCTTCTACCGCTCCTACACCAAGCTGCTGCCGCTCCCACACTTTCGAGCAGAGCGGAAGTGGGCCTCCCAGTTCCTCCCGTCGGCCTTTGACGACCTCTTCGACAGCAGCCTCGAGGAGAGGAGAGCGGCAACGATGGACCGCGCCAATTACATCCGGGAAGCGGTCCGCATCGCCGAGGGGCTGAAGGAGCCAGAGGACCTCGAGCGCGACGTCACCGTCGAGGAGGTGATCAAGTTTGCCCCGGATATCGACGGGCTCGCCGACATCGAGTACGGCACCGGGCATGCGACCCCCGAGGCGATGCTCGCGATCATGGACACGGGCAACACGATGATCGGGCGCACGGCGTACCAGATGTTCCGCGTGCGGATGCTGCTGGGCATCTGCGCTGCCGTCGGCCTGGGTAAGGCTGGGACGGAGGAGGAACGCAAGAAGGACGCGCGGGTCATCGTCAACGCCGTGAAGTTCGAATGGGCCCGCGAGCTCGACGCCAAGAAGAAGATCAGGTGGATCGCGGTGGCGGACTACTTCAACCGCATCCGGCTGATTGGTCCCCCGGCTAACCGGAACAAGCTTTTGCGGACCGGCGCGCCGGTCTACGACGACGAGCCGCCCATGCGCATGACCGCCCGCAGCCTCTTCCTGGAGCAGTGGCCGGTGCTTGTGGGCAAGAAAATGGAGATCGACAAGCTCACGCCCGAGGAGCGGAAGACCTACAAGCCGAAGGTGTCGTTCCTCATCGACAAGCATGGTGAGGACTTCCTGAAACAGCCCAAGACCGGGGGGACCAACACAAACGAGGACATGGTGGCAATCACGCGGGTGAGAAAGGACACGCTGCTGATGGACCAGATCTGGGACGAGATGCGCCCGGAGTCGAGGGAGATCTTCTCCGGCCTCGCCAAGGCGCGCAACGAGCTGGGGCTCGCAACCAACCAGGGCATGTGCGAGACCTGGGAGACCATGCCCTTCCAGGTCGATGACGACGACGAGGGCTACGACCCGTCGGTCTTCCGCATGGACATCGTTCGCGGGGAGATGACCGATTCCGACATGCGGACGGTCAAGCTCAAGGAGCTCGAGAGCAGCGGCCGCGTCGGCACGTCGATCTTCATCAACGGCCACGTGATGTGCGCGATGCAGCAGGAGATCTTGAACCCTTACCTCGACTACGAGCTTCCCAACTTTAAGATGGAGTATAGCGACAAGACGTGCCTCGGTCCCGGCTCGTCGGGGAAAATGCAGGGCTCCACGCACACGAATGCCAAGGTCGAGACGACGGCCATCACCATCGACCCGGTCGCTGACGCCAACCTAGGCGGTGCGCTCCGGATGCTGCGGTCCCACGCCGTGTACGGGCGCGACGGCGTGCTCCTGGCCACTCAGAAAGCGCGCTTCAAGACTCTACCCGACACGTTTACGTTGCGCACCACGCCGTGGCCCGTGAGGCGCGACGCCTCGGTGGACCGGGTTAAGGATATTGATTCGATCGCAATGGGCACTGAGTTCCGGATGGAGCGCTGCGCCCAGGGACTGGTGCCGATTGCCATCGACCACGCCCTCGTCGCGAAAGACTTTTCCGACGACGGGGAGGATGTGTGCCCTCCGGGTGTCGAGTACCGGCTGGTGGGCCTGCTGTACATCAAGCGGAAGGCGCTGAAGTACGGCGGGCCGGATCGCCACTTGGGGCAGGACCGGGCACTCCTCAAAACGAGCAAGGTGCCGATGCAGACGTGGAACGAGATGACCGACGAGGACCGCCCCCGCACGTTCATGACCGATGAGCAACGGCAAGAGGCCTACACGCTTGTCTTCGGATGGAACTGCCAGGACAGCCAGTCGCGCACGCCGCCAATATCAGTCGAGGAGCTGGACGGGATGCTCCGCACGTGCATGGGCATCCTGCGCCTCAGCACCGGCTACGTGCTCGACCCCGGCGTGGGAGACGGCGACGCCGAGCCGCTCAAGAGGGACTTTGAGACGACGATGGTGGGCCTGAACGGCCTCCCGGATCTCGGCATCGTTGCCCAGCAATTCGAGTCGATGCTCCGGATCGTCATGCAGCGCTCACCCAAGCCCAACTCAAAACTGCAGCAATGCATCGACGCCACGCTGAAGAAGCTTGAGCTCAACAACTTGCAGCCCCCTTGGCCCCACGATCAGTGCGCCAGTGCGACCCAGTGCGCCGAGGTGTTGATCAAGCACATGGGCCGCGGGGGGGTGTGGAAGGACGCGTTCCCGGATGCGGAGGGGCCGAGCGAGGCGGATCCCGCATCGAAGGTCGGGTCCCCGAAGAGCAAGCACGTCCCGCACCCCGAGCAAGTCCAGACCTGGTTCCTGCATCGCGTGATGGACTACAAGGAAGCGTGGATCTATTCCGACTGCTTCCATGACGATCCCCCGGAAGATCCGGACATTGCCATCGGCCGTACGAAGACGCACAAGGATCCGCCGTCGACCCTGATGGTCGGAACCGACGACGACGGCTACGAGTGGACGGTGATCGCCTACTATCGGCATGACGCCAACTTCCGCAAGGAGACGGAGTGCTGCGTGGACCTCTGCGAGGACCAGGTTTCGCACGCCGCGGTTGACCAGATCACCAGCGAGATTGGATTAGACACGTCACTTCGCCTCATGGCCTGGTCGCCCTTCGTCCGGGACATGCTGTTCCACTATTCCACGACAACGATGAAGCACGACACCTCGTACAAGATCCTGACGGTGTTCATGTGCGCTCTCTGCGGCGGGAAGAGCTACAGGGCGCAGACGGCGGCCGCGTTGCGCCTCATCGAGGACCACACGCTGCGTCACGAGACCTTCCTGTCGTTCATGACCCGGCGCGCCTTTGGGAAGAGGGGCCTCGCCGCCTACTACGGCGAGGAGAAGGCCAAGCCGAAGAAGAAGCGACCGGAGTCCACCTCCGGCGGTTGGAACGGCGACGACGATGCCGACGGCTCCCAGTCGTCGCCAGCACCAGAGCTCACCGAGGAGGAGCGCGAGCAGCTGGCAATCGAGCATGCCAAGGAACTCAAGCGCAAGTGGATGGCGGAAGCGGAGGCGCGGGCGCGCTCGGCGGCGATCGAGGCCGAGCGGGTCGAGCGCGAGCGGCGTGCCGCCGAGGAGGCCGCCGCCGCCGCGGAGGCGCTTCGTGAGCAGCAGAAGGTGGCCGAGGCCGAGCGGGCGGCGCGTGCCGTCGAGGAGGCCAAGGTGTTGCGCGAGGCGCGCGAGGAGAAGGCGGCGCGCGACAAGGCGGTGGCGGACGCAAGGGCGGCGGCCGAGAAGCAGAAGGCCAAGGACGAGGCCGCGGCGAAGGCGGCGAAAGCGGCGACGGCAAAGGAGGAGCGGAAGGCCAAGCGCGACGCGAACAAGGAGCGCAAGCACGCGCCGCTCGACGTGAAAACGCAGGTGACGCGCGACGCGGCGCAGCGCAAGCAGAAGCAGACCAGCGAGCAGAAGGCTGCGGAGCTGGCGGCCAAGATGGCGGCCGAGAAGGAGGCCAAGGAGGCGGCCGAGAAGGAGAGGGCGCGCATCGAGACGGCGAGGGCGGACGCGGCCGCCGCGGCCAAGGCAGCGGCCGTCAAGCAGCACAAGGCCCACAAGAAGGCCGAGCGTGCCGCCGCGCTCGAGGCGGAGGGGATTGCCGACGAGGCCGAGCTCGCCGAAGCGTGGCTGTCGAGCCAGTCGAGCCAGCCGTCGCGGTCCTCCGACCCCGTGCCGCCGCTCTCGCCAGCGTCCACGTCGACCGCCACGTCCTCGCGCGTGCTCTACGACTACGACAACGAGTGCATCGTGTGCCTCTCGGCGCCGCAGACGCACCTCTGCACGCACTGCTTCAACCTCGCCGTCTGCGGCGCGTGCGCGCAGACGCTGACCTCGTGCCCCGTCTGCCGCGAGGAGACCGTGTTCCGCATGGTCCACCGTCCCTAGTGGGCGGGCTCGGCGCCCCGCACAGTTTTGCGACTTTTGCACGGGTGACTGTGAGTGTGACTGTGAGTGTGCGTGTACAAGTGTGCGAATCAACAGAAGAACGACCAAGTGCGAACCAGCCCGCACGTTCCCCCCCGCCTTGCTCCCCCCTTTCGTGCTCGTACGTGTGCGCAACTTGAACTTGCGCGCAGGACCAACCGCAAGATGGCCGAGTACGTCGACTACGCTGACCGGCTTCCCGACCAGTCCAACGAGTACATCGCGAAGGAGCTCCAGCTGTGGCTCCGCAACGCCCACGAGGACAAGGAGGGCGAGGAGGAGATCATGAAGGCGAATTGGGAAAAGTTCACCTACACGGAGAAGTACACCTACGCTGAGGACGGCATACAGCTCAGGCGGGATACCTACGAGAAGCGCGGCCACGATGTGCACGTGAAATTCAACCGCCCGCTCCAGACGCTCAGCGAGGCCTTTTTCAACTACGGCGAGAGGGAGGACAACATCTTGGGTGCGGATGGGGAGAGCATCGCCACGCTCAATCAGTTCGAGACACTCCCGCACTCGCTGTACATTGCCCTGCACCGCCGATCGATTTCGGACGAGAAGGGGCCCGACGGCTACCACATTGTCCGCGACGTGCACGACCCGGTGGGGTGCCCGTTGGAGATCGACTTTTCCACCGGCGGGTTCTACAACGCCATCTCCGACACGTGCAAACCGAAGAAGTACGTGCTCGTGGGCGTGCAAGTCGCGCGCGCCGAACCGGACTACGGCGAGACGGGGATGCACAAGTGGTGGGGCTACGTCCGCCGGATGTTCGGCGATGGCGACCGCTGGTTCGTGATGGACGACAATAAACAAAACAAGGGGACCTTGCGCGACGTCACGGTGGGCGATGCCGAGATCCGAAAGTACCTCTCCTGCAAGGGCAACGACGAGAAGGTGTTCCCCTTGCGTCTGTGGTACCGGGAGAAGCTCGACCTCACGACCGCTCTGGAACGGTGCCCAGTTCCCGAGAAGGGCATCGTGTTCAACCACGTCCACGAGCTCGTTGGGTACTCGGGAGACGCAGTGCTCCCGGAAAAGCTAAAAAAGCGGGTGGACACGATGAACGTCGGGCGCACCGCCTTTGAACTCTACTACACTCGCTTGATGATCACCTTCGCCGGGCGCGAAGGCGTCGCGGTCGCCACGGACGAAGCCTACAACACCGTGAAGGCCGCGGTACGCTACATGTGGCACCACATGGACCCGCGCGAGGCTGCCCACTGGTGCATCAACGCGGACCGGTGCAACCGGAGCAGGGGGCACAAATTGTCGCCGTTTCGCAAGGTGTCCAAGCAAGAGGCCTTCAGGGAGCAATGGACCTGCGCGATGATGAACGGCGACTTTTGCAAAGATGCCAACGAGACCGCGGCCCTGCAAAAGCATCTCCGATTCCTGACTGACGAGGGCTTCTTCCTGTCGATGTGGCAGCGGGTGGACAGTGACCTTCGCGGCTACTTTGGCGAGCTGATTGCCAAGCGTAACAACCTCAAGGGATTGAGCGAGGAGCAGTGCATGCTCGAGGTGTTCGACAACGTAGAGGACGTGTTGGGCGTGAAGCTGATCGACAGACCCGATGAGTGGAGGAAGCGCGGGTCCGAGCTGCTCTTGTCCGGCAAGACCACGCAGTACCAGCTTGTGCAGCACTTGCGCACGCCGTACTGGCCCCCGGCAGACGTCTGGCGCCGGATCCACACGTTCTGGAAACGGGAAGCGGCCGCGGCCGAGATGCGCAGCAACTCCAAGGCGTGGTGGGACCGGGCCGCCGAGAGGAACGCCCAGGCCGCGGTCAAGGGGGTGGTGACGGGGGTGGTGACCGCGGCCCCGGCGGAACCCTCGGAGTCGCACGAGCGGCGGTCGGGCATGATGACCACCAACCATCCCGACGGCTCGGTGACGAGGCAGCGGGTGACCCTGCAGCTGCCCAAGGGGCTCCGCGACGTGAAGACGGAGCTTGTGCTGGGCGACGGCAAAGTCGTCCTCGACGATGAGTTCATCGATCCCAAAACGCCAGTAGACGCAGCGGCGTTCGTTCCGACCCCCGTGCTCGGCGCGCCCGCACCGCCTATCGACCTGACAGGTAAGCCAAAGCCGCAGGAGAAGACGGCGAAGGAAAAGGCGGCGGAGATGGGTCTCGAAAGCGAGTGGGTGTACGGCAAGAAGCCCCACTTCCCCGACACCGACTGTTGGTACAAGTCGACTGGGGGTGCGTGGCGCGGCGACACGCAAAACGCCAACGTCTACACCGTCAGCTGCAGCGATGGCAAGAAGTATGAGATGTGGGTCCCCAAGTCCATGGATCCGGGAGGCAAGGCGGTCGTTCGCGAGATCACGGACGACCCGAACCATGTGCCCGAGTGCAAGCCCAAGCACACGCCCACCCCGCCGCCGCCCGTCGAGGAGAAGCACGCGCGCTCGAATCCCAAGCACGTGCCAACGCCGCCACCACCCGTCGACGAGAAGCACGCGCGCTCAATGCCGTTTGAGGACCGTGTGAAGAAGATGCGCAACAGGGTGGCGGCCGAGGTGGACGCCTCCTCCAACCCGGAGTCGTTTGGGGAGGATGCCCGCCACCTCGCGCACGAGGCGAGGGCCGCGGCTTACCGCGCCGAGGTCAAGGCGGGGCAGGAGCGCAGTCGCAAGGAGGCGGAGGAGTGGGCAAAGTGGAAGAAGGAGAATCCCGAGGAGCTTGCGAAGTGGGCGGCGGAAGCCGAGGCGAACCGGGCCAAGCAGGCCGCGGCGCGCGAGGCCCGCATCGCCCGCGAGGCGGAGGAGGCGGAGCGCGAGGCGGATGAGAAGCGCCGCGCCAAGTGGGCCGCCGAGGACGCCGAGTTCAAGTACCGCGAGGAGACGCGCGCCGCCCGCTTCGCGCAAGAGGAGAAGGAGAAGGAGGACAATAAAGAGGCGGCGCGCCTCGCCGATGAGGCGGCGGACGCCAAGAGGGCGGCCGACAAGGCGGCGCGCGCCGTGGCGAGGGCCGAGAAGAAGGACAAGAAGAAGGCGGGCAAGGGCAAGAACTGGGTCAACCCGATCAAGGAGCACGAGGAGGCGCAGAAGAGGTACAGCAAGCAGGTGGAGGATGAGAAGGCCGCCGCCAAGGAGGCGGCCACCGCCAAGGAGGCGGCCGACAAGCAGGCCGCGGCCGTGGAGCGGGAGAAGAAGAAGGCGATCCAGGCCGAGGAAGCCGCAAAGACTGCCGCGGCCGAGGCGCACGCGCAGGTGAACAAGGAATCCAAGAAGGCGGCGAAGCTTGCCCAGAAGCACGCGCCCGATCCGGAGCCCGAGCCCGAGCCCGAGCCCGAGCCCGAGCCGGAGCCGGAGCCGGAGCTGCTGGAGTCCGAGACCGAGGTGCGGTTCCGGAAGTGGAAGATGTGCGAGGACCTGGGCTTCAAGCGCGCCGACGCCGAGTGGGCGCTCGAGCAGTGCGACTACGACGTCACGCGCGCCATCGACCTCCTCATCGACACCGAGGCGGAAATGGAGGGGGGGTCGCCTCCGCTGTCTCCGCCGTCTCCGCCGCCGGAGCCGCCCGCCGTGGCGCCGCCGCCGTTGCCATCGCCGCCGTCCCCGGAGCCCGAAAGCAACACGTGCGTGGTCTGCATGGAAGGCCCCAAGGACCACGTCTGCCTTCCTTGCGCGCACGCGTGCCTGTGCGCCACGTGCGCCGGCAACGCCCGGCTCGACATGTGCCCCATGTGCCGCGTGCCGATCCAGCAGATCATCAAGATATTCTTGTAAGAAAGAAACGCAACACGCGACGCACGACACTCGATGTGTGTGTGTGTGCGTGTGCGTGTGCGTGTGTGTTTTGGGTGTGGTGTCATCTCAAGAGAGCCTCTTCACACTGTACACGGTCCTAATTGAGAACGCGCTCCATCAGGTCCTCGAGGGTCGGCATGGTCTCGCGCGGCCAGTCGTAGAGCATCGCGTCCCAACGGACGCCCTGGAAGACAAACTTCTTGCGCTTGAAGTTTTCCCGGACGTAGTCGACGCCATTGTTCATGAGCATTCGCTGGTCCGGCGAGAGGGTCTGCCAGAGGTTGCGCGCGGTGTCCGAGCGGCGCACGGGCCCTGCGCGCGCAAGCTCGTTGATGTCGATGTGCCCCGCATTGGCGATGAAGCTGATGCACCGCGGCTCCAGGTTCATGATGGCGTTGAGGTACGGGTTGCCCCACATGCTTCGGGGGAACACGTGGTGGCCGCGGAGGTTCCACCCGTCGAGGTACTCCTTGATCTTGGGCCAGAGGTTGAGCTGCATGTAGATCAGGTTGCAGATCGACATCGCAAAGGAACGGGAGACCAATCGCGGCGTCCCGTTCCAGTTGGGGTCGAGCAGCTCGTCCGAGCCGACGTGGCTCCAGAGCAGTCTGCCCCACGTCTTCATGATGGCGTCGGTGAGTTCCGCGCCCCACATCTCAAGAAAGACGCAGTTGTGCAGCGTCAGTGCCGGCCCTTCCTCTGGCTTGCCCTGGATGATGCGTAACTGCTCCACCTTGAGCTTCAGCAGCGTCACGCAAAACCCGCGGTCGGAGAAGAAGCTGGTGAACACGGGCACTCCCGCGTCCATGGGACGGGAAACCAGTGCAGTGAAGCCCGTCGTCATCGCGCCCATGTTGGTGGCCTCCTCGTGTACCCTCTCGCAGGACTTGAACGCGTCGCGCAGCTGGTTGGAGATCGTCACAAGCGGTCCGTCCCCAAGCTGGCCGTTCTCGCCGAGCGCTTGGATGGTCTCCTGCACCTCCTTGAGCTTGGACACCACGCCCTCGAGGCTTTGAACGCGCACCGACTTATCGGAAACGCACCAATCGTATGCGTTGGTTGGGTTGTCAAACATCGAACCCCCATCGTCATCTTCTTGGTAGTGTATGAAGCCAAGCATCGCGTGCTGCGCACGTACGAGCTTGTGTTTTGGGTGGATGGGTAGTTACAAGTAACAAAACGGGGTGATCACACTGGTTCTCACTACACTCCGTCATTAGACGCATGGGACGTTGAATTGTTCGACTTCATAGTCCGGATCGTCCGTCTGCTGATCCTCGTCGTTCCAGCACAGTTCCTCCTCCTCCTCCTCCTCGTCCTCGCTGTACGCAAGGACCTCGCCAGCGCCGTTGTTGTAGCTCTTGCCGTCGTGCGCAACGAAGCACTTCTCGGCGGCGGCGTGGATCGCCATCAGCGAGTTGCCCAACTCGACCATGGCCTGCTCCTTGCAGTGCCCCGCATCATTCAGCGCCGAGAGCACCGCAAGCGCGGCGTCTGTTTCCTTCTTCAACTTTCGGTAGTCGCGCTCGGGCACGTACGTGGCGCGCCCGCCATTCTTCGAGTGGTACAGCACCTTCCCCTCGGCCGTGACGCTGTGCGTCACATTCCCGGTTTCCGACGAAAGCACCTGGGCCACCCCGCTGCCCGGGACCACCTTGAGCCACGCCTGCTCCTCGCCCTTTCTCCCAACGTTGTGCGTGATGACGTTGTCGGACGCCTGGAAAGCGATGACCGCCTCCTCGCGTCGCGGCCCGGCGTAGATCTTCATGGCGCCGTTGCGGTAGGTGGTGCGGAGCGCGCGTTCGCAGCAATGCTCGCCAGCCCAGTAGCGAATGCGCCCATCCTCCCACTCGGTCCTCCTCAGGGCCTCCTGGCCGTGCCCTCCCTCGTAAAAGTCGGTCTTGTTCAGCCCGGCACGCTCGATGCTCTTGAGCTGTTCCTCCCCCCGCTCGCCGACGTAGAGCGCCCGGTCGCCGTTCGGGTACACGGCGCCGATCATGCGCTCCTCGCCCTTGGGCCCGTCGTGCGACAGGACCGTGCCATCGGGGTAGGTTGTCTCGACCAAGCTCTCCTGACCAATCGGTCCCTCGTAGCGGAGGCTGCGGCTGCCGCCAGAGTTGAGCTTGAGCCGCTTGGGCGGCCCGGACTGCATCCTGTCCGGAGACGACTTGCGCACGTTAGGTGCGCTCATCTTTTTACCTTTTGACGTACGAGCACGCAATATAGCGCGGGTTTTCGGAGGCGCCCAACGCGCGGCCTTGGGCACTGCGCCCAAAAATAGGCAACGGGTGCGCAACTTCTTCGCGCTCGTACGTGCGCGCCCACCAAACGTGCATGACGACGCGCGCGGCAAAACACGCCAAGGAGCACCTGCGCCTTGACAAACACCAAGGGATCATCCAATCGTCGCAAGTGCGCGATGCCCAAGCTCCACCCCATCATAGATCGTAGACAAGGCATGGGCACCTACCGGATCATGCGTAAATCGCAGGCGCGGACGCACGACGCCCCCGCGATGGCCATCGAGGCCTTTGTCATCGTGTGCGTCCTAACGCTGTTCGGCTGCTGCCTCTACGCCTTCGTCGCAAGGAATGCGCAGGGCTTCCGCATGATGTGGAAGTACCGCGACCTGGACGGCATGGACCCCAAGGTGACTTCTGGGATGCGCTGGACCTGGTGGCTGTTTGCCACACCGAAGCAGCGCGACGACATGGCCAGGATGATCGAGGCAACCCGCAAGACGACCGGCTACTACGAAAAGCACGCGGAGAATGACAAGCTGCCCTGGCCCTGGGAGTACGTATTCCAGTTCTTCTTGTGGGCGGTCCTCGCTTTCTGGCTGTACTGGTCGATTTCCGATTGGATCTGGGCGCCGGCGTCGGCAGAGACGGTGGCGGGCGCCGACCGCTTCTTTTGCGTGTCTGGCATGTGCATGGTCACCTCGATGGCGTGCTGCGGCGTCGAGTACCTCGCTGGGGTTGTGCTCAAGCTGGCCGAGGGCCCGCAGGTGGATTTCTTCATGGCGTGGTTGATCACGGCATCGAGGCACATCAAGAATGCCATGCCCATCATCGCGTCTGCCAACGGGTTTTGCATCCTGTGGAACTCGTTCTTCACCGACGAGGAAATCTTCTCCGGCCCCGAGGTCATGGTGTGGATCATCGTCTTTTTGGCCGCGTTCATCATGATGCACTACCCAAACGGGATGAGCGAGGCGGATCAGCGGGTGGTCGCTCGTGTACGCTCGAACACGACGTTTGGCTGGTACGACGAGGGGGACGCCGCGACGCTCAAGGCCGAGTATTGGGAAGCATACGAGGAGACCGCGTCCGAATTGGAGGAGAAGGCGGCCACCCAACCATTGAAGCTCACCAAGGCGCAGCGCAAAGCCCTTGGCAAGGAGCGCGAGACGCGGCGCGAGGCGGAGCGCCTGGCACAGAAAAAGAGGGATCGGCAGGAAGCCAAGGAGCAAAAGGCACGTGCGCGCGCAATGCAAGCGACGGTCATCCGCAGAGCTGCGGAGAGGGCAGGACTACCCTACGAGGAGCGGCCGGCCCTCCTGTCACGCCTGCAGGTTGCGGAGGGCAGATACACCAGGGCGATCGCCAGCGCGGAGATCGCACGCAGGAAGCTGGAACAGTTTGATCACGAGCATGCGGGGAGGATCGCACTGCTGGATCAAGAAAAGGCAGAGATCCTGGCCAGGCTAGGGGTGCACGACAGCAGCTCCGGCTCCGGCTCCGACGAGGGTTCGGGTGGCGGTGGCGGCGGCGAGGGCGAGGGCGGGAGCAACGGCCCGTCGCACTCCGACCACGTCGACTCGGCCGACCTGGCCGCGCAGACGTTGCGCAACAAGGAGGAGGCCGAGCGGCGGCGCCGCGTGCGCGAGCAGCGCGAGAAGGAGAAGGCCGAGCAGAAGGAGAAGGAGTACAGCGAGGCGGGCCCCTCGCACAAGGAAGGCGCGCCCAAGTGGGAGGCGCCGGCGCCCGACGAGGGCGAGAAGGCCAAGCGCGAGGCCGAGAAGCAGGCCTCGCTGCTGCGGAAGCAGGAGCAGCAGAAGGAACGCGTCAAGGAGAAGGAGGCGCAGGAGAAGCGCGAGTCGGAGCGGCTACAAAACCTCAAGACGGGCAGGCGCATCCTGCAGGGCAACGCGCACAACCGCGCAGGCTCGCACGTCCAGCGCTCCTCGCTGCAACCGCTGCGCGAGGACGAGCCCGAGCCCACGCTAACGCTCGCGGACGTGGCCCTCGGGTTCCACGAGGACCCGCGCTTCCAAATGCAGGACGACGACCTGGAGTCGGTGGCCACCACCGCCGTGGACCCAATGCTGACCCACCACGCCGAGGAGCGCACCGAGGAGCGCGAGTACGCGGAGCACCAGATCAAGCACACCAAAAAGTACGGCCGCGTCGAGCCCGGCAACAAGCCGGGCACGTACGTGCACTACCCGTGCCGGGAGGGCGATCCCAAGCTTGTCACCAACAGCGAGGGAACTGTGTTGACGGTTATCTAGGTGGTAGTGGTAGTGTCAGTTGCGCGTTTTTCGTCTAACGTTTTGAAAAGGGACCAACCATCCAACGGTGCCGTGCCCCCTTAGGCACTTCTGGCACCGTAGTGCACGCTCGTACGTGCGCACATAGAAATTGTCACGTGACAACTCGGAAATTGTCAAGTGACAACTTTGCACCCACCCAACCAGGGCAGCCATGCTTCGCGGTCAGCTGCTGCGGCAGCACAAGCAGAACGCGCGGCATGCCGAGAAGATGCAAATGATGGCAAGCGAGGTGCTGCGGTCGCCGACCAAGGACGAGGCGATCATGGCGGACAAGACCAATTACGTGTCGTTCTTTGTGCAGTATGCGGACCAGAGCTTCTGCTTCGACGTGCCGAAGACCACGACCATGAGTGAGATCAAGCAGATGGCCTTTCTGAAGAAGGCGTGCGATATGTTCGGCGACCAGGCGCACGCGATGGTCGGCCTGCTCGACGCCTTCGGGCTGCAGCGCCACACGGGCGCGCACCTGGACAACGACAAGACGCTCGGCTACTACAACATCCAGCGCAACCAGACCCTGGTCATGCAGGCCAAGGGCCCCGGCGGCGCCAACGACGGACTTCCCCCTCCCATCCCCATGAGCGACGAGGACGACGACGAGGAGATCAAGCAGGGCATGGCGGCAGTGAAGATGCTGGAGACGGCGTGCAAGATCCCCGGTCTGCAGGACGCCATGCGCCACCAGCTGACCGAGAACTACAACCAGGCCCTCGCTCAGCTGAAGGCCGTCTACCGCGAGCGCGGCATGGACCCCGACGCGGGCAACGCGGCCGTTGCCAGCTTGGTGCCCATCGCCATCCAGGAGACGCCCCCCGACGAGGAGTGGGTCGAGCCCCCTCCCGACAACGACGACGACGACGACGACGACGACGACAACGACGGCGGCGCGAGCCAGGCCGACTCGCAGGCGCCCACGAATGTGGTCGTCCCGCAGTCGGAGCGCTGGCGCCAGGCCAACCTGCACCCGGCGCGCGACCCGCGCATCATGAAGACTGGGCTGCAGTGGATCCCTGACCACATCCTCGAGGAGTGCGTCAGGGAGTCCGACAAGAACCCTTTCGGCAAGGGCAACGCCTACACCCTCTGCGCCACCATGAAGGAGCGGCTCATGGGCGCGCGCAAGATCGACCACAGCCTCTCAGGCCTGGCGGGCCTCAAGTGGGGGAAGCTGCTGCGTGCGATCGGGATCAAGTTCTTCTGCGGCGAGAAGCAGCCCGACGTCATCCGCCCCAACACCGACGGCTCGGTGGTGCGCCCGCTCTCGGCCATGCTCAACTCCAAGCCTGTGGAGGAGGCCAAGACCGTGACGCAGAACGTGATCAAGGGCGACCCGCAGGGCGGCAAGACGCGCGAGGCCATACTCGACTGCTGGGCCAAGTGCTTCATTCACGGCTGCCTGCCCATCTACTACGTGCGCAACTCCGGCGGCCTCAACGACAGCGCTGAGGTGTGCAAGGACATCGTCGGTTTCAACAACGAGATCCGCGCCTTCTGCCGGCAGCTCAAGCGCGAGGACCCGCGCTTCAGCTGGCTCAACGAGGATGAGATCAACAGGGTGACCCTCACGCCCCGCCTCATGTCCGACAGCAAGAACAACCACGACAAGCAGCGCGTCGGCCTCGAGGTCGAGCCGGTGCCCCTCCACGAGATCGACCGCGACTGGGCCGAGGAGGCGGAGCAGGACGGCAACGGCTCGCACCTGGCCTGGCGCCTGACCAGGCCGCAGGTCATCGTCGGGCTGATGAACCCGGCCTCGATCCGCAAGTTCATGCACACCGGCTGCGTCGTCAAGGAGGGCCTTTCCCCCATCGACCTCGATGGCGCGGGCTACAAGGTCAACCGCAGCGAGCTGGGCAAGGTGTTCACCGGCTCCAAGAAGGACGGCAAGATGAGCCCGGCCAAGATCACGCCCTTCTCACTCTTCTTCGGCGTGCACAACGTGCCCGTCACTTTCCAGCTGCACGGTAAGAGGGCGGCCGCGGCCTCGTCCGGCGCGCACCCGGGCCGCGCGGTGCTGCACTCGGCCTACGGCCCCTGCTGCTGGGACACCAGCCAGCCGTACGACCAGTTCGGCAACTGCAAGCGCGGCCGCATTGCCCGCCTGATCGACGAGATCGACACCACCACGAGCGAGAAGAAGGACCACAAGGTGGGCAACCTCACGCACGACTCGGCGGACGTCTCGCGCATGGCCAACATGGCGCTCGACCCGGCCAAGTACAAGCAGTGGTGCGACGCGGCCGCGAGCGCGCTGGGCAAGGACAAGGAGCTCAAGCGCCTCTCGGTCGATCTCGACGCCGCGAGGATCGACCTCGACACGCTGATCAAGGGCGGCACGCTGGTCGAGACCGAGGCGGCGCGCGAGGAGCGCGCCAACCAGGCGCGGGCGGACCGCGCGGCGCGTCGGGCCGACGGTGGTGCGGCGGCCTCGTCCTCCACCGGCGGCCCCCACTACACGGAGCTCGATACGGACGACGAGGAGCTCGAGGACGACGACCACAACAACGACGGCGCCGACGAGGGCGAGGGCGGGAGCAGCCAGGGCAGCGGCCCGGACGACGACGACGAGGAGGCGCAGGAGCGGCGCATCGAGCAGCAAAAGCTCAAGGTCGCGTCGCTGGTGAAGCAGGTGGAGGAGCTCACGGAGAGCGCCGCCAAGTTCCGCAGCGCCGAGGAGAAGGCGATGCGCCACTGCTCCGGGCACATCAACGGCATGGCGGGCGCGGCCATGTACAACGTCGGCATCACCGCCACCATCTTTGGCTGCATGCAGCGCATCAAGGAGGGCCGGGTGAAGGTGCAGACGCGGCTCGAGAAGATGCCCACGCCCGACGCCTACAACACGCTGGCCAAGAAGGATGAGGTGTCCGGCGAGTGGCGCCTCCTTGCCGAGCCGTCCAAGATTGCCAAGAAGGGCTCCATCAAGATCATGGAGGCGCCGGTCAAGCGCCTCGGCTTCTTCGACATGAACTCGGCCGCGAACAAGAACCGCTTCTACGAGCAGTGGATGCTCGATCACGGCCACGCCACCAAGGACGCCGAGGGCAAGGTCGTGCCCGAGGAGCCGGTCCAGCCCGCCCGGATGCGCAACGACAACATCCCCTCCTACACCATCCGCCCGTGCTGGTACGAGTGCGACGAGAAGAAGGGCGAGTCGCCGGCGTTCCCGTGGGTGGCCGAGATGTACAACGACTACCTCAAGGCCAAGAAGCTGCAGTCGCGCCGCATGCACAACTCGTGGGACCGCAACGAGGAGATGTTCAAGATGGCGCTCAATGAGCTGCAGAAGCAGCGCCCGCGCCTCAAGAAGGTGCGTCGTGGCGCCCAGGGCATGATCATCAGCGGCGAGACGCGCTTCACCGTCAGCAAGGACAAGCTCATCGCTGACCTCTTCGTGCGCAACGGCAACGAGGCGGGCGACGCGATGCACGAGGTGGCCGCGTACAACTACGCCGGCGAGCGGCTCACCCTCTACTTCCGGCCCGAGAACCTTCCCGAGCGCCTCCTCGAGAACATCATCGACGACCCCGACTCCCTCCTGATCCCCCTGCGCGAGTACCTCGAGGGCGACCCCACGATGCACTACACGTACCCGGACGCGGACACCACAGCGACGAAGACCAAGCTCAGCGACACTTGGCTGCGGTCGCACTACATCGCGCCCATCCGCGACGAGCTGCAGCGCTCCGTCACGCGCCACCCGGTGAGCGCGGCGCAGCTGGCGGCGCACGCGACGGCCGTGCAGGCGGCCAAGGACATCGGGCACGACCCGCCCCCGGCGCCGCGCGGGCGCATCAAGTTTGTCGAGGAGATCAAGGTGGCCAAGGACGCGGTCACCGACAAGGAGATCGGCAGCGTGCAGCTCACGCGCCTCGACTTCATGAAGCCGACGCCGCAGCCGCGCCTCATGGCCACGCTCTTCACGCTCATCGATGCGCACCGGTTCCGCGAGGATCCGGACGGCATGCTGCCCATGCCGTACGTCGGCATGACCAAGACCGCGGGCGGTCGCGCGCAGCGCTACATGTGCCACGGCCACCGCTCGCGCATCCAGGTCATGGTGCACACCTTCGACATCTTCCCCAACAAGCGGCTCGGGCTGGCCATGTGCGACGCCATCCAGGAGGGCTTCCGCGCCGCGGGCTACGACGAGTATGAGCGCTTCGGCACCGATGCCGACCGCGCCCGCTCCGGCTGCGCGGGCCAGTGGATGGATGACTGGGTCGACCAGGTCTACATCTCCACCAAGGACTTTGTGCCGCTCCTGCAGAACGCGCTGATGTCGATGGAGGAGTGGGTCCGCTTGCTGCTCAAGGAGCAGAGCGACCCGCGGCGCACCGAGGCGGAGATGCTCGAGCGCTACCCCTCGCGCACCACCGGCGCCGAGAGCGACCTCGAGTACGCCGCGCGCCTGAAGGAGTCGCCCTCGGAGACGCTCACGCGCGTCATCGGCGCCGAGGTGGTCCTGTGCTTCCGCACGGCAATCAACGTGTGGGTCGACGGCCGCCCGCCCACCACCAACGACATGCCGTACACCGACTTCCCGCACCTGCACAAGTGGCTGATCGCGCACGTCAACCGCGCGCCCTCGACGAAGGCGCGCTTCCTGCGCCACGCCGTCCAGACCCAGAGCGAGGACGCCATCCGCGCCGACGTCGAGAAGATGTGCCGGGGCTACCTGGACGCCGAGATCGATGCGCACGCCAACGGCGAGGGCAGCGACTGGGCCGGGGTGAGCCGCTTCGAGAACCAGGTCGAGCAGCTCGACGCCGAGTTCGACGCGGAGTTCCTGAAGACCGACCTCGGCAAGCTGAAGCTGAAGGAGCACCGGGACGCGGTCTTCAAGCACTTCCACGGCAAGATCCCGCTGCCGCGCTACAGCGAGGCGCACGCGCCGGGTGGCGACCTCGAGGCGCGCGACGCGAAGGAGGCCGAGCAGTACCACCACGCGCTGCGGGAGCTGCTCGCGGGCCGCGACACCATTGCCGAGCAGTATGAGCTTCTGAACGGCAAGGGCTGGGCCTTCAACCACAAGAAGACCAAGGCGGAGGCCAAGGAGGCCAGGCTCATCGACGCGGCGGAGCAGATGGCGGATGAGGGCTTGGAGCCCGACGGCGGTCCCGCCAAGTATCACAACTTCCAAGTGCCGACCATCCAGCGGTGGCTCCGCAAGAGCCGCAAGCGTGGCTCGATTGAGACCGCCGAGGGTTGGCAGCCCGAGCGGGGTGAGGCGACCGACGAGGCCAGGCTGGCGGCCTTCACCGAGAAGGCCATCGCGGCCATGCACGACCCCGCCAAGATCAAGTGCGTGGAGTCGGGGGCGCTGCGCGGGTCCGCCGCGTACATGGCTAAGACGACCTCCACGAAGAACATCGAGCGCCAGGCGCGGCGCATCAAGGAGCTCCTGGTCGACCCCGAGGGCGTGAACAGGGTCGTCACGCTGGTCGACCAACTGCCGAGCGCCGAGTGTGAGTTCCCGGTGCTCCTCAACAAGCTCCAGAAGGCCTTCGAGGGGACCAAGAAGGACAACACCTTCGAGGCCAACTCCTTCTGCACCGCCCTCCGCTGGGCCGCGGTGGCGCTCGGGCTCACCGACTACCCAGAGGGCCACGCGCGCCGCTGGAACCTCCGCCTCTTCGTCGAGGAGCTCGACTCCCCCGCGATCCAGGCCGCGGAGGCCAAGGTCGCGGAGAACGCCGACGCGCAGAGCCGCATTGCCACCCGTCGCGCCAAGCGCCAGGCCGCCCTCGAAGCCGCCCTGGCGGCCGGTCGCGACGCCGAGGACGAGACCCCGCGCCGCGTGCGCCAGCGCCGCAACCCGGAGCTTGCGCGCGCCGCCGCGGGCGACAACGACAGCGACGAGGCCATGGAGGAGTAGCTGCGCGCAACCCGTTTGCGCAAACGCGCAAAGTGTTCCATGCCTGCGCCGCTAGCGCAACTGTACTGCGCAAACTGTGTGTGTGTTCGTGTCTTAGTTTGCGCAAACGTTTTGCGCCTCGCGTCCGTAGAATCAAACTAAAAAAACAAGCTTGCCATGAAACTGTTGCGCCAGCCCTCGCTCAAGGACGTGATGCTAGGGCCGATCAAGAAGAAGAGGCGGCGGGCCGCGCCGCCACCCCCCGAGGTCTACGACTTCTTTGCGGGCGCCGGCGGCTTTTCCACCGGCGCCGCCCAGGCCGGGTGCCGCATCGCGTGGGTCTGCGACAACGACCCGGTGGCGCTCGCGACGCACAAGGCGAACCACCCGGACGCGGAGCACTGCCTTGCCGAGCTGCCGTTACCCCGGATCGAGTGGCCCTTTCCCACCGACGGCCGGCCCTTCCACGTGCACTTCAGCCCGCCGTGCCAGAAGTTCTCGCGCATCAACAAGCGCAAGCGCGTGGAGGGCGACACGCAAGCCGCCATAGACCTGGTGACGTGGTCGCTCGAGACGGCGATCGCGTCGGGCGCCACGTCGTGGTCGCTGGAGCAGGTCGCGGCGCCCGCCGTGGTCGCGCTCGTCGAGACCGCCCGCGCCCGTCACCCGGGGCGCATCGCCTACGCCAAGATCGACCTCGCCGAGCTGGGCGTGCCCCAACGGCGCGTGCGCCTGATCGCCGGGCCACCGGCGCTGATCGCGCCCCTGCTGCGCAGGCGGAGCGCGGCGAACGTGCGCTCCGTGCGTAAGGCCGTGGCCAAGCCGCGCGGCACGCACCTGCGCCACGGGCTGGGCTGGAAGCACAAGTCCCGCGGGCCGGACGGCAAGTGGCGGTACGTCAAGGCCGACTGGAACGACTACTGCTCCCGCGTCGACGCGCCCGCGCCGACGGTGCTCTCGGACCGCGGCATGAACTGGGTCACGCTGCGCAGGGGCGTCGCCACCGGGGCGCACCCGCGCCTGCGGAAGCACGAGTACGCCGCCCTGCAGACGTTCCCGCCCACCTACCAGTGGCCCGCCGGCGAGCAACTTGCGCTCAAGCAGATCGGCAACGCCGTGCCCCCGCTCCTCGCGCAGCTGCTGATGCGCGAACCCCATTGACCACACACACGCCTGAGACGGTCAGGGTAGTTGCGCGAGCAACCGGACCCAAGTCGTGAGCTCGTACGTGCGCATTTTTGCGCGTGTCACTTGACAACTTTTTCCCCCGGCAAGTGCGCGCAAAAAAAATGACGACTGCCCACAAGGCCGTGGACATCGAGGGCTTCCTACCGAAGAAGAAGCTCCCTGGAGGTCCCAAGGATGGCACACCAGTGAAACTGCTGACTAAGATCGTCGCCAGCGCGGGGGCCACGAACCCGCAAGAGGCAATGCGGGTCGTCATGAGGGACGAGATCATCAAGCATTGCGTCGAGTTTAACGGGCAAGCGGAGAAGTGGGCAAAAATCATGCGGGCTCTGGTGCACCCCACTGCCCACGAGGGCGACGACGTCCTCTGGTCCAAGGGGGAGAACCGGGAGAATACCAACCGCAGTTACGTGCTTGCGGTCAGGGAGGGCACCGGATTTGAGGTGGGATCGCGTGGCACGATGTACCTTCTCAAGGCGGTTGGCGTGGCCAAGGCTGTCGAGGAATGGTGCGCGAAGACCATCGGGGAGGTTGAGGATGTCATCGAGGGGTGGGACTTCCCGCTCTCGGTGTGCGAAGCGGCGGAGCACGCTGCCCACGACCGGATCACGGCCGTGGCAAAAGACATGATCGATGGGATCAAGGATGCGCTCCGCGACAAGACGATGAACGTGAACAGCGACGGTGAGCCTTCCGGTGACAACAACCACTCGAGCGGCATGCGGATGATCTTCGACAAGTACAACCTGGACAACTCGACTGGCTTTTACCGAGCCGTCATCGAGTACGAGACCATTGGCAGGTGGATCTGGGAGCTTGCGTTTTTCGCCGGCCTGGTTATCACCGACAAGGACGGTTGGGCAATCAAGGACAAGCTCGAGACGAAGCAGAACGACCCTCACACCTACGGCTTCTGCCGCAAGATCCTCGACCTGTTTGCGCAGGACAACATTCCGGACCGGTTCAAGGACTTGAAGGTGTCGAAGAACATTTTCAACGCTGCGCAGAAGTGCGTCTGGGATACCTACGAGGTTCACCACGGCGAAGAGGCGCAGTACAACGAGGATCAGCAGCGCACCAAGCGCGCCCGCCTGGAGCACAGCCAGCCGGTCCAGGCCTTCCTTCCTGACTCGGATGGGTACTAGACACCAGGCACCTCTCCCGCTAGGCGGGCTGTTAGTGTGTGTGACTGTGCGTGTACATGTCTGCTAGTTTTGCGCGCGCACATGTGTGTGCGCGCGCACGGTTCTTAACATGCGTCAACCGTCTCTGTTTGAAGTCGTGAAGGCCCCCCGTCCCCACCACGCGCCCACGTCCGGCGAACCCTTGGAGGTCTACGACTTCTTCGCCGGCGCGGGCGGCTTCTCGACGGGCGCGGCGCAGGCCGGGTGCCGCGTGGTCTACGCGTGCGACAACAACGCGGACGCGCTCGCAACGCACAAGCGCAACCACCCCGAGGCCGAGCACGCGTGCCTGACGCTGCCGTCGGCCGAGGCGGTGGCCAAGCTGCCGACCGACGGCCGGCGCTTCCACGTGCACTGCTCGCCACCGTGCGTCAAGCTGTCGCGGATCAACACGCCCAATGTGGTGGCGGGCAACGCGGGGTCGCGCGGCATGGCCCAGGCCGCCGACATGGTCGAGTGGTGCTTGGAGATGATGCTCGCGTCCAAATGCACCTCGTGGAGCTTGGAGCAGGTGGGCGACCACAGCGTCCAGGCAATCGTGGAGCGCGTGCGCAAGCGGTACCCGACGCGGCTCGCGTATGCCGTGATCAAGCTCGAGGAGCTGGGGGTGCCGCAGACGCGCGTGCGCCTGATTGCCGCGACGCCCACGCTGCTAGCCGCGCTGCTGCGCAAGGCCTCGAAGGCCAACGTGCGCACGCCGCGCGACGTGATCGCCAAGCCGCGCGGCACGCACGTGCGCTCGGGCCGCTCGATCATCCAGGTGCGCAAGCGGCTCAACCGCAAGAAGGGCGAGACCCTGTGGATCAACGCGCGCGCGGGCTGGGAGGACTGGTGCACGAGCATCGACAAGCCCGCACCCACCGTGCGCGCCAAGCACACGCACGCGTGGGTGACGCTCAAGGACGGCAAGGCCGTGGGCCACTGCCGCATGAGCGCGCGCGAGCTCGCCGCGCTGCAGACCTTCCCGCCTGATTACAAGTTGCCCGAGCGCAAGCAGGAGGCGTGCCTGCAGGTGGGCAACGCCGTGCCGCCCCTGCTCGCGCAACGGTTGTTGGAAGCGTAGCGTGTACGCGTGTTCCGTTCCAAGAAACCCTTCTTTCAATAACGCGCCATGCATTCACACACACACGCAACACACAGACTTCACCCTCCCACGGCGCCCGCGTGCGCCTCAAATCTTGAGCGCGGTTCCGGTGGTTGAGGACGACTTGTAGAGCGCTTGCGAGTCGTCCATGTGGAACTTGAGGTCGGCGCTCACGGCCTGGACGAAGGCGTTGGTGCGGTTCGCCGTGGCGTCGGCGCCCGCGGCAGCAGCAGCAGCGGCGCCCACGCGCACGAGGTGAAAGGACTCGTCAAAGGGCTGCGCAACCGTCAGCGGGTTGTCCCGGATGCTCGCGCTGAGGCAGCACGGCATGTCGGTCAGCGCGTCCTCGACGCACGAGGCGTCAGTGTACAGATGAGCCACCACGACGCGCTCCTCCGCGTCGTTCATGAGGCTCCATCGGGCCCGCTTGGCCATGGCATCCGCAAAGCGGTGCTCCTCCGCCAGCCGCTCGCAATCGGCCTCCTCCGCGCAGTGCATCTTTCCGTGTGCCTCGACGGCAAGCCGCTCGAGCTCCTCGCACCGCATCGTCTTGGGGCAGCAGCTCACGCGCGCCTCGACCCCGTCCATGGCCTCTGCCTCCTCTTCCTCCTCCCCCTCCTCCTCCATCGCCTCCATCGCCTCCCGCTGCTGCGCGTACATCTCCTGGTTGGCGTGCGTGCGCTCGAGGCGCGGGCCGCTGTCGCCGTGGACGCGTACGTCGGCATTTGGGTCGTAGTGTGGGTAGCGTCCGTCCGCGTCCATTGTGTTCTTGGGGTCGTCGCCGCACCCGCACGCATCGCACGCCCCCGTGGGTGCCGGCATGCGCGCCTCCGCCAGCTTGGCGTCCAACTCGTCGACCAGGTTGTCGGCCGTGGCCGCGTCGATCCTCGAGGCCTCGAGCTGCGCCATGGCACCTTCGGCCCTGGCCTCGGCCTCGGTGAGGAGCGCCCGGTGCGTGTCCAGCTCTTCGGCGAGCTCCTCTTGCCTCGACAGCACGACGCTGTGCTGCGCGGCCAGCGTGGTGTACTTGCTGGTCAGCTCGTCGCACTGCGCCTGCAACGCCGCCCGCGTCTCGACGACGCCCTCCGACGCCTCGTGCAGCGCGGCCACCTCCGCGGCCTTGGCCTCGATCGTCGCCTCGAGCGTCGCGCGCGTCTGTGTGAGCTGGTGGTTCTCCTCCTGCAGCTCGAGGACCTTGGCGTTGAGCAGCTTGGCGTTCTTGGCCGCCTCCACCGGCACGGCCTCGGCCTCGGCGAGCGCCGCCTGCGTCGCCTCCAGCTTCTTGGCCAGACCGGCAAACTTGGCGTGGAATTGCGCGCGCTCCGTGGTGAGCGCCTTGTTGCCACGCACGACGCTCTCGGACGTCGACGCCAGGTTGGCGTTGAGATGGTTCATGCGCTC
>Ga0115013_10000451_pt1 | contig 24903 bp, 20 predicted proteins | sample SouAtlMetagenome_2_FD_88686 | JGI IMG/M metagenome (GOLD analysis project Ga0115013, IMG submission 88686) | Marine eukaryotic phytoplankton communities from Atlantic Ocean - South Atlantic ANT15 Metagenome | ecosystem: Environmental > Aquatic > Marine > Oceanic | place: South Atlantic Ocean...
GCAGCGGATGGACATGCCGACGTTCTTCTCAGCTGGGTTGCGAACGACCTCGGGCAGGTTCCACCCCATCGATCGGAACCAAACCTGCACAGAAGACAGCGCCGTGGATGTCCAGAAAAAGGCATCGGTGCCCGCACCTTGGAAGTTGCCGGCGTTCATTCTTTGGCCTCCAGGAAAAGCGTCGAACCCATTGGGAGACGTCCCATTGCCGTTGTTGAACCAATCGGAACCGGATTTCAGCGTATTTCCTGCAGTCAACGCGCCACCAATACCATCGGTCAACGTGGTCCACTCCCCATCCGAAGGGACATGCCACCCTGAAGGACAAAGGCCTCGCGCGTCGTTGACCGCATGCCAATTGTACAACCGGCCGTACGACGCCAACGAATAGGCCTCGTTGCACGCATCACCGCCGGGAGCAGGACCATAGCACACGCTCGCCCCTTCCCCGAAGGTGGCCCGCCCTCCGCTTGAGGTCGTCGACCATGCCGCGTCGTTCAAATTCCCTGCCATGGTATCGCCGTTCGCGTATGACGTGCTTCGAAGGTTTTCAGCGAACCAGCACTGGCCGTTGATTTGGACTGTGGCGTAAGCGTGCCCCTCAAAGACCAAATCTTCGCCACACGACCAAGGAGGCACCTCCTCGCTTTCGCAACCATCTAAGGCTTCCCCGTTGTAATCCGCAAAGCCCTCGTTGCACGATTCAATGACGCATTCACCATCCACGCACGTGGCGGATGCGTTGGCCAAATCGCACACAATCCCACACCCGCCGCAATGATTGGGATCGGTCAACAAGTCCACCTCACAACCGTCCTCGTCCAGTTCATTGCAGTTGGCATACCCTTCATTGCACTGTCCAATGGTGCACTCATTGTCGACACAAATCGAGGACGCATTGGCCAAACTGCAGTCTCCCCCGCAATCCCCGCACGTGCCATACGCGCTGAGCAAGTCCAAAAGATCTGTCAGCTGCACGCATCCGTCAAAGTTGGAGTCAGAGGGGTTGGTGATGACACAGCCGTTTAAATTCCAATCCCAATGCTGGCCATCTAAGCAACAGCCAGGGCCAGGACAGCACGAATAGTCGCAGCTACCATTATCGCAAGTAGCCTCAGCATCGAAGTTGCATGCGTAATCATCAATGCATCCTAGTGTACCATCGCCGCCGCAATCTCCGCATACGTCGAGATACAAGCATGACTCGTTGTCAATCACAGCATCAAGATTGAAGTTGCAGGCCTCTTCGTCAACGCATCCTGCAATTGGTCCTTCTGCGAAGTACAACCCCATAATTTCTTCCGTGGATAGAGCTCTGGTCCAGAAACCAAGATCGTCAAATTGTCCAGATGAGTAATTGCAAGGAGATCCGTCAGAACAGTTGCTTCGCCCCACTAGAACTGGTTGAGTTTGATCAAGTGAGGACACAGGATTTATAATCTCACAGATTGCAACTCCGTTGACCCAAATTGATGTCATACCTCCACGATAAACAATTACGGCATGCGCCCAACCATCTGTGGAATTTGGACACGCGGAAGACCACTCACTTTCATTGAGAGTTTCTGACGTTCCATCTCCATATGCACGTACTCCCTGTGACCAAGAGTTCCCTACGAACCATGACGACCCTTGATTAAAATTCTGATATTTCGTGAGGGTTACAGATTCATCTTGGTCAGGTTTCGACCAAAACGCAATCGTCAATGTATCAGCAGAAGTCAATTGAAGAGCAAAATCTAATCCCAAGTAGGCGTAAGATCCAAGTCCAATCTGAAGAGCAGCTCCTGAGTTAGAAAATCGATCTGGCCCATAAGTCGTTCCATATGCTATCCCTTCTGCCCCGTCATAGGCAAGACCTTCGTCTCCGTTTGAACCGACGTTTTGCAAGGTCCCTTCGAACGGCCACCAACCCACCAATCCATCGGTCGGAACGTAGTCAGGAAGTTGCGCGAAAGAAGCAGCACAAAGGGTGCTTAGCATCAAAAAAAGCAGTCGTTTCATGGTCCTTTGGTTTAGACCCAGCAAGTTACGGCTTTATGTTCTGTCGACGAAAATCAAGTTTTGAACGAGAAAAAACGCCATTTGAACCTTAAAAAACTCCTCCCCACCTTGTCCATTCGGACTGCACTTCAGCGCGAAGCTGAAGGACAAATTGGAGGTCACGGAGCGTACAGGTTGGGCAAGGATTCAGGGGAGCCGAGGTTCCAGCGCATTTCATTGCCCCACCGATCGGAGAACACAAACCACGACTCGCCCCCTTCAAGGACCTTGCCTGTGAGGCGGTAGGTTTCTTCGGGAAGCACCATCGCCCCTGAAGTGCCTTGGCGGTATTTGTGGCGGTTGGCCGTGAAGCGCACATCCTTTCGACGGCCTGCCCCCATGTCCATGCCCATGCCTGAGCGATCTTGCACCAGGCGGACGGGCAGCGCCACAGAATCGACCCAAAGCTCAAACCGCTGCGCCCCTTCTGTGAAGTTGCCGTTGAGTTTGACCCGGTGTACCTCGGTGGCGTAGAGGTTGGACTCCACGCCTGGGAATTGGGTTTGGCGTGTGAATTCGAGAACCTCAAACCCCACCGTGGTGGCCGTCATGGATCCAGGCAGAATGCCGCAAGCGGTAAGCAGCACGGCACACCCCAACGTGGCCAGCGTCATTCGAAGCTCACGCATGGGCCTGACGCCATTCATGAAGGCTCGAAAGCGTGGTCAGCAGGCCTTCCAACTGGTCGATCGGAAGCATGTTGGCGCCGTCACTCAGCGCCTTGGAGGGATCTGGGTGGGTTTCGATGAAGACGCCATCGACCCCTGCGGCCACGGCGGCACGGGCGACGGTTGCGATAAGCTCGGGACGGCCTCCCGTCACCCCACTCGCTTGATTGGGCTGCTGAAGGCTGTGGGTCAAGTCCATGAAGGTGGGCGCAAAGGCGCGCATTTCAGTGAGACCCCGCATGTCCACCACGAGGTCGCCGTAACCATGCATGGTGCCGCGCTCGGTGAGCCACACCTGGTCGTTGCCCGACTCGCAGATCTTGTCCACAGCGTGCTTCATGGATGCTGGCGCCATGAACTGTCCCTTCTTCACGTTGACGATGCGCCCTGTTTGGGCAGCCGCGACGAGCAGGTCCGTTTGGCGACACAGGAACGCGGGAATTTGAAGCACGTCGGCCACTTCTGCCGCCATGGCGGCTTCTTCGGGAAGGTGGATGTCTGTCACGATGCCGACGCCAAGGTCCGCCTTGACCTGTCCAAGCACGTCGAGGGCCTCTCGGTCGCCGATGCCTGTGAAGGAATCAAGTCGGGTTCGGTTGGCCTTGCGGTAGCTGGCCTTGACGTGAAAAGGCAAACCCAGCTTGTCGCAGACACGCTTGACCTCCGCAGCCACGGTGGCCGTGGTTTCGAGGCTTTCCACGGCGCATGGACCGGCCAGGACGTGCAAGGGTTGAATCGAGGACGAGGTCATGGTTGCGAGCTTGTTTGTGGAACATTGGTGGGCGCCACACGGGCAGGACCGCGCAAGTCGCGGTTGGACAGGCCCATGAAGCGCGTCCATCCAGCACCCGGAATGCGACGCAAGGAGAACCGCACGCCTCGTCCGTAGGTGTTGGCCGCAGCTTCGGACCCCCACATCCATCCTGCAGGATCGTCGACTTCAATGGAGAGGATACGCTTCTTGGTCACACGACATTCCAACCACGTCACCGGACGTCCCCCACCCCAGCCCCCAGTGCGGTAGTCCACACCAAACGCCAGCCGCTTGCCAGGAATCCAACCGACGCCAAACGTGAATTCCGGCTCCGGCATCCATGCCCCGGCCCGCGCCGTGGCCCGAACCTGAATGTCCGGAGAGGGCCACCAATGGAGGTTGGCTTGGATTTTGGTCGGGAGCATCAACATGCGCCCAAAGGCACTGTCGCTGACGGAGTACAAGCTGTCCGGCTCAATCCCGGTGGTTCCGTCTGCGACATCTTGCCAGGTCATGCCGTCGGACGTCCCCGATCCTTCCGTGAAGTACTGGGAGAATGGCACCGACAATCCCGTTGTGGCAAATCCCGTGTCCACCGCGGCAATCAAGCCGCCGCCGCGCTCCCACATCACCCCCACATCTTGGAAGTCCACCAAAAATTGAATCGGGAAAAGCTCGGAAGTCAACGGCAAAGAACCACTGATGCCCACCCCGTAGGCGGGCAAGAGTTGACTGAGGGCGAATCCATTGGTGTCGGGAAACGCGTCCAGACTGGCCACACCGTAAGCTTGCATGTTGACCTCCATGGAATCTGCCCCTTCGGAAACCCAAAAAGACCCATTGGGAATGCCCCATTCCACGCCGGCCAGCCTCTGCACGAGCGACAGCTCGATGCGCTGTCGGGTGTCCTTGTGCTCGATGCCGAGAGACACCCGGTTGAAGGCCCCCACGCGCATGCCCGTGCCATTGAATACGTCCACCCGACCCGTGCGGTTGGCATTGCCAATCAAACCCAATTCGAGCAACTCGCGACGCCACAACGCACTCACCAACACTTCACTGCCGAAGGCACCTGTCAGGGCCCAGGGACCGTCGCCCAAGGGGCGCGTGCTGAATCGCTTGGACCACCCCACTTGTCCTCCCATGCCTCCGAGCAAAGGGTGGGCATCGAGCATGTCCTGCAAGAATTCTCGCGTCAGGAATCCCCCTTGCTGAGCCGTGTGCACAAAGCCTGAGGTGAAAGCATTGGTTCGTTGGTTGGCCCAAATTTCAAACGACGCGGCACCGCGCTCCGCAGGTGGGGCGAGACCGGTCAGGAGGTCCTGCGCCGAAGCGACACGCACCCCAAGAAGCGCCGTCCAAATGAGGATGTGCTGGAGCGCCTTCATTCGACTTCGATCAATTGGGTTCCTTCCAAGCGGCCTTGCAACCGCACAAATTCATGTCCCGTGAACGGCTGTGGACCAAACGTATTGACCCGCAACTCCACTTGGACATTCCCTCCAGGCATCAGCATCTCCGCATTCACGGGAATGCTCAACGTGCCCTCACCCGTCAAATCTTGAGGGGCGCTGCCCGCCGGCAACACCAAGGTGTCGCGGTACAAAACCCCATCAAGCCGGTCAAACGCCACCGTTCCCGTGACTTCCACGGGGAAGGTGTTGCTGAAGTCCAAGTGCAAGAACCCCTCGAAGTTGGGTACGTCGTCCAATCCCTCGAGGGCAAAGGAGTCCCGCAACACCAATCCGTTGACCCCCAATTTCAGGGGGACCCGCAACTCGTACCAGAACGTCGGCGGATACGCCACATCCAAGCGATCCATCAAAAAATCTGAGGTGTTGATGGGGTTCAATTGCATGCGTCCCGCCACGTGCAAGCTTCGCGGGAAGGCTTCCAGCTCCTCGAGAAACGTCGAACCGGGACTTCCCAAATCCAAAGACCATTCGCTCGGCACTGGCGCATCGTTCACCCACACGGCTCGTGGAATGTCGTGGCCGGCAATGAGGTCGCCTTCCACCAGGTTGTCGTCGAACTGCAACGTGTCGATGAACAACCGCAAGTCTGCCCCAATGGTATTTGTAACATGAAGGCTTGCCGTTGTTCCCTCCAAATCGATGGAGGGCTCGGGCAAGGGCACCGTGTCCAGCAACGCCACATCGGCCGACGCCCCTTCTGTCAATTGACCGAAGTATCCCGCCAAGGTCTCCACCTCCAAAGATTGGAAGGCCAAATTCATGACAAGGCTGTCCGTCGCACTCACGATGTAAATGCCACTTGGCGCCGTCACCGGCCCCGACACCGCAACGACTTGAACTTCCAACGCATTGGAATCAAAGGCGCCCACCTGGGTGAAATCAAACTGAGCCCCGGTCATGTCCACCACCGCAGACTCCGAACCCGCCACCGCATCTGTGGCCGCGGGCAACTGGAGCCCGACCTCCATGGATTCGCCGTTGATTTGAACTCCAGGGAACGTGAACAACACATTGACCTCACACTGAAGGCTGTGCTGCACCTCAAGTTGAATGGCGCCCCCCGACAGTTGTGCGGTCGTCAATTCCAACCCCTCTGGTTCACTCAACGCAATTTCCACCACCGGAAGCTCGTCGTCGGTCAATGCCACAGGAATGCCCTCTTGCACAGGCACGCCATTTTGGAGCACCCCTTCTCCGTCGTAACGAATGGACAAAGTGGTGTCTGGCAACTGCGACCACGCCGTCCAATCCCAGCCGTCGAGCGTGTCCACCAGCACGAAGTGAGCAGGTTCTCCGTCCACACCGGGCTCGTACAAGGAATCGGGCACCACGTCAGCCCACGTCACCCGGTCGTCCAAGACCGGGATGTGAATGTCGTTTTCCCACGACACGGGGTTGGCGCAGCCCCACCACAACAGGGAGGCCAGTGCACTGCAAACCAAAGGCGTTTTCATGTGAATCATCCGGTGGATTTCACATGCAAGGTACATCGCTGAAGCGCGCTCAACGCACCTTCGGGGCAAGGGATGTCCACACCGCAAACACCACGGCCAAACACGCCCCCACACTGGCCCAAACCGTCGCCTCACCCCATCCCAAACCCGACCGCCACACAGGCACGATGCACACCGAACCCAAAGCCAGCATTGTCCACACTGTCGCCACCTTGCGCTCCAACCCCATGGCCTCGGGACGAACACCTCGCGACCTGCGCACGGCCACCCAAATCACACCCCATCCTCCCAACGCCCAGACCATGTCTGCGTTCCACCACGTGTCGTTGTGGTCCGTCGCCACCGCCATCAACCCAAACAACGTCGCCATGAGGGCAGACACCGCCGCAGTGACGGCCACCGACAAGCGCCGCCCCCACTGTTTCCATCCTGCCCTTCGGTAAGCCATCCAAAGGACCAGCGCCATCCAAGCCGCCCATCCCCACATGAGGTAGACCGGCGCCTTACGCCCCGCGGCGCCCTTGGGCAAGCCCGCATGCCACGATCCTTGATGGGGATACACCACCTCACGCTCAAACGCCAAGGGCTGCCCATCCAGGGTCATCGCATCGATTTGGTACGCCAATACGTCGGGCAAAAACGAGTGGCCGCAATCCGGCATCGCCGTCGCCGCCTCTGCGCCGAGAATCAATTCCATGCCCCACGCCGACCAAGGATTGCCTGCCGTGAAGGGTCGCAAGGCCTCGAGGTAAGTGCTGTCCGTCGGCACGCATCCCTTATCATACCGATCGCCAAACACTTCCTCCAGCACCGCAATCACCTTGGTGGCGCAGTTGTCGCGGAAGAAGTCATAGGCGTAGGTCGCATTCTCCGGCTGGGCGTTCCACTCGAGGTATTCGGCCATCGCCTTGACGTCCTCTGGGGCCAAATTCAACACTTGCTCATGCAAGGCCCGACCTTGGCGCAAGTACAGGTTTTGGAACCGTCCGTAACGCTCCACGCCAAGCCGGTAATCCATGCGTCCTCTCACAAAGCGCACGTAAAACCCCTCGTCAACCACAAAGGTGCCGTAGTTGAAAACGTAGTCCAGGCGGACTTCAGGATCAAACACCCGAATGGCCGTGTGCCCGAAGGCCGCGTACAAATCCGCTCCGGGACTGGCCGTCAGCACCGACACCCGGGCCGACTCCGTGATCCGGTCGGCCAAATCGCCTGCCATCGCTGGATCGCTCCACAAGGCCAGGAACGCCAAGGCCCATGCCCAAGTACCACGGAACACACGCCTCGCCGCACCGAAGAGCCACACGTCTTGAAATGTGCCCCCAGCTTGGCGCGTGGCCTCGACCTCCAAACGTCCTCCAAGCGCAATCACGTGACGGGCATGCTGGCCGGCGGACGCGTTTTCGCGCGACATGTCCGCCAATGCTGCGGCCACCACGCCTGTGCCACAGCTCAAGGTCTCCGCCTCCACGCCGCGTTCAAACGTTCGGATGTGCAGGTGTTCGCCCTCTTTGGCCACCACATTCACGTTGCACCCGCCGGGGCTGTAATCGGAATGGTGGCGTGCCGGCAAGGCCACTTGAGTCAAGTCGAGGCCTTCGAGGGCTGACGCAGAATCCAACCACTCCACGTGGTGCGGAGATCCCGTGTTGAGGAAGGCTGCTTGCACGGCTTGGGGCACCAAGGGCGTCTTCTCGCGGGGCACAGCTTCCACATTGAGGGAAACTCCAGGCGTGCCGTCGGCACGAAGGACTCCGGTATGGGCGCCATCGACGGCCTCCACGCGGATGTCCGTCTTGAAGACGCCTTCGCCGTGGGCCCACGCCACCGCACTTCGGGTGCCGTTGCCGCAAAAGGAACGGCTGCCGTCGGGATTGCGGAAATCGACTTGCAACCCGCCGTCGTCGCCGGGGGTGACCACCACCACGCCGTCCGACCCCACGCCGTGTTTGCGGTCGCAAAGCGCTTCCACCTCAGCGTCGGACCAGTCGGAGGGCAACCGCCCGTTCTGCCGGCCATCGACGAGGACAAAGTCGTTGCCCGTCCCTTCCCATTTCTCGAATTGAAGCGCCACGTCACGAAGGTAGTGCGGCCGCGGCATGAAGTGGGACGGGGTGCGCCTATCTTTGGGCTATGCCCCAACCTGCGAAATCGACCGCATCCACAGGGCTGCTCGAGGCCTACAGGACCGCCCGCACTGCGCGCGCCATGTCCGACCTCTTCGAAGAGCACGCTCGGCTGACCGCCAAATACGTCCACGCCTGCTCGCGCGGACACGAAGTCATTCAAATCGCTGCAGGACGGCTTCTCCAACCGCAGGATTACGTGAGCTGCTACTACCGCGACGACAGCCTCCTGCTGTCCATGGGCATGACCCCCAGAGAGCTGATGCTTCAGCTTTTTGCCAAAAAAGACGACCCCTTCTCCGGCGGGCGGACCTACTACAGCCACCCCAGCCTGAACCGTCCCGGCCAACCCAAGATCCCGCACCAAAGCTCCGCGACTGGGATGCAAGCCATCCCCGCGGCTGGCTGTGCGATGGGACTACAATACCTGGGCCAAATGGACCTCGAATCCCATGCCGTCCGAGACGGCAAGGCCGCAGGTGTCAAGGCTGTGGAATCCTCGAAAGGAATTTCGCTGTGCAGCATTGGGGACGCCGCCATGACGGAAGGCGAAGTGGCCGAGGCGTTTCACATGACGGCGTTGCGGCAGTTGCCCATGGTTTGGCTGGTGCAGGACAACGAGTGGGACATCAGCGCCCACAGCTCGGAGGTGCGCTTTGGCGACGCCACCACGTTTGCCAAGGCCTTCCCCGGCATTGAAGTGCTCTCTGTGGATGGCACAGATTGGGACGCCTGCCGCGAAGCCATGGAGCATGCCATTGGCACGGCTCGCAAAGAACAACGCCCCATGATGGTGCACGCCAGTGTGCCCCTCTTGGGTCACCACACCAGCGGGGTGCGCCGGGAGTTTTACCGCGACGACCTGGAAGAGGCCGCCAAGCGGGACCCCCTTCCCAAGCTGGAAGCCGCTGTACGTACATCAGGCATGGACCAAGCCGAGCTCGACTTGCTCAATGCCGAAATCGACGCTGCCGTCCAAGAGGCCTTTGACGCTGCGCAGGCGGCTGAAGAACCCCGGACCGAGGACCTTCTTCCCCACCGCTACGCTCCGGCCGCGGTGACCGAGGAGCACGGTGAACGCCAGGCTGCGGATGGAGAGATGACACTGATGGTGGACTGCGCCCTGCACGCCATGCAGGAGATCATGGAGGATCATCCCGAGGCGCTGCTTTACGGCCAGGATGTGGGCGCGCGGTTGGGTGGTGTATTCCGAGAAGCCGCCACGTTGGGCCAAAAATTTGGCGATCACCGCGTCTTCAACACCCCCATTCAAGAAGCTTTCATCATCGGCTCGACCGTGGGCATGAGCGCCACGGGATGCAAGCCCATCGTGGAAGTCCAATTCGCGGACTACCTCTGGCCCGGACTGAATCAACTCTTCACAGAGTTGAGCCGGAGCTACATGCTCAGCAACGGCCAATGGCCCGTCCATAGCCTCATCCGCGTGCCAATCGGCGCGTACGGCAGCGGGGGGCCTTACCACAGCTCGAGCATCGAATCGGTCCTCGCCAACATCCGAGGTGTCAAGGTGGCCTATCCTTCCAACGGCGCCGATTTGAAAGGCCTCCTCAAGGCTTCCTTTGAAGACCCCAATCCGGTGGTGATTCTGGAGCACAAGGGGCTGTACTGGTCCAAAATTCCAGGCACCGAGTCGGCCAAGGTCATTGAACCCGGCCGCGACTACCGCGTTCCGCTAGGAAAAGCACGCACCGTGGTCGCCGCCGACGATGCCTTGCTGGACACTCACAGCACGGCCACCATCGTGACCTATGGCCGCGGCGTTCATTGGGCACAAGAAGCCGCCCAAGCATTCCCAGGACGCATTGAATTGCTCGACCTCCGCACCATCCAGCCCGTCGACTACGAAGCCATTGAGGCCAGCATCGCCCGGACCAACCGGTGCTTGGTGCTGACCGAAGAGCCCGTGGCCCACAGCTTTGCCCAAGCATTGGCGGGACACATTGCGACCCGGTGCTTCCGGGACCTCGATGCCGCTCCCGACGTGGTCGGCAGCATGGACCTGCCCGCCATCCCCCTGAATGAAAACCTCGAAGCCGCCGTCCTTCCTAGTGCAGAGAAGGTGGAAGCGGCTTTGGCATCGTTGTTGAACGTTTGACCCCATGAACATCCTGAAGCGATTCACCCTTGGATGTGCGCTCATTGGAAGCGTGCAGCTGGGCTGGAGCCAAGCGGGAACATGGGTGCTCGACGGGTGGCCGGACCAACAATCGGGCTATTTCGCAGGACGGACAGAGATCTACGCGGATGGTGACCGCCTCAAAATCACCGAGTGGCCGGAACACACCGAAGACGACACCCAAACCCTCGAAACCTACTTTCTCGGCCAAACCGTGGTCAAGGTGTTTCCCTGGAACGGCAGTCGCGTGGGCTTGGTGTTTGAGGCGCCTGAACCGCTGCCCCGTGCCGAACGCAACTCTGAAGGCAAGCTCGTCTTGCCAGCCCCCTTCCCCCCGCTGCCCTCACAAGAAGGCGAAATTCCCTGCGGGGAGGGATGCATCTATCATGTCCGAAATGTGGCCTTCCAGCCCATTGACAACGTCTTATTCGCCCCAGGTGGCATCTTGGAAGACACCTTCCAACCGGCAGACGAAGTCCCTCTGATGTCCAAGGACGAATTCATGGCGCGTCATCGGATCGCGCCGCCCGTGCTCACCCCACTTGGGGTGGTTGAGAAGCACTGACTTGCACCCCCCTTAGGCCCCTTGATGCGCGCCTCGACGTAACTGAGGGCCTTGGTGTGAACCGACTTCATAGATGTTTGTTCCATGGTAAGTTACGCCATGAGTACACCGACCACAATCACCGTTCAGCGCGTCGAGCGCTTGAGTCCGAAGGCCGTGCGTATCACGCTCGACCCTGGACCAAACGCGCATTTGTGGCCGCACACCCCGGGCGGTTATTTGACCTTCTGTCTCCCCTGTGGGGACCCCGTAGTACACCGCTCTTATAGCCTGGTGCAAGGCCCTCAAGACCACCTGCCCCAGGTTGTGGTTAAAGAAACAGGATCGTGCTTTGGCAGCGCCTTCATCAACCGAGAGTTCATCGAGGGGATGCAGCTCTTGGCTTACCCGCCTCAGGGCCGCCTCTTTCCCGCGGACTGGAACGACACGGCTCACCACTTCGTAATGTTCGCTGCAGGGACCGGCATCACCCCCCTGTACAGCGTGCTCCAGCATGTCATGGAAAGCGACCATGCCCACGAAGTGAGTCTGTTCTACGGCAACTCCACCCTGTCTGACATTCTCCTCCGTGAGGAATTGGAAGAATGGGCGCGTCACCCACGAGTCACAGTACGTCACATCTTGAGCGACGGCAGTTTGGATGACGAGCTGTATAACGGACGCATCACCGCGAGCAAAGCGATGCTGCTGTGCGACGCTGTGGACACGGCGCTGCCTATAAAGGTCTTGCTGTCCGGCCCCGCCAAAATGAAGGATAATGTCCTTCGCGGACTCGACTTGGCTGGTTTCCCCACGAAAGACATCCGCTACGAGGACTTCCACCATCCACCGCATTTGGAGGCGCCCTTGCTCCCTGAATGCGAGGTGTCCGCCGAGCACGCCGGCAAGTCCATTCGCTTTACATACCATCCCAACGAGGAGTCCTTGATGGAAGCCATTTCCAATCGCGGACTCGACGCTCCACAGGCGTGCAGAGGCGGCGTATGCGGTTCATGTATAGCTTCAGTCAAAGAAGGTGAAGTTTCTGTTGACCAAGACTTTGCGCTTACACATGATGAGAAAGAAGAAGGTTGGGTGCTTTGTTGTCAAGCCACCCCCAAGACGAGCAAGCTCAGCCTGACCTTCAAGGAAGGCCGATAAACTTGTGAGTCTGCAGGGAGAGCCTCCATTGCGGGGCTTCCTGAATGCGATTCAACACCCGCTCCATCACCTCTTCACGCCGGTCCCATTCCGGTTGAAGGAACATGGCCGTTCCCGTTTGAAGTTTGGCTGCGTGTTCCTCGGCCCATTTCAAGTCGTGGCTGTTCACCACCACCACCTTCAGCTCGTTGGCTTGGCTGTACCATGCCTCTTGGCAGACCTTGAATTTTTTGGGGCTCAGGGTCACCCAATCCCATTGGCCGCTGACCATGCCAGTGCCACTCGTTTCCAAATGGGTGGCCAAACCCTCGGCCTTCAGCGCCTCTGTCAAAGGGCCCAAATCGTGCATGGTTGGCTCACCCCCCGTCACGACGACCCGCGGCAATCCTGAGGCCACAGCCTCCTGAACCAACGTCGCGACGTCCACGCGCGGATGGGCCTCCGAAGGCCAGCTCTCCTTGACGTCGCAGAAAGAACAGCCCACGTCGCAGCCTCCGAGCCGGATGAACCACGCAGCATGCCCCGTCCACACCCCTTCCCCCTGAAGGGTCGGGAATCGCTCCATGACGGGATACGTGAATGGTGCGGTCATCCGGTCAGTCGAGAAGGGTGGCGTCCAAATCAAACGACGACGCGCCCGTGATCTTGGCCGTCACAAAGTCGCCCACGCGCAGGTGGCCGTCGTGCGCAATGCGCACCTCGTTGTCCACGTCAGGGCTGTCGTACTGCGTGCGCCCCACCCACAATCCATCTTCGTGGCGGTCGATCAACACGCGCTCCACACTTCCGATGCGTGCCACATTGAGCTCCTCGCTGATGCCGGCCTGAATGTCCATGACCTTTTCCACCCGCGCGCGCTTCACTTCTTCAGGAACGTCGTCGTTCATGGTGTAAGCGTGGGTATTTTCTTCGTGGCTGTAGGTGAAGCAGCCCAAACGGTCGAACCGCATGCGCTCCACCCAACCTTGCAGGTGCTCGAAGTGCGCCTCAGTTTCGCCGGGGAACCCGCAAATGAGCGTGGTTCGAATGGCGATGTCCGGCACGCGCTGACGGATGGCGTCGATGAGGGCATCCGTTTTGGCCTCAGTGATGCCGCGGCGCATGGCCTTCAGCATCTCGTCGGTGCCGTGCTGCAAAGGCATGTCGAGGTAATTGCACACGTTGGTGCGCTCGGCCATCACGTCAAGCACATCCATCGGGAAGCCACTGGGGAAGGCATAGTGCAAACGAATCCATTCGATGCCCTCCACGTCGCTCAGACGGCGCACCAACTCCGCCAGCTTGCGCTTGCGGTAAAGGTCAAGGCCATAGTACGTCAGGTCCTGAGCGATGAGGATGATTTCCGACACGCCCTGCTTGGCGAGACCCTTGGCCTGGGCCACGAGATCCTCCATGGGGGTGGAGCGGTGCTTGCCACGCATCAGCGGAATCGCACAGAACGCGCAGGGACGGTCGCATCCTTCTGCGATCTTGAGGTAGGCATAGTGGGCAGGTGTCGTGAGCAAACGCTCGCCAACGAGCTGCTTTTTGTAATCGGCACGAAGGGTCTTGAGCAAACGCGGCAAGTCGCGGGTACCAAACCAATCGTCCACCTCCGGAATGCCGTCTGCGAGCTCTTCCTTGTAACGCTCTGAGAGACATCCCGTGACGTACACGCGCTCGAGTTGCCCTTCCGCCTTGGCTTGGGCGAACCGGAAAATGGTGTCGATGCTCTCCTGCTTGGCCGCTTCGATGAAGCCGCAGGTGTTGACGATGACAATGCCGCTGTCGTCTTTCTTGGCCTCGTGCTCGACCTCAAAATCGTTGGCGCGCAACTGCGCCATCATGACTTCGCTGTCGAAAATGTTCTTGGCGCACCCAAGGGTAACCACATTGACTTTGCGGGGCTTGTAAGAACGCGCTCTCATGCGTCAAGGGATTCGGGAAGCAAGCTGTCGACAAATTCCATGGGATGGAACTCCTGCAGATCCTCCATCTTCTCTCCTACGCCCACAAAACGCACAGGGACCTTGAGTTGGTCTGAAATGGCAAGCACGACACCGCCCTTGGCCGTGCCGTCGAGCTTGGTGAGAACGAGACCGGTCACGTCGGTGACCTCGGTGAAGCGCTTGGCTTGCTCGAGGGCGTTTTGGCCTGTGGATCCATCGAGCACCAGCCACACCTCGTGCGGCGCATCGGGCACCACCTTGCACATGACACGCTTGATCTTGCCGAGCTCGTTCATCAAATTCACTTTGTTGTGCAGGCGGCCCGCCGTATCGACGATGACCAAATCCGCATCGCGCCCCACCGCCGCTTGCAGCGTGTCAAACGCCACCGCCGCGGGATCGGCACCCATGCCTTGGGACACAACTTCGACCCCCACGCGCTCGCCCCAGACCTTCAATTGGTCTACGGCAGCGGCGCGGAAGGTGTCGGCAGCCCCCAGCATCACCTTCAATCCTTGGGATTTGTAGCGGTTGGCCAACTTGGCAATCGACGTGGTCTTCCCCACGCCGTTGACTCCCACAATCAAGATCACGTGTGGGCCGTTGCCCCGGGGCACCTCATAGGCCGAGGAATCCTTGAGCGCGCTGCCCTCGTCTCGGGTGATCAACCCCAGCACCTCCTCGCGCAGCATGGTCATCAACTCTTGCTGATCCACGTAGGCCTCCCAGGTGGCGCGGCTTCGCAACCGATCCAACACCGCCTCGGTGGTGTCCACCCCCACATCCGACAAGATCAACGCCTCCTCGAGGTCGTCCATCAAATCATCGTCAATCCGCCGACGTCCCGTGAACACCTTCGAAATGCGCTCCATGACCGACTGCTTGGACTTGGCCAAGCCTTGGTCGAGTGATTCTTTCTTCTCTTGGCCAAAAAGCCGCTTGAAAAATCCCATCAGGCGCTGGATTTGAGGTTGGTTTGACGAAAAAATGGGCCGGATTCTCGAGGAAACCAGCCCATCCGTAATGCGTATTGAGGTGTATCCGCGATTAGCTCTTGGCGAACCAAGCCTTCACGTCGTCGTTGTGCACCACCTCTTCTTTGAACATGTACGCGCCGGACTTGGGGCTGCGCACCATCTTGATCACTTTCGTGTGCTGACGACCTCCCCCGGTCTGCAATGATGCCACTGTCTTCTTAGCCATACTTTCTAATTATCAGAGGTTTGGGTCAAATTACTTAATCTCCTTGTGTACCGTGCTGCGCCGGAGCACAGGGTTGAACTTTTTGATCTCCATGCGGTCAGGAGTGTTCTTGCGGTTCTTCGTTGTGACGTAGCGAGACGTGCCTGGCATGCCTGAGTCTTTATGCTCTGTGCATTCCAAAATCACTTGTACGCGGTTACCTTTCTTCGCCATGGTTTCAAGAATTGGGAGGGCAAAGATAGCGAATTTCGTGGTTCAGCGCAATGCCCTTTTTCACACCTTTGAGTGAAGAAGCATTTGAGGGCCACAATTCCCACGTCTGGCGGGCGTTTAGATTCGTAGAATCCATGGCTAAGAACATCCTTCTCAAAGATCAAGAGACGCCCAAGAAAGGCAAAGCGACCAAACCCAAGCGCAAAAAAAGCGCACCCAAGGACACGTCCCGCTTCAACTTCGCATTTGTGACGCAGGCCCAAGAGACCTGGGCCGACGAACGCACGCGCTCTGTGGCCGGCCTGTTCGCCCTCGGCTTGTCTTTGATCTTCACCCTCTCTGTGATCTCCTCTCTCTTCACGGGGGCCGTGGACATCCGCATCATCCAAAACGCGGGACTCACAGACGAACTCGAGGCCTACCACAACATTTTGGGGAGCCTCGGTGCACATGTCGGATACTTCCTCGCCCGACAAGGCTTGGGCATTGGCGCGTTGGGCTTGCCGCTCTTTCTTGGCCTTCTTGGCCTCCGCTGGTTGACCGACCGCGCCTTCTTGCCCCTGGCCAAGACCTTCCGACTGACGGCCTTTCTCGCCATGTTCGTTCCTTGGGCCTTGGCATTCCTCACCCACACCACCGTGGACCCCACCCTGCCTGCCACCAGTGGCCTGAATGACCACATCACCGGCGCGGCCGGCCTTTGGCTCCTCGGCCAATCGCTTCAGCTTCTCGGCGCCACGGGCTCAGGATTGACCCTGATGCTGACGGTCAGCATCATGCTCGCCTACAACACTCCGGCCCTCTGGAAACGCCTCGGACACCGCGCGGGGTCGTGGTTCCAGTCTTCGGAGGAAGCCATGATGGAGGAAGATGCGATGGACGAAGCCGCCATGCAGCAAGCCGCGTCGACAGCTACAGCAAGTGCGACATCCTCACCCGAAACAGCGCCAGCAGCCACCACCACGGAGGAGCGCATTCAAAATGTGCTGTTGGCCTCGGAGGAAGAAGCGTCGGCACGCAAGACCGAATTGGACGACGTACCGTTCGAGGTGGCTGAGCCTGAAGCCACGCCTGAGCCTGAAGCTACGCCTTCATCCGATCCCGCAGAGACCATCCCGAACGAGCCTGAGGCAACTCAGGCGGTCGTCGATCTCGACCCCACCCCACCGCCTGCCGAGCCCGTCGCCGCGTCGGAGGACATGCCCCTCGAAGTGCAGCAGCCGCAGGCAGAGGAGACAGCTGCTGAGGACGATGTGGAGTTTGAAGTGAAGGAGGTCCAAGAGGAAGAGACCTTGACCGAGGAGCAACTCCAAGACTTGGTGGAAGAGTTTGGCGAGGAGTACGACCCGACCCTGGATTTGGGCCGGTTCCAATTGCCCAACGTGGACAAACTGCTGGACCATGGCGATGGCGCCAACCGCGTGACCGACGAAGAACTTCAGCAAAACAAAGAGAACATCCTGCGCACGCTTGCCAATTTCAAAATTGAAGTCAGCAAGATCACCGCGGAGGTCGGCCCCACGGTCACCCTCTACGAGATCGTTCCTGCGCCCGGCATTCGCATCAGCAAGATCAAAAACCTCGAGGACGACATCGCCTTGAGTTTGGCCGCCCTCGGCATACGCATCATCGCGCCAATTCCAGGAAAAGGAACGATTGGCATCGAGGTGCCCAACTCCAACCCTGACGTGGTGAGCATGCGCACGCTGATTGCCAGCGACAAGTTCCAGAACTCCGACGCGGCTCTGCCCATTGCCTTGGGCAAGACCATCAGCAACGAGACCTACGTCTTCGACATGGCCAAGATGCCCCACCTGCTCATGGCCGGTGCAACAGGCCAGGGAAAGTCGGTCGGCTTGAACGCCATGCTCGTGAGCATGCTGTACCGCCGGCACCCGTCGCAGTTGAAGTTGGTCCTGGTGGATCCCAAGAAGGTGGAACTGACGCTGTACAACAAGATTGTCCGGCACTACCTCGCGCAGCTACCTGACAGCGAAGACGCCATTATCACTGACACGTCGAAAGTGGTGAGCACGTTGAATAGCCTTTGCGTGGAGATGGACCATCGCTACGAACTCCTCAAGCACGCGCAGTGCCGCAACTTGAAGGAGTACAACGCCAAATTCAGCAAGCGAAAGATCATTCCGGGATTGGCAGATGGCCACCCCGACAACGGCAAGGACCTTCACCGCCTTGGACACCACTACATGCCCTACATCGTGCTCGTGGTGGACGAGTTTGCGGATTTGATCATGACTGCGGGCAAGGAAGTGGAGACGCCGATTGCGCGTTTGGCCCAGCTCGCCCGTGCGATTGGCATTCACCTCATCATTGCCACGCAGCGACCTTCGGTGAACATCATCACGGGCACAATCAAGGCGAACTTTCCCGCCCGCGTGGCCTTCCGCGTGACGTCCAAGATCGACTCGCGCACCATCCTCGACGCCGGCGGCGCAGACCAGCTCATCGGTCGCGGTGACTTGCTGATGAGCACCGGCAACGACTTGATTCGCTTGCAGTGCGGCTTTGTGGACACCCCCGAGGTGGAAGATATTTGTGAATTCATCGGCTCTCAGCAGGGATACCCCACCCCCTACGAATTGCCACCCCCACCGGCGGAGTCGAGCGAGACCAGTGGCAGCATCGACGCGGACGACCGCGACCCCATGTTCGAAGACGCGGCCCGCGTGTTGGTTATGCACCAGCAAGGCTCAACCTCGTTGCTTCAGCGCAAACTCAAGCTGGGCTACAATCGCGCAGGCCGCCTGATCGACCAATTGGAGACCGCAGGCATCATCGGCCCCTTCGAGGGAAGCAAGGCCCGCAAGGTGCTGGTGCCCGACGAAGCAAGTTTGGAACAGTTGTTGCAATCAAGCTCGGCAACAACCGAGTAAGTTTGCATCATGCGTCAGACCACGTCCTTCTTTTTGGCCCTCGCAGCCACCCTGTTTTTCTCCTCCCCTGCCCTCGCGCAGGATCCGGATGCGTTGCTCTCTCAATTGAGCGACAAAGCCCAAACCTACAAGGCCTACGAGATTGCCTACACGAGCACCCTGGTGGACCTCAAGAACGACTTCGAGCTCACGCAGGACGGCACCGTCCAAATCGAAGGCGACCGCTTCCTCCTCAACTTGGGAGACTACATGATCTACTGCGACGGTGAGACGGTCTGGACGTTTGAGCCCGAGATGAACGAGTGCTACATCGACGACACCGAGACGATGAAGGAGGAAGGCATGGACCCCTCCAAGATTTTCACCATTTGGGAAGACGACTTCCGTCGCGAGTGGATGGGCCGTGCTGAGGTGGCCGGCCGGGAATGCGCCCACATCAACCTCTACGCAGGCACGGAGAAGCCTTTCCACACCTTGCAACTCTTTGTGGACGACAAGGCCCTCGAAGTGGTCCAAATCGTCATGAAGGGCCGCGAGGGCAGCGACGTGACCTACACGGTCAAGACCTTCTCCACGACCCTCGAAGTCGTTCCAGGCATGTTCACCTTCCCCTTGGACAAGCACCCGGGCGTCGACCTGATCGACAACCGCATCTGATTCCTGTCTGATCGAAGCGCAGCCGCTTACGACTGCGTGGGCGTGCCCGCCCAATCAATGCCCTTTTTGAGCCATCCGAGCGTTTCCCGCTCTTTGGGGCCCGCGTCGTAATCGTAGGTCCACTTGACCTCAGGCGGCAAGCTCATCAAGATGCTTTCCGTCCTGCCGTTGGACACCAGTCCAAACCGCGTACCTCGGTCCCACACCAAATTGAATTCCACGTAGCGGCCGCGACGGTGCAACTGCCACTCGCGCTCCTGCGGCGTGAAGGTCTTTGCGACGTTCTCGTGAACGAGCGGCAAGTATGCAGGCAAAAAGGCGTTGCCCACCTCGAACACAAATTCCTTGTGCGCCTGCCATTGGGCGTCCGTCGCCCCCTCTCGGCCAAGGTGATCGAAAAAGATGCCGCCCACCCCACGCGTTTCGCTGCGGTGAGGGACAAAGAAGTAATCGTCGGCCCAGTCTTTGAAGCGCGCGTAGTCTGCACAAGCATGGGCGTCACAGGCTGCCTTCAACACGTGGTGGAATTGGGTGGCTTCTTCCGGATTGACGTAGTGCGGCGTCATGTCGATACCTCCGCCAAACCAACTCGTGCCGTCGCTCAACGCGAAGTGGCGCACATTCATGTGGACGATCGGCACGTGGGGATTGTTGGGGTGCAACACCAAGCTCACTCCCGCCGCCCAAAACCGCTCGGCTTCGGTGTTCATTTGCGCTTTCAAAGCCGAAGAGGCCTCGCCCTCCACTTGGCTGAAGTTGACGCCTCCGCGCTCCCAAACTTTCCCTGCCGTCAGCACGCGCGTTCGTCCACCTCCGCCGCCTAGACGTTCCCAAGCATCTTCCACAAAGGCGGTGCCTCCATGCTGCGCTTCCACGGCTTCAATGCCGTCGACAATGCGGTCTTGCAGGGCTTGAAAGTCTGCCGTGAGCGCCTGAAGTTGTGCTGGATTCATGGGTGCTTGTTCGGCGCCAAGGCCTCGGGATACTCCTCGGGGAACAAATGTTGGTATTTCTCGGGCACTGGAATCAATGTGTCTCCTTCAGTGTAGAACATCCGGGGTACGAAGGGCGGCACAGGCCCACACGAGTCCAACGGCATCCATTGGAGGTCTTCAAACCGCTTGAGTGACCACGACACATTGGACAAGGCTCCACTCGCCTCTGACGCTTTCCACACCATGGGCTCGGCCCAAGGATTCACATGCAACCAAGGATGACGGCGCAATCCTGCATCGAGCAGGGCATCATGCGCAAGTACGGCATACTTCTGGGGCTCGGTGGCCATCCGCAACCGGAAGTCCTCCAACGCATCCCAACGCATGGAATCCTGCCATTGGATTTGGTTGGTCAAGGGAAGGGTCAATCGCCATTTCTCCATCAAGTTGCCTTCCACAAAGGGCATCTCGGCCAACTCGGGGTGGGCGAACAGCACAAAGTCCGAGCTGTCATTCATCTGCAGCTCCGTCTGCAACGCTGCCCACATGGACCGTGCACTGCGGCCCGCCACTGACACCACCACGTTGCGCTCGTAGGGCGAGACATGGTCCGCAAGGCGCCCCACAGAACGTGCATCCGCCCGAATGGTGTCGAGCAACGCGTAACGCACGGAGTCTTGCGGGATCAGCCACTTCTCGCGCTGGAGGGCATTGAATTCGGCTTCAAATGCCGCTTCGAGCGCAGCGTCCGAGGCCCCGGTGACCAGGAGCATCACGTGGTCTGTGTCGTGACGGGTCGCGACGAGGTCTGCCAAGAGTTCCGCAGCCGCCAACTCCGAGGCCACCACTTGACGCACCGCCATGCCACGTTCCACGTAGCGCTCGGGCTGTTCGGTCAACAACACGTGTTCTCGTCCAAACCGGTCGATGCGCGGCACGGCCACCCCCACATTCTCGCGCATCAAGGGACCAACCACCAAGTCGCTCTTCGCAATGTCGAGGTTGTTGAATTGCAGCTTGCCCAAGGAGTCCGGCACCTCATCAAGCACATTCAGGCGCACGGGCAAGCCAGCATCGGCCAACTCCCGCGATGCCGCTTCCAAGCCGTGCAAGGTTTCGAGGGCGATCTCGCGAAGGCGTCCAGCCTTGCGCGGCAGAAAGCCTCCGGGCAAAGTGTCTACTTGAAGCCCAAACGGAAGCAACACCAACACATCCAAGGTGTCGATGAACACCGAGTCAGCTTGGGCATACGCGCCGCCTTGGGCCACTGCTTGCGTGCGTCCCTGCAGCATCCCCCAACCCATGGCAAGCAACGCCACCCCGGTCAAGGCGCGGCGAAACACAGGCGAGGTTGTGGTGATCATTCCCATTCGATGGTCGCGGGTGGCTTGGAGCTAATGTCGTACACAACGCGGTTCACCCCGCGCACCTTGTTGATGATGTCGTTGCTGACCTTGGCCAAGAAATCATAAGGAAGGTGGCACCAATCGGCGGTCATGCCGTCTGTGCTGCTCACGGCACGCAAAGCCACGGCGTTCTCGTACGTGCGCTCGTCGCCCATCACCCCCACGCTTTGGACCGGGAGCAAAATCGCGCCCGCCTGCCACACGTCATCGTACAAGCCTGCATCGCGCAATCCTTGAATCCAAATGTGATCCACTTCCTGGAGCACGCGAACCTTTTCAGCGGTGATGTCGCCCAAGATTCGGATGGCCAAACCAGGCCCAGGAAACGGGTGGCGTCCCAAGATGCGCGCTTTGATGCCCAATGCACGGCCCACGCGACGCACCTCGTCTTTGAAGAGCAACCGCAAGGGCTCGACCACTTCGAGCTTCATGAAGTCAGGCAAACCGCCCACGTTGTGGTGGCTCTTGATGGTGGCAGAAGGCCCGCCAGTGGCACTCACCGACTCGATGACGTCGGGGTAAATGGTCCCCTGCCCCAACCAGCGCGCGCCCTCGACTTGGTGCGACGCCTCGTCGAACACCTCAATGAATACGCGGCCAATGGCCTTGCGCTTGGTCTCGGGTTCGGCCTCTCCGGCGAGTGCCTCGAGGAATTGATCTCCCGCGCGAACGCCACGGACGTTGAGTCCCATGTCCTTGTAGTCTTCTAGGACCTGTTCAAATTCGTTCTTTCGGAGCAGTCCGTTGTCGACGAAGATGCAGTGCAACCGGTCGCCGATGGCCCGGTTCAAGAGTTCCGCCGCCACCGTCGAATCCACGCCGCCGCTCAGTCCGAGAATGACGCGGTCGTCGCTGCCGATTTTGGCCTTCAAATCCGCCACAGTGGCTTCCACAAAATTATCAGGGGTCCAGGAGCCTGTGCAGCCGCAGATGCCCATCACAAAGTTCTTGAGCAAGATGGGGCCTTCGGTGCTGTGCCAAACCTCCGGGTGGAATTGAATCCCCCACACATCCTTGCCCGTGGCGCGGAAGCCTGCGTACTTGACGTCTGAGGTGCTGCAGAGCGTTTCAAAGCCCTCTCCGAGGTCGAGGATGGTGTCGCCATGGCTCATCCACACTTGGCTGCCTTGGGACATGCCTGCAAGCAAAGGATCGGCACTGTTCAGCGACGCGAGGTTCGCACGGCCGTATTCCCTAGAGTTACTGGCTTCCACCTTGCCGCCATTGAGGGTGGCGAGATACTGGGCGCCATAGCACACGCCGAGCAAGGGCACCTGGCCAACAATGGCACTCAGATCGGGCTGAGGCGCATTTTCATCCCGCACGCTGTGGGGGCTTCCGGACAAGACCACCCCGAGGCATCCCTCGGGGACCCCTTGAAACGCATGCCAAGGAATGATTTCGGAGTAGACATTCAGTTCCCGCACGCGTCGTGCGATGAGTTGGGTGTACTGAGACCCAAAATCCAGAATGAGGATGCTTTCTTGCATGGCCGCAAAGGTATTGTGTCCCCTTGCCCTTCTGCCCTCTCGTGGCGTGCTACTTTTGCACGCAAATACCACATTCCGTGCTCTATCCTCACCTTGAAGGACGCCGCATCGTCCTCGCCAGCCAAAGCCCCCGCCGCCGTGAACTCATGGGCATGCTCGGATTGAAGGTCGAATGCATCGCGCGCGACGTGGATGAATCGTGGCCCCAAGAGCTGGAAGGCGTGGGCGTCGCCGAGCATGTGGCTCGAAAAAAAGCCGCAGCCTACTCTGACGTGTTGGGGCCCAGCGACGTCCTGATCACCGGAGACACGGTGGTGGTCCTGCATGGGAAGGTTTTGGAGAAACCCATCGACGAAACCCACGCCTGTGCAATGCTTCGCGCCCTGAGTGGCCAAACCCACACGGTCGCCTCTGCCGTCGCCGTCACCACCCTGAAGCACGGCACACTAAGCGCCTTGGACGTGTGTGATGTGGACGTGAATGAGCTGACTGAAGGATTCATCCAAGACTATGTAGGTTCGGGTTCGCCCATGGACAAAGCAGGCGCATATGGGGTTCAGGACGTCATGGGATTGATTGGTGTCACGAGGCTGACGGGCTCTTTTTACACCGTCATGGGCATGCCCACCCATCGCTTGCACGCGCTGCTTGACGCGTTGAAATGACCGCTGAAGAAAGTGTTAACTCCCTGAAAACGGTTTTTTTTTGGGATTGAAACGGGCATGAACACTCGGTTTTGAGGTGTAAGGTGCACATGCGTTGCAAACAAAAGTGAAAATCGAATGAACAAACTGAACGCGGGGTGGTTGTAGGGTTGTTCACAGGACACATTTCTATGTTCTCATCAAAACTTAAGTTATGATTTCTACCATTCTCTCGACGGTTCAGGCCATGGCCTCGGACGACTACGTCGGCTTTACATTCTTCGTGGGCTGTATGGCCATGATGGCTGCGTCTGCGTTCTTCTTCCTTTCCATGGGCTCCGTGGAAGGCAAGTGGAAAACGTCTCTCCTTGTGAGCGGCTTGATCACTTTCATCGCTGCCGTTCACTATTTCTACATGCGCGACTACTGGGCAGTCGTGGGTGAGTCACCAACGTTCTTCCGTTACGTTGACTGGACCCTCACTGTGCCTCTGATGTGCGTGGAGTTCTACCTCATCTTGAAAGCCGCTGGCGCCAAGACCGGCCTCCTTTGGAAGTTGATCTGGGCTTCTGCGGTGATGCTCGTGACTGGCTACCTCGGTGAGGCAGTCTACAACACGGGTTCAGGGCCAGCCATCTGGGGTCTCTTCTCAGGCTTGGCTTACTTCTACATTGTGTACCTCATCATGGCAGGCGAAGCCAAGCAGTTGGCTCAGGCTTCTAGCCCCGCTGTGCAGAAGGCTCACAACATTCTCTGCAAGTTCGTGTTGATCGGTTGGGGCATCTACCCACTCGGTTACATGATCGGCACCGAAGGTTGGTACGACTTTGTCGACGGCATCCCTGTGGACATGGACGTCGTTTACAACATCGGTGACGCCATCAACAAAATCGGTTTCGGATTGGTGATTTACTCTCTCGCTGTCAGCGACAAGTAATCGCCTGTACCCTCTAACCTGAAATCGTGACCTGTGAAGGGCCGGAAGCATTTTGTTTCCGGCCCTTTCTTTTTCTCGTGACCACTTGACCAAATCTCGACTGCAACATTGACCGCCTTCGCTTCGTTTTAATCCTGTCGCCATGAATGCCGCCCTTCCCTACCTCAGCCACCGTTGGTTTGCCCCAAGTCTTGTGGTGCTTTGCGCCGTGTTGGGACCGTGGATGTCCACGGA
>Ga0115013_10000452_pt1 | contig 24896 bp, 17 predicted proteins | sample SouAtlMetagenome_2_FD_88686 | JGI IMG/M metagenome (GOLD analysis project Ga0115013, IMG submission 88686) | Marine eukaryotic phytoplankton communities from Atlantic Ocean - South Atlantic ANT15 Metagenome | ecosystem: Environmental > Aquatic > Marine > Oceanic | place: South Atlantic Ocean...
AGTGCGCTGGGCCTCGCTAAGAAAACCCCGTAGGGTATTGGGACATTGTGTAGCAGATTTTAAACATGGATTGTTTTCACGCGGCGCTTGGGTGTTTTAAGCGCAAGGACGCGCACTGCGCCATGCCCTGGCCCGTGTCGGGGCACAGCGTCGCGATCCTGATTGAAAGTTTCCCCCGCCAGTACCACCCGATCGGTGAGTTTGACGAGCTGATGGCGTTGCTAAGCAAGCACAACGCCAAGTGCACCTTCTTCTTTCCTTGGCGCGAGCTCAGACGGCGTGGTACGAGCGCAATGGTGCACAACTTCATGCGTGGCATCAATAGACACGACCACCAGGTCGCGCTGCAGTTTGAGCAGAGCTGCTGCACGCAGTCGAGCGCGCAGCTCAGGCAAGACGCGGTCGAGGCGCTCCACTACGTGCAGCGCGTGTTTGGCACGACCGTCTCCGTCGCCATGGTGCCCTGCGCGTCGGTGCGCGCCGCGACCGCGCTCGAGAAGCTCGGGCTGACCGTGGTGGGCGATTGCCGCGGCTCGCGCGTGCTCCGGTTCCCCGACGACGCGCGGCTGGTAGACAACGTGCATACCGCGCTTGAGGTGCTCACCGTCACACGCAAGAGCTGCGTGCGGCTCGATGATTTACTCGATGAGATCTAGAGCGTGGTTTGTATTTAAAAAAAGGTCACTTCACACGCGCTGCCGACGCGCTAAGAACTCTGAAACGTCCACGGGGTTGAGCAGCCCGTCGACGAGGTCCGCCATCGGGCCGTCGAGCCGCATGCGCACGCCAGGTGGCCTGTTCTCTGCCTCCTCATCGCTCTCGCTCCCATTCCCCTCCTCCGCCTCGTTGCGCCTGGCCCGAGTGCGTGCCGCGGGCGGTTGGCGGCGGGTGTGGTAGGGCGGCGTAGTGCGTATCGTGCGCGCCGCGCGCAGCGGCCGCGCGCCGCGACCGCCCGGCGCTGGCCACCCACCCATGTCCTGTCGCCCGAGCGTGGCAAACGGGCTGCCCTGGGACTCGTCCGGAAAGAAGAGGATGCGGTAGCGTTGGCCGGCGTGCGAGATGGTCATGCCCACGCCCATGCCCCCGTCGCCGCGCTCGTCCTCTTGGTCCTGCAGCGTCCGCTGCTGGTTGGCGTGCTCGACGGCGTCCTGGCTCACGCCCTCCCGCGGCGTTCGGCAGGTTGGACAGCACAAGAAGCCGCGCTGCAGCAGGGTGGTGTTGCAGCTGGCGCAGACAAAGTGACCACAGGGAAAGTACGATCGTTCGGTGAGATTCTCCTCCAAGCACACGGAACACGGCTCTCGCGCGTCCTCACGCGCGCGCTCGCTCCGTGTGCGCGACAGACCCGGTGCCATCGCCCTACCGTGCGGTGCCCGCCTCGTTCGACGCGCGCCAGCGCGCCGAGTTTTTGGAGATCGCCTCGCGCGTCAAGGCGGAGACCTGCGCGTCCTTCACTCTGGTTGCCGTGGGCCTCCAAATGTACCGGTCGCAGGCGACGCAGGCGTGGACCACGAGTTAGCGTGTGTGTGCATGTGTTTTTCCAATCAATTCGTCTCGCACCCGCGACGCTTGGTGGGGTCGGGGTGGTTGCGATAGCAGCGGTCGCCCTCGTTGGTCGAGTCCATGCAGAGCGTGCACTCAAACTCGTCGATCGCGCCCCCATCGTTGTAGAGCAGCTCGATCATGTCCTCGAGCGTGTTCGGGATGATGTGGTAGTGATCGTCGTTCCTGCCATCGCGCTCCGCCATCTCGAGGAAATCCGTGAACAAATTCTCTGCTCGACCTTGCATGTAGCATACGAGGTGGAACCACGCGTTCTCGTGATGAACGTGCTCCTTGTCCTTGACCGCCGCGCGCCAGTAGTTCCTGCGCCACTCGCGGGCGGCGCCCCAGGTCTCGTACCCCTCCCACGGACACCCACACCGGCACCGCTCGTGGGTAAAGTTTCGGTAGTAGCGCATCGCCATGGGTGACGACCGGTCACCAACCATGGCGCACGAGCCAAACGTTTGTATAAAAAACCTAATTAATAATTCGCCAACGCAAACTCCCGCGAGGCCACGGTGCACGCCGCCGACAGGGCGGCGATCATATGCCAAACTGCATGAGAATTCATCGCTCCGCCACACGTCTTTGGGCAGGCGAAACAGGTCTCGTCCTCCTCGATCAGGTGCGCATCGGGCCACTCCAAGACGCGGTCTACGGCCATGCCGAAGACCACGAGCACAAAGCCGATGATCTGCAGCGCCAGCACAACGGACGCGACGTCTCTCCCGAGCAGCGCAAACGCGGTGGGGGCCGACATGAAGAAGTTGGCAAAGATCAGGAGCGAGGTCGCCTGCCGGCTGTGCGTGTGCGCTCCGTCGCAGTGGCCGCGCGAGAACAGGCCGATGCACAGCGAGCAGTCGCCGCGCTTCTTGGCGTTCACGCGGTGCTGGTGCTCCTCCCAGGTCACGTCGAGCGGCGTGAGCCACCGCCGCCACACGAAGAAGGCGATGATGATTCCGGCGGCCAGGGGCAGGTCGAGCACGGTCTCTACGGGCACGTTCTGGAAGCCGCGCGTTGCCACCGCGATGTCCGCGGTGGTGGAGACGGTGATACCCACGTAGATGGCAATGTAGTCGAGCACGCGCGTCACGAATGAAAAGTGCGGGTCGGGCGCCGTGCCGTGGTAGATCGAGCTCGTTAGGAAGACGGCCGCGATCGTCCAGCCCGACGCCGTCGTGAGCCCGCCCTCGACGCTTCCATTGTTTCCGGCATTGACCTGGCGAAGGATGGCATAGACGATGAACAGCAGCGCACCCGCAACGTGCGTCCAGAACGAGAGGCGCTCGTAGTGCCCCGTGGGTCCCAGCAGCGTCGAGATGCGCCCCGGTCGGCCCTTGACGTCGTTGGAAATCGCCACGCCGTGGATGAGCTCGACAAACCGCGCGAGCCCGCGCTTGGGCGCGGCCGCGTCGCCCACGGCGTACTGATCGGCCATGGGTTCCTTTTCGGTCGACACCTGCGCCCCTCGGACGGCGTTCATGGCTTTCGTCGCCACCGTTGTCACGGCCGTCGTTGCAGTGGCCGTGCACGCGCGCACGATCCCCGGAAAGGAGATCTGCTCCATGGGCGCGATGTTGTGCACGACGGTGCACGTCGCGTCGTTGCAGCCGCCGCATTGCCTCAGCGTCCGCAGTTTCAGGGCCTCGAAGTCTGCCCTCGCGCCCATTTGCGCGCGCGCCTCGACGCCTTTGCGGAGGGCGTCGGAGTTGATGGAAAAGGTGATGTTTTGCATGAGAAACACCCACCCACCCCTCTCCTATATATATACTACACCCTCACTCAGATCCACTTATGTCGATGTCAAGCTCGCCCAGGAGCGTCTCACTTAGGCGGAGCGCGCGGAAGACTTCGAGCGCCTCCGGTGGCAACTCGGTCGACTCCAACACCTCGCGATTCGCCTTGCGCGCCTCCTCCCTGACGCTCGGCCGCTGCTTGGCAATCTTCTGCGCCGTCGCCTCGTGCCGCTGCTTAAAGATGGCGCTCGCCGCCTTGGCCTTCTCGCGCGCCGCCGCCAGCTTCTCGAGGTGCGGCGCGCGCACCTCGGCCGCCGCCACCTTGCCGAGCGCGGCGCTCTTGCCGAGCTCCTGATACTGAAGCGTTTCCTTGAGCAGAAACAGGCAATCGCGCAGGTTCTTAAACGGCAGCACCGTGCCCGCCGTGTTGGCCATGCCCATGATCCTCGAGAATGCAATCTCCTCGCTCGGCGCGTAACCTTCGGCTTCAAACTTGGCCTCGCGCGCGTCCGCCGCCGTCGCCTCCTCCGTCTCAGGCGTGACCAGGTCGTAGTAGAAGCCGTGCTTCTGCCGTCGCAGCCGCTCGGCAAGCAGCGACGCGTCGCTTTGCCCGGGCTTGGCCTCGATGCGCGGCGTGCGGAACAACCGACCGACGCGCTGCGCCGCCGCCGCCTCGCCGCCGTGCGCGTCGAGCACGACGATGAACTGGAACGACGGGTGATAGGCGTCCAGCGCGCTCTCGCCCACCGCCGTCGAGATGAGCCCATCGAGTTCGCGTGCGTTGAACTTGGCCACGAGGCGCGCATTGTGCAGAGCCGTGTGGTTGCCCTCGTCGCCGTGCGAGGAGGAGCCGGCCAAGATCTCCCAGCGCTCGCCGAGCACGCGCTTGACCACCTTGGCCGCGTACAGGTGCGTGACAAAGAGCATTCCCATGTGCCCCGCGGCCTTGTGCGCGGCGCAGATCTGCACGGCAGCGTTGAGCTTGGCGGGGTGCACGGCGTGCACGTTGACGCGCATGGCCCCCGTGGTCATGGCGTGCGCCAACTTGAAGTCCTCCGTGAACGGCGTGAAGATCGTGCGGCGACGCACCTTGGCAATGAGCCCTCGCTGCTCGAGGTCCTGGCACGTGCGGCGAAAGAGGACCTCGCCAAACCACCCAAACACGCGCGCCTCGTGCTCCTCGCGCGTCTCGCCGGCCACTGAGTCGTCCCCACGAAAGAGCGTTCCCGTGAAGCCAAAGAGGTGCTTCGTGCACTCCTTGAGCTGCTCGATGCACGGCCGATAGGTCGCGGCGTTGGCGTGGTGCACCTCGTCGCACGCGACGCAATCCCAGCGCTGCGCCCTCAGGAACTCGCCGATCGCGCTCGCCCGGCCCTTCTTGGTCGCACCGACGGACGCGGCGTACAGACCGTAGGTCATCACCACGAAGCAGACGAGGCTGTTCGGCTCGTCTTTGCTCTCGCCGGTGAGCATGCACACCTGGTTGGGGACGAGGTTTGTGTGCTCGCGCAGCAGCGTCGCCATCTGCACGACCCCCTGCTTCTCGTAGCACAGGACGAGGCACTTGGTGCCGGCGCGCGCCAAGATCTCGACGATCAGCGCCGACTTGCCGCTGCCGCACGGCAGGATCACGATGCCGTCGGTGCCGTCGTCCATGGCGCCGTGCAGCGCGCACATGGCCTCCTCCTGCGGCTCGGACTTGGTCGCGTACTTGGAGCCGGGCTTCCACGCGACGCGGACCATCGTGCCAATGCTCACGCGCGTGGGCGCACAAGGGCGACGTTTTCATAAAATCCAATATTTTCAGACCAGAACTCCAATATTGGGTCGGGCCAGGGGTGCTACTACGCCGCACGCTCCGCCGCGTCGACAAAGTCGTTCATCTCGTTCGCGATGCACGTGGCCAGCTCGTCGTAATCCGGATACTCGCACTCCTTGAGCGCGCAGTTCAGCGGGATGTCGTGCTCGGCCAGGACCCGCAGCGTGCGCACCAGCTCGCTGTGGTCGTAGCGGTTGATCAGGGCCCAGAGCCTCTCGCAGGAGAACGTTCCGTCCTTGTGTCCGTCCGGCCAGGTTTTCACGGTGATCAGGTTGCGCAAGACGACGTACTCCTCATAGTCCTCCTCGGTCGAGGCGGCGATCTCGTCTGCAAAACGCGAGACCGAGAAGAGCGTGGAGTAGCCGTGCACCGCCTTTGTGAGCAGGAAGGTGGCCGTCGGCGAGAGGCGCTTTGAGAAGGCAACGGCGCGCGCGTTTCCGACCATTCCTCCTAGCACCACCCCCGCTTTGGCGCACAAGCGCGACGTTTTCACAAAACCCAATATTTCCTGGCCAGACATCCAATATTGGGTCGGGTCAGGGGTGCTAAATCTGTCTGGGCTACGGAACAGAACGACCGCGACGCTGTTGGATCTCGAGTAAATCTCAAAGAATGCAATTATAAAAACGGGAGATTTGGCTGAGATCCATCAGCGTGGCGGCCGTTCTGTTCCGTAGCTCAGACAGATTTAACACCCGTGGACCGACCCAATATTGGATCTTTCCCTCCGATTTATTGGGTTTTTGCGGCGACCGCCTTCGGCGCCTTGGGGTCGAACAGGCGCTGCACGATCGCGCCCTTGGTGGTCTTTCGCAGCGCCAGCGTCGCCGTCTTCACGACCTTGCGCTGCTGCTTGGCGCTCTTGAGGCCCTTCTTCACGGCCACGCCGTGCCGCTTGCGCCGCGCCTTCTCGATCTTGTCCAAGGCCATGCGCCGACCCTGTCCCCCCCCTTCTCCTACCATTCCGAATTTCGCACCTATCTAGCGCCAAACGACCCCGCCACGAATGCGCCACGCGGGGAAATCTGCCAAGTGGCTGGTTGTTCCAGGACCACCAGCCACTTGGCAACGACGCGTGGATGTTCCAGCAAACAGCCTGGCAAATTGCCAACTTTCTATTGAGCATTTGATGCACAACATCGGCTTGCCAAATACACGCTCGAAACATTCCCTACTTCTATCAACTTGCCAAATTCGCGTTGAGCTTTGGTAGGGTGATGGGGTGGTAGGGTGGTAGGGTGGCCATCAGGCCAACGCGAGCAGCGCGTCGGCCAAATGGATCAGATCGTTGAATGCATGCTTGTCTGCGGTCACGAGACGGGTGGCGTACCGCCGCTCGAGCACCTCCTGCGCCGTCGCCGCAAACTCGGCCATGATGTCGACGAGGGGCGCGCTGCCGCCGTCGGGCGACGCTTTTTCTCGCAGTTTGCCGTGGAAGAACAGCGCCGCGGGCAGGGTCGTGCGGCGGGCGACGGCGTTGTACCAGTTGGCGCCACGCCGGTGCGCCTCGTCGACCTGTCTGCGGTGCTCCGAAGGCACGCTCGTGGCGACGTGCAGGCGCAGGCGCATCGCCTCCATGGCAGGCTTGCAGTAGATCTCGTGCACCTCCTCGAGTGGCTGACGCACAAAGTAGTAGTAGCAATAGGCCATCGCCGACTTGGCAAGCGCGCACGGCGACGCACCGGCGTAGGGCGGCAAGGACGTTTCGGGGAACATCCAGAGCGCGTCGACGGACGTCGCGTCGGGTCGCCGCGTCGCCGCCAAAAAGGTGCGGCAGCGCTGCAGCTCGGCATCGCATTCGTCCGTTGCGGGACACGCGAACAGTCGTCGCGACGCGGCCACCGCTCGTTCGATCTTGCTCCACCAGTAGTTGTCAAAGACCTGCTGTCCCGTGCGGATCTCCTTGCGCGCGCCGAGCGTGAACCCGCCAATCTCCGACAGGTAGCGCTTCAAAAAGCACGAGACCACGAGCGTGTTGTGCAGCCACAGCAGCTGCCACGCGCGCGACTTGGACTGGACGCTCTCCCCAAACCGACGAAAGACGCCGTGGTCAATGTCGACGACCTTGACGAGCGATTGCGAGGGCGTGCCCACAAAGTCGACAAAGTTGCGCAGCGTCGCATCCAAGTAGACAAATCGGTCCACCGAGTAGGCGTGCACGCAGCGCAACAGCGAGTCGAAGTAGCGCGCCGCGCCAACGGGGGTCGAAAAGGGGTGCCCATTCGGCACAAAACCTTGGTCCTTCACGTGCTTGATTCGATTGTACACGCTCGTGCTCCCCTTCTCCATGAAGCTCACGAGGCGATACTTGACGCGCACCATGCCCTCGTCCATGCCTTCGCGATGTATGGTGCGAATCCACGTCATACCCGCCACAAGCGGTCCGTACCCATGCAGTGCTGCGTGCAACACGTTGTCCATCTCGCCAATGATCGACCGGCGCGTGCTGCTGTGCGTCCGCTCCAGCGGTGCGCGGATCACCAGCCGGTCCTGCTCGAGCAGCGTTGCAATCTCCGGCGGGAAGCAGCTTCGGGTCTCCCGCGTCAGCATACCCTTCCACAGCTGGTTGAACGTGCCGCACTCTAACCGAGTGAGTCCGTACTTGGACAGGTCGAGCGCCCTTGCTTGCTTGACGCCATAGAGCTCACCAAACCCGCCGCCGCACAGCAAAGACTCTACCTGGGGCGCGTCTACGGAGAGGTGGCTCAGCGTGCGCCGCTTGTCCTGCCCACTCGTCCACACCCGCGGAATCTGGTCCTCGTCGAACCGCGCCGTCGTCGACACCGCCTTCCTGGCGGTGAGCTCGCGCGCGCGTTCGGGATCGGCAAAGAAGGCGGTGTGTGGCGGCGGTTCAGGCGGAGGTGATCTGGGCTGCTTCGAGTCCTGGCGTTCGCACAGCGCCAACGGTCGCTTGGCGGCCAAAGGAGGCGCGGCGGCGCTCATGGCCCTCGTCGCTAACTCGACGGATCATCTAGTCTAATCTCACAACCCGGGGGTTTTTTTGAAAACTTGTAAAGACGATGGCGGTCCTTCTTTTCGTCGGCATCGCCTACGTTTTCTTCGTGGCGGCCCTCGGCGTTTCCAAAGCGCTATACGCCACGTCCCACCCGGAGTGGGCGCAAAGCACGGCGCAAACGGACGAGGAGCGGCGCGAAGATTTAGAAAAACGCTGAGCTTGTGGTAACAAAAGGGCAGTCGTATGCCACGCACGTACTACTTCGAGCGTGCGTCTGGAGAGAACAATCCAGATTCGGAGCGCGAGCGGCTGGTCCAGCTGACGCGCGAGGCCGAGGCGGCCGAACGGCTGAGTCTCGAGTTGCCCTCCTCGGTGCTGCGCCGGGTGGCCATGCTCGAGTCCAACATGAGATTGGTGGAAGCGTACGGCTCCTCGTCCGGCGAGACGCAGCGCGTGGTGGAGAGAGCGGTGATCGAGCACGCGCGCCGTCGCAGGAACATCCTGCACGGCCACGTCGACATTGAGGGCCACCCCTTTGACGTGGATACGGACGAGGAGACGGACGAGGAAATCCGGCGCGAGCTGACGCGCGAGGGCTACGTGTACGTCGCAAACGCGGCCGGCGAACGGTCCTACTATTACCACGTCGATGAGAACGCTCGACGGTACCTGGCACCTGTACCGTTCCCGGAGGTCGCGGCCCCCCGCCCGGTCGACCGACGCGACGAACTGGAGGTCGAATTGCAAAGGCAGGTTGACGAGGCGCGGGATCGGCAAACACCCGAGGAACGCGCGCGTGTCGAGGGGTTGTGGCGTCGGGAACTGGAAGTCTTTCACAGGTTGCGGGCGGCGGGTGTTCCGTTAGATGAGCCACCTGCCGCGGCAATCGTGCCGCAAGAGGAGGAGCGCGAGCCCGTGTGGTACTTTCGACGCGCGAACGAGATGGCGCGCGAGGACGCGGAACGCGCGGCACGTGTAGACCGCTCCTCCGTGGAGGAGACGCGGCAGTTGGACGCGTACGAGTCCGAGATGCGCGCCATGGAGGCCATGCTCGCGACGACGACGCTCGGCAACAGCAACAATCGCTACGGCAGCAGTGCACCGGCCGCGGTCTACGCGCGCCAGTCGGTGCGGGTGGACCTGAAGGCACTGCTGCACACGGCGCAGCAGAAGCTCGAGGAGGAGATCGAGGCGTCTAGGGGTGGCCACCCGTTTTCGGAGGGGGCATACCTGGAACTTACCGACTTGTTCAGGGACATGTTTCTGTGTGTGGAGCGTATTTAAAACGTTTTAAACCCATTCACGATCGACTGACCATCTCCCTCAAAAAAGCGCCTTGGCGCGCCGCGTCCCTGAGCAGCGTGAGCGCGGGCACGGCGTCCTCCTCCGACATCTCCTTCAGCGACGCAATCGATCGTTGCATCGAGCAAATGCCGCGGTGGCTGCTCGACTGCAGCTGTTTGGCAGCTGCGGTCGAATTGGCGGAGCGCAGCGCAGGCAGGTGGTTTGCGAGCTCCTCGAGCACGGGCACGACGCACGTGCCGTCGCCCAGGTAGAGCCCGCGCTTGAGCTGGTACAGGATGCCCGCCGCAAACGGGCGGAACGAGTCGTTTCCCTTCTTGGCGGTCTTAAAGTGCTTGGTGAGGCACGCGGCGCGCCAGAGCGAGACGATGAGCTGCGCGAGCAGGTTGCGCACCTGGCCCGAGAAGCAGGCCGTGCTCGTCTTGCTCGCCTTGGCCGCCCTGGCCGCCATCGCGCGCGCCTTGGCCTTGGCCTGCTCGGCCGCCAGTTCGCGTTGGCTGCGCACGTACTCGTTGGCGTGGATCAGCACTGTCGTGAGCGTATCCATGTCGAGCGCCTGCTGACCGCTTGCGCACGCGGCCACGTAGCTGCGCAGCGCCAGCGGCCGCACAAATTCGGTGCTCTGCATCCGCGCGTCGAGCGGCGGCGGTGCCAGCGACGTCGCCGCCGCCTCCACCGTGCGCAAGTCGACGTTGACGATGAAAAGTTTGTCGATGACGCCTATCGCCTCGCTCGCGAGCTTGTCGAGGTTTTCGCGCGTCCAGTTTTCCTTGCGCGACGAGCGGGGACGTTTAGTCAGGGTCTCAGTCGCCTCCTCGTCGACGCACAGCGCCCCGCGCTTTGCCGGCGGCGGCGTTGCAGCGTTGGTTGGTTTTGTCGACGGCTGCGGCGCGATCTCCGCGTCGGAAATGGCGTGCGCCGATCGGTACGCCGCGACGCTCGCGGCGTACATGTCGCGCTTCTTTATCCAGCCGCCCACCGGCGTGCCGGCCGAGTCGTCCGGGTTGGCCGAGCCGGTGGACCGACCGGTCCACGACGGATCCTGCTCGCGCGCGCACTCGACGCCCACCACGTTGCCCGAAGCCGCGCACACCCAATTCTTGTCGCGGTCCAGCGTGACGTGTGGGCAGTGCATGCCAAAGCACACGTGGACGTCGCCTCTGGAATCGAGCGTGAAGGTCGGCTTACCGCCCAATACCTTTCTTTCATTGTTTGTGAAGAGCTCCGCCGCCTCCTCCTCGCACGCGAGCATGTCGTCACCCGTCTCGCGGCTCTTGTGCGCGAGTGCCTCGTCTGCCAGGGCCCATATGGCCTCCTCCGGCATCCCCGCAAGTTCTGTCATCATCTTAAAGTATGCACTCTACGGGATGGAATTGCCGCGCGCCGTTAGCGGACCGGCGCGCAGCCTGCGGGAGCGCACGGTGACGACATGGTAGCATCTTTACCAAAGAACACAACAACACGTGGGAAATTTTAAACGGAGCGGCGCGGGATGGGCGGGGTCGGTCGGTTGGTGGCGCGTCGAGCGGCGGAATTGTTGGTTTGAGCGCGTGCTCAGAGGTGCGCGCGCAGCACCGAGGCGATGTCCTGCTCGCCCGAGGGCGCGCCGAGGTAGGAGTGGGCGGTGCCCGAGGGCACCATTTTGAGGCCGCCGCTGGAGCGCGACAGGAGGTTGGTGAGGAGGTCGTTGCCGGCCTCGAGCGGGTTGGCGCGCGCCGACGAGCCGGCGGCCTTGGACGCCTCCATCTTGACCTGCTCGAGCGCCGGCGCGGGGGTCGCCGCGGCGGCGGGCTCGGCCGGCGGGTTGGCCTCGCGCGAGCTCAGCTTGGAGAAGTCAAACTTCTCGTTCATGAGGCCGGCGCGCGACAGCTCGGCCTGCAGGGTCTCGAGGCCCTTCTGCCTCTCGGCCATGCACTTGAGCGCATCCTCGTAGTCCGCCTGCAGCTTGGCGTTCTTGGCCGTCAGCTCCTCGTTCTGCTTCATCGTGCTGGCGAGGCTCTCGGCGGCGGCCGAGTTGGCGCTGGCCTGGTCCCTCAGCCGCTTGATGCCCTTGGAGGCGACGTACGAGACGGCGGCGAGCGCGCCCTGCGAGGAGATGTCCGCCTTGTCGGCGTACTCGGACGCCCACACACCAAGCGGCGCCACGTCCGCCTTGAGCGAGGTGCCCTGGTGGAAGTTGTCGATCTCGTCGTTGACAAACTCCTTCATGAAGAACTCGGCGTCGCCCTTCCAGGCCGAGATGCGCTCGCGCTCCTTGCCCTCGTAGATCGAGGCGCGCGCGTTGGCGCGCGCGGTCTCCTCGGTCTTCGCGGCGAGGTCGGCCTTCAGGCGCTCGACCAGCTCGTCGCGGGCGGCCTCTGCGGGCGGTGCAGTGGCGTTGGAGACGTCGGTCATAGTTGTTGAGTAAGGGAGCGGGTCAGCGCCGTGACCGGGCTTTACTATGCTAACGCCCTAAGCCTGCATATGATTTTAGCGCGGAAGGAGCAGCTTACTTGCGGTGCGCGCAGAAAATGTCTCGACAGCGTGCACGACCTGGCCGTTCACATTGTCGATCCACGTGCCTGGCCGGCGACCCTCGGCGCACACGGAGAGCTCAGCCTGACCCCTATAGGCGACCTCCCCATTCATGTTCATGATCATGTCGGTGCCCAGCGACAGGCCGCGCAGCGAACCGTCGCGTACCTGCTGCTGCGCCTGCGGGTCTTCGACGTTGGCAGCAATGCGGAGTTCGCCGCGCGGCCCTTCCCAGCTCGCCAAGACGGTGCCAACGCGCTCGCTCGAATCGTGCTCGTGCAGCAGCGGTTTGCCGGCCAGATCCGTGCCTTTGATCTCGGCTCGCGAAAGGTCGGCGCTGTTGCCCCGACCGGTCCTGCTCGGGGGCGGGTGCGCGACGCCGCGGATGGCAAGCGCCGGTGTCGTCATATTCGTTACGCAGCCTTCTCTAACCCAACCCGGCAACAAACGTTATCAAGGCTAGCGAGACTCACGACCAGACTCCTACCCACGGTACAACCGCATCGACCCTTGCGACTTGTGCATTCGATGCTGCTGATGCTGTTGCTGCTGCTGTTGCTGTTGCGGCAGCGACGGCTGTTGCTGAAGCTGGGGGATGTACTGCGGCTGCTGAAAATACTGCGGCGGCGGCTGTGCGTAAACCATCTGATGGTTTGGGTGCAAGAACTGTGCCTGAAAAGTGGCCGGCGACATCGCGATGCACGGCGGTGGCGAGACGGGAGGTGGCAAGTGGCCGTTCAGCACGTGCGTGATCAAAGTTTGAAGCGCCCGCTCCGCCTTCTGGCACAGGGCCTGGGCGGACTCGCCGTTGCTGCTCCTCCCACTCGCCTCGCAATCCGTCGCCGTGGTTGCCGTATCGGTGGTGACGACGTCCACTTCCTTCTCGGCGACGGTCGGTTTGGGCTGAGGCATCGGCGGCGTCGCCGGGCGCGGCGGTGCCGTCTGCGTCGTCGCGCAGCTGTGCGTCGAGGTGGAGGAGGTGCGCGTGCTTACCCCGATGGTGCGCACCTTTGGCTTCGCGAGCGCCTTTTCTGCCGCCGCAAGGCTTGTCTTCAGCTTCTCCACCACCCGCTCCTTTTCCTCGAGCTCCGCGGCCCGCAGAGCGTCCACCGCTTGCAGCGAATGGATCTCCTCGTCGCGCCGCTCGCTCACCTCCGATAGCTGGTTGACGATGCGCTCCTTGCCCTCGATGGCGGCCTTGAGCCGGTCCACCTCCTTGGCGTGCGACGCGACCTTGGCGTCCATGGCCTGTTTGTGTCGCCCCTCGAGATCCTTGCGCACCGTCGTAAGCTCGGCCTTGGCCGCTTCCAGCCCGTCCTCGAGCATCTTGATCGTCATCTTGTGCTTGGACGCGGCTGCATTGCCGAGCTGGTCCTTGGCGGCCGACTTGCGCCCCAGCTCGTCCAACTTTGTCCGTAGCTTTTTCAGCTCCTTTTTCGCCTCGGAGTGCTCGGTGGCCTTCTCCTCGTACGCCGCCTTGAGCGCATTCAGCTCGGCAACCAGGGCCGCCCGCTGCGACTCCTTCAGGCCGAGCAGCTCCTTGGCCTTAACCGAGCACACGTCAAATGCCGCCTGCTTTGTCTCAACGTCTCCGGTGTGTATCTCCTTCAATTTGTTAATGCGCAGCTCGCACTGCTTGACGACCTCCAGCATCTCGTCTTCGCAGCCGCGCAGGTTAGTCTTGAGCTCCTTGATCTCGTCGTGGTCTTTGGTCCGCTGTTGCTTCAGCCCCTGCACGATCTTCTCAAGCTGCAACTGCTGCTTTGACGCGTCGCCGCCCTTGGCCGCCACCACGACGTCGTCTTCGTCGTGGCCGGCCTTCTGCGTCTCTTTGGTCACGTCGAGCGAGCAGCAGCAGAACGCCTCGGACAGGTCCTTCATCTGCTTCGCCGTGATCATCGGCATGGTCTCGCAGTTCACGACCAGCACAGACGCATCGGTCGGATCGAGCACCGACTTGCCGCAAAACGCCGTGTGCGACTGGCTGGTAAACGTCAGCATGCGGTCGCGAATGTGCCGGTCATCGGCCCGGTAATCGCAGCACGAGAGGGACCAGAAGGCCGAGCCCACACCGGCTTGCCACGGCAGGGAGTACGAGAGCAGCACAAACTTTTCGACGTCCGGGACGTTGATGTTGGGAAAGGCCTCGAACGCGAGCACCTGCGACTCCACGTCGCGCGGCGGCAGTACGGAGGAGCGCGTGCACAGCTTGCGAATGATGCTCGGGCTGTTGCCGTGCAGGAGCAGCCGCTCGCCCGAGAGGTTGCAGATGGCGATGAACTTGGGTAGCGGAAAGGGAAGGCCGCACGGCATGGGACGGTCGTACTGCAGGCTGCGCGCGATCGCGGCGATCAGCACGCGCTCGTTGGACAGCACTTCTTGTGCGCTCGACTCGTCCGCTTGGCCTTCCTCATGCTTGGAGACGCTGACGATATGCGCTTGCAGTATCCGTCCAGGCCGGCTGCCGGCGAGGTCGGCCACAAACTTTCGGTCTTCCAGGATGCGCTCTCCGCTCATTTGTGCGCGCTCCCAACCCCGTAAACTACACAAGCCAAAGGTTTGCACGCGTTTTTAAAAAATCCAATAAGTTGCCGGAAAAAATCCAATATTGGGTCGGGCCAAGGGTGCTAAAACGCTCTGAGCTACGGAACAGAACGGCCCCTGCGCTGATGGATCTCAACCAAATCTCAAACAATGCACTTATTGAAACACGAGATCGGACCGAGATCCAACAGCGCAGGGACCGTTCTGTTCCGTAGCTGGGAGCAATTTAGCACCCCTGACCCGACCCAATATTGGATTTCTGTCGCCGATTTATTGGGTTTTGCGCCGAAGGCGACCGAGAACCTTTGGCTTGTGCGCAGCGGCCGGCGCGCGGCCCCACTCGCGCACGCACGCGCGCGCTCGCAATGGCCGACGACGCTGCCGGGTCGTGCGATGCAACGATGATCGTCGCGTCCATGCGCCGCGCGTCCCGCGCCGCGCGCGCGCCCGACCCATCGGAGGTGGCGCAGGACTACGCCTGGCGCGCGGCCGCACGCACGGCCGACGAGCTGGAGGCGAGGGGACTCGTGCGCGCCGCGAAGCAGCGGCCGATCTCGTACCAGATCAAACCCACGTCCGGTCGGACGGCTTGCCGCGACGTGCGCAAGGCGGGCGAGGCGCTCGACTCGTCCACGCCCTCGCGGCCCACCGCGGCCCTCTCGCACGTCTTCTCCCTGCAGCGGCCCATCGACGCCGGCGCGCGCGAGGCGTCCTTCCTCACCTTCCAGTCCATCCTGCCGCTCGAGGCGGTGCACCTGGCCGCCGCCGGCATGCGCTCCAACTCGGTGCGCGCGTCGCTCGTGCACAAGGCCAAGAAGACGCAGGGCGGCGGCCAGCAGACGACGCGCAACAACCTCGGCGACCTCTCCGCCGCCTGGGCCGCGCAGTCGGTGGCCGTGAGCCTCGCGCTCGGCGTCGCAAACTTCACGGCGTCCAGGCGCGGCGCGGCGCCCAAGAACCCAGCCGCCACCACCGCGCTCGACACGGCGTCGCTCGTGATACCCAAAAGCCACGTCTACCAACCCCCAACGCCCGAGGTCTTCCTCGTCACGAGCAGCACGCGACTGCTGCCGCACGCGCTGCCGACACGCCTGTGTGCGAACAACTTCTTGGACGCGATGCGGCTGGTCGCGCAGTCGGAACTCGAGATGGGCACGCTGCGCAGCGTGCTGCCGCAGCAGCTTGGCGCGCTCAACGCCGTCTGCAACCACATCGTCGACCGCACGGACGGCGTGTCGATCTGGGCGGCGTGGGTGCTGCTGGTGCACATGCTGAGCGACCCGCGGCTGCGTCGGATGGTCAAGCACAGCGGCGTCTCGGACATGGAGGCTGCGACCGCCAACCTGTTCCAGAACTACGCGCGCGCCGAGGTCACGCGCCGCGCCCGCATGGACGCGACGAGCGCCGCCAAGCGGAGCAAGGGCAAGAAGGGCGCGCGCAAAAAGGGCGAGGACGATGACGAGGAGGACGAGGACGACGACGAGGACGACGACGAGGGCGAGGGCGACGACGACGACGACGCCGTGCTGGCGCACATGGTCGCGAAAAAGGTAAAGGTGGAGGCCGAGGTGAAGACCGAAGCGGAGGCGTCGAGGCCGTTGCCGGGCGTCGACGCGCAAGCGGCGCTGCGCAGCGCGGCGGACAAGCAGACGCTCGCGCTCAAGCGCAAGCGCCACCCGGCGTCGGGCGTCGTGCAGGTGAGCGGCGGCTTCCTCGACTACTGGGCGGCGGCGCTCTCGTCCGAGTATGCCTCGATCCTGCGGCTGATGATTACACAGAGCAAAGAGCTGGCCAGCTCCGCCGCCGTCGAAACGCTCTCGGGCCAGGCGCCGCCGGGCTTCCACGCAAACTTCAACTCCATCCTCGTGGACATCTCGAGCCGCAACGCTGTGCGCTCGGCTGAGGCGTTGTCGGGGCTGGTGGTCACGACGCCCGAGCGTGTGCCCCAGGTCGTCTCGTGGCGCTGCCGCGACCACGCGAACCGGCTCCGGTGCCACGTGGGAGTGGCGCGCAGCAAGGCCGACGCGAGCAACACGACGCTGCACGCATGCTCCCTCGCCAGCCCGCACCTCCAGCCGCGAGAGAATCACCAGGTGTGCGTCTGGAGCCACGGTGTGCGCAACACGACGCCGCACGACGCGCACACGAGCCTTCTGCCGGGCGTGGCCGAGGGCGCGCTGCACCTGCACTGCCTTGAAACGATGCGCGACCAGTTCGCCTCGCGGCACCACCTGACGCGCGTCTTCGACACGGTGAAGACGCGCACGGCGCGCGCGGCCTCGGACGGCTCGCTCGACGTGACGCTCACCGGCATCGCGCGCGGCATCCTCGTCATCCGCGCCCGGCTCGTCGTCGGCGACTCGCACGTCAAGGCCGGCGAGGCCGTGGCGGACCAGCTGGTCGTGGCGCGGCAGGAGGTGGAGGAGCGCTCCAAGGAGACACAGAGCAGCGACTTTGAGAGCTGCACGCTGCTCAACCAAGAGCCACTGGCAGGCATCCCCGAGCCGTACGCCACTCCGAGCAACAACCTCGCGCTCGCGTTGCAGGTCAACGAGCAGGTGCGCGTGCTCATGAAGAACAAGTCGCACCGCGGCGACCCGTGCCGCCACCTCGTGGGCCAGGTGACGTCGCAGGAGATGCAGGAGGCGTGCGTGGAGGAGTACGACAAGCCGCAGACGCTGCTGCCCATCGTCGACTGCAAGGTCGACTTCCTCGAGGACCCGACGCTGCCGGGAGAGGAGTTGCCCAACCGGCGCGACGCCACGCTGCGCAAGGTCGCCATCACCCTCACCGTGTGCGGCGACTCGCCCGTGCGCCTGCCCGAGCTGCTCGACGTGTACGGCGCCGACGTGCGCGCGCGCGAGATGTACGAGACCAACCGCTTCTTCCAGCTGCTCGCGCTCACCTGGGCCGGCGCGGCGCGCGCGAGCGAGCTCAACGACGTCGCCGCCTCGGTCACCGCCGGGCACGTCAACTCGTCCATCGCCTCGGCCAAGCGCATCCTCGTGGGCGACCTGAACCTGCGCACGTGGCTGACCCACTTCCAGGTTTACAGAGTGGGCACCTCGAACGTGCCGCGCTCGCACGAGACCACGCCGTGGTCGGGCACGTGCGGCGCCGGCTTCGACATTGGCACGAGCGGCGGCATCGGCATCCGCGCGTCGTCGATCACGGCGGACAAACGGAACCACGGCAAGATCCTCATGGCGCAGGAGCAGGTGGACGAGTGGTCCAACCGCTTCGCCGAGAACCACTACGTGCCGGTGAGCGACAAGGAGTACGCCGCCATCCCACGCGAAGCGCGCGGCATCCCGCACTACACCGTGCCGGGGCTGCACGCCTACCTCAACCACTACGCCGACGCGATGGAGCACGCGCGCACGCTGCTCGGCATCACGGGCAAGCGCACCGTCGACTCGCTGCAGTGCCTGCCCTTTGGCCCCTTTGCGGAGCGGCAGGCCCCGCACGTGGCTGAGGGCTCGGACCCAACTACCCCAAAGCGCTTCCGCAACCCGGAGGACTCGGTCGACGCGCAGGGGCGTGCCTTCCAGGTCGATTCCACGTGCGCCGACGTCGCCATCTTCCGCGAGCCGCTCATCCCCGTGGCGGCCATCACCTCGCCGCAGGACTGCATCTTTGGGCAGGCGCAGCCCTTCCTGGCGTCGGTCATCAGCGCGGCGGCGCTGCTCGCGCAGCTCGGGCGCACGGCGCGCCTGCTCAGCGGCGAGGACGACCGTGACCCCAAGGCAGAGCTCGACCTGCTGTACCGGCTGCTCGACGCCTTCTACGCCGGCGACGAGGAGCCGCCGGTGGAGGGCTGCTCGTACTACCTCGCCGCCTCGGCCGCCGTGGTCCTCAACACCATCTTCGTGTCGGGCCACCAGATGGCCGACCCGATCCTGCTCGACGCGCACGCGCGCGCGCCCGCGCGCTGCGCCAAGAAGATGCGCGAGCAGATCTCCGCGGAGGCGTACGCCAAGCGGCACGTGGATGAAAGGCCAAAGTGGGCCATGGGCGCGCCGCTGCCCGACCTCGTGCCGCCCAACGCGCTCAAGGAGGCGCGCGCCTTCTGGGCGCCCTTTGCGCGCGCGGACGAACGCACGAGCGCGTGGGCGCACCTCGCGCCGCTCGTGCTGCTGCTCTCGGAGACGGACGGCAGCTACGACCTCGACATCGCGACGCTCGACCGCTTCTCGGTGGCGGTGGACCGCCTGCTGCGCCAGGCGACCTGGTTCCACGCCTCGCCCGACGGCGCCAAAGCGCCCGTCGCGCCCTCGCCGCTCGAGGGCGTGCGCGCGTACACGCAGGTGCGCTCCGAGCACATCCTGCCCGTGTTTGTCGGCTCGATGAACGAGCTCGGCCAAGTCACGCCCGCGCGCGGCGCGCTGTGCGGCTGCGTGGGCATGCAGTTTCAGCAGATCCTTGCGCTGCTCACCGCCGCCGCACGCAACGACAAGATCGTCGTGAACGCCCTGCAGAACTTCTCCTATCTAACGTTCCGAGTGAGTGCCGCGCCCGACATCCTGACCCAAAAGGGCAAGCCGCGCTCGGCCAAGGCCGTCAGCCCGGTGAACGTCGACGGCGACGAGGCGGCCTACGGCACGCGCGAGGACAAGATGCGCACGTGCAAGCTGCACCGCAAGGCATACAAGACCAACCTCGACTTTGTGCTGCCCCTCTGCCTGGACATCTGCCCGCCGCGCTCGGACAACGAGCGCGCGCGCGGCGACCTGGCGCAGGTGGACTACGTGAAGCACCGCAAGCGGCAGCTCGACGGCGAGGGCATGCTGACAAACCAGGAGATCACCGCCGCGCAGCTCTTTGCGCAGGCGGCCAAGCTGGTGGGGGCATAGGCTACCAATTGTTTTTAAAACGAGCACTAACAATTCTCTAAGAAAAAGTCCGGCTCGCGCGGCTCCGAGGCGTACCCTTGGACGTGGCGGTGGTGGGTCGCCCTGTAATGCGATCCGACCGCGTGGTACCGGGCGATCGTGCGACCCTCGTCGCGGATGGCGCGCATCGCGATGATGATGCCCTTGCACGCCGCGCGGTCGTCCAGACACAGCATGCGCTTGAACGAGTGGCGCATGGTCCGGAGCACATCGGTGTGGGTGTAGTACATCGAAAGCAGTCCCGCCTGCGCCTGAGATCGGATCGAATACCCCTCGCGCGCCAGGAGGCGACCCCAAGACAGTTGTTGGGCGCCGCGGATCGCGTCCTGTGTATCGTAGGAGGCGCGCGCGGACGCCATGGTGTAAATCGCCCGCCACGTGCCGTGGGCCGCTGCGCGGCTGAGCAGACGCACCGACGCGATATCGCTCATCAACAGCTGCCGCAACTTGTGGTCCTCCACCCACACCACCAGCTTGCCGATGACGCGCCACAGCTCGGCGGGCAGCTCCGGGAGGAAGGGGCGCGCGTCCGCCACCACCAGCCCCTGGGCGGCGACCCTGGCCTCCTTGGGCGGCGGCGGTGCCGCCTCCATCGGTTTCTACAGAGTGGCGGTGTACAAGCAAAACGTTTTTAGAAAAGCCCAAGCTCGCAACGATCTTTGGGTATTTGGCAACTTCGGACGGCGTCAACTCATCGTGAACGTATATTTGGCAGATTGACCTAAAGTTGACTCAAAGTCGACATCTTTTTTGGCAAGTTTCAGAATCAGTGATTTTATCGTTGGCTGGGTGCTGCGGTGGCTGAGAGTGGCGGGAGGAAAATCCAATATTTGCCCGGAGAAAAATCCAATATTGGACCGGTCCACGGGTGTTAAAACTCTTTGAGCCACGGAACAGAACGGCCGCCACGCTGTTGGATCTCGGGGCGATCTCGAGTTTTTATAATTGCATTCTTTTGAGATCGGGCTGAGATCCAACAGCGTGGCGGCCGTTCTGTTCCGTGGCTCAGAGAGTTTTAACACCCGTGGACCGACCCAATATTGGATTTTCTCCTGGCAAATATTGGATTTTCCCAAAACCTTGGGCTTGTGCGCTAACGCATCGACCAAGCGACTCAAACGCGTCGGCCGTGCACTCTCGTTCGCCAAAATGGGCAAACCGACCCAAGCCACCACCACCCAGACGCAGCAAGAGCGCACGGGCCTGATCTTTCCGTTCTCGCGCGTCAAGAACAAATTGAAGGCGAAGAAGACGTGGAAGCAGATCTCGCCCGAGGCGCCGATCTTCCTCACCGCGGTGGCCGAGTACATTGCGACGACGGTCATTCGCCACGCGTGCGTGAACATCGTCAACGAGAAGCAGGAGGAGAAGCAGAACTACAACCTGGCGCCGCACGCGCGCGTGAACATGTCGGACATAGTGACGGCCGTGCGCGAGGACGTTGATTACGCGCGCCTCTTCTCCGGCTTTGCCTTCTCGTCGGGCACAAACGCCCCGAAGGCCTCCAAGGTCATTGGCCCCCCGAAGAAGGCGACGAAGCCCACCGCCGTGGCGGCGGGACAGTGAGTGGCGCGCGTGCGTGCGTGAGCGTGGTGTTTTGTTTTATTTAAAAGAACCAACCCACACCTTACCACTCCTACGGCCACTGAACGAGTGCCGCCGTCTCGGTGGGCGTTTGCATCTGGACCAGGTTGGTCACCTGGTTTCGCCGCCGGTGCTTGCACTCGCGCAGCCAGCGGGCGTACGCCTCGGGGTACAGCCTGGGGTCCGGCGGCTGCTGATCGCAGTCCGTCGCGCCCACGCCCCCTGCGACGGCTCCTCCGCAGCAGCACATCACCGCGAGCATGAGCAGGGCGACGACGCCGAACGACCCGCCAAAGATTAGGACGGTGGCGGCCTCCGGGCTCATCCCGATCTCCACCTCGGCCACCCATGGCGGCGAGCCGGGCGGCAAGGGGGGCCTTCCGGGCGGCGTCGGTGGCGACGGTGAGGGCGACGACGGCGGAGGCGAGGACGGCTGTGGCGGCGACGCGGGCGGCGGTGGCGAGGGCTCCGGATGCGACGGCAACGGTGGCGTGGGCGGCGGCTTCGCGGGCGGCGGCGGCGGCGGCGGCGGCGGCGACGCGGGCGGCGGCGAGGGGCACTCCTCGTGGTGGTACGGGCAGCCTAGGCACGCGGCGGCGCTGCGGTCGCCCGTGCCGTCCCAGTGGTTCATGCCCTGGACGCCGCAGCCCGGGACGGGGTTGGCGTCGTGCATGTAGTAGAGCTGCTCGTGCGCGTGCACGACGCCGCCCTCGCCCACGAAGCCGATGTCGTTGACGTACCACGCGGCGTAGCACAGCTGCCGCATGGCGGTGGAGTTGTCTTGCGCCGCCCACTTGCCCTGCCAGGCGTGCCACGGGCTGTTCATCACGGACGCGGGCGCGAGCCCGCCGGTGCACCCGTCGGCGGCGCAGGCGGCCGCGGCAGCCGCAGCGTTGTCAAACGGGTAGCGCGCGTCGCCGCTGGTGGGTCCGTCGCACGTATGCTTGGGAAGGACGTGCACCGGGACGAGCTCGAGCGTGGTGTCGTCGAGGCAGGTGCCACCGACGGCCGTGCCGCCCGGGTGGCCGTCTGGCTTCCAGTAGCTGTTCCCGTTGCCGAGGTCCCACACCGCGGCGGTCGCCGTGCCGACGGGCGAGTGCGCGACCGCGTCGGCCTCGCTCGTGAAGAGCGGCGACTCGCCCTGGATGCAGTAGGCGTTTTGCAGCGGCGGTGGCGGCGGTGGCGGGGGCGACGCGGGCGGCGGGGGTGGCGGTGTCGTGGGCGGCGAGGGCGGCGTTGCGGGCGGCGGCGGCGAGTACACGTCGCCGCACGGGCAGAGCCGCTGGATGTCGGAGTTGGGCATCTGGTAGCAGTCGAAGGACGCGGTGCGGGCCGCGTCGTAGTAGTAGCACATGCCGCTCGAGAGCGTGTGCGACGGATGCATGGCCATGTTGGACGACATCACGGGCGTCCCAAAGCCGGTGCACGTGATGCCGAGCGACGCGGCGAGGTCGCCCATGCACGCGTCCGTGGAGGGCGTCTCGGCGTCGTTGAGGCACGGGCGGTTCAGTGCGTTGCAGGCGTTGTGGCAGCTCTGCGACACCCCGGAGGTGGTGGTGATCCAGTGCTGGCCGTCGAGCACCTCGCTCGGACAGTCGAGCGGCGGCGGCGGCGGCGGCGGCGTCGCGGGAGGCGGCGACGGCGCGCACGGGCACATGCGCTGGATGTCGTCAGCGTTTGGCGTCCCATCGCACCCAAACGCGTAGGCGGGGTTCATGGCATAGCACGTTTGCGGCTGGGTGGAGTGGGCCGCCGTGTACCAGGCCGGGCACTGGCTCGTGGACGTTCCCCCTGCCGTCGGCGGACCGCAGACACCCGTGCCCCCCGTGCACTCGTGACCCGCGGCCGCGTACACGTCGCCGACGCACTCGGCCGTGGTGGGAGGCGTGGCGTCGACGACGCATACCAGGCCCGCAGAGGCGCACGCCTCTGTGCAGGACTGCCCATCACCGCCCAGGGTCCACTCGTAATCGAGCGTCTCGGGCGGGCACGAGGGCGGCAAGGGCGGCGTCGCGGGAGACGGCGGAGGTGGCGTTGAGGGCGAGTACAGCGATGCGTGGTCGGGGCATGTGCCGCCGTGCAGCGCGCCCGGAACGCCGTCGGGCATGTAGTAGGTCGTCGACCCAAAGACGTGCGTGTGAGACGTGGCCGAGGGGCTCGCGTTGTTCGCCGCGATCCGCACCGTGAAGAGCGGCCAGTAGCCGTCTATGCAGTGCGCGCTTACTGGCGGAGGCGGCGAGGGCGGGTGGTGGGTGCACGGGCAGAGGCGTTGGAAGGAGTCGCTGGTCGATGCAAAGTCGCAGTCAAAGGTGAAGGTGCCCACCTTGGTCGGGTCGAGGTGGTAGCACACGTCGGGGTTGGGCGGCGGAAACGTCGGGTTGTTCAGGGGGTCGATGTTGTAGATGTCCGGGATCGCGACGCCCGCGCCGACCTGGAAGACGTCGCACGGCCGGTTGATGGAGGGCAGCTTGCTGATGGCGTCGATGCACGCGTCCGTCGTGGGGATGGCGGCGTCGGCCACGCACGTGCGCCCCTGCGCAGCGCAGGCGGCCGTGCAGCTCTGCTGCAGGTCGGCCAGGACCCACTGGCTGTCGAACATGTTGGCTTCGAGGCACGGCCCCATCGCCGTGCCGGAGTTTGCCGCGGGCGCCGGGACGCCGCCCGTCGTGTCGAGCGGCGGCGGCGGCGGCGGCGACGTGGGCGGCGGCGGCGAGGGCGAGTGCGGCCCGCACGCGCAGAAGCGTTTGTCGTAGGCCGACCCGGACGTGGCGCAGGCAAAGGTCGCGGTCGGCCCGGCCGCGTAGCAGTAGCCGGGGCCGGAGTCGAATAAGTAGGGCACGAGGCCCGTCGAGGCCACGTAGACGGTGCCGGTGCAACTAAAGCTCGGCGTGAGCGTCGCCAGGACGTTCTCGAGGCAATTGGCCGCGGTGGGGAGCGTGGCGCCCTCGACGCACGCGAGCCCGTCGGCGGCGCACGCGTCCGTGCAGCTCTGGCCGCCGTCGCCCATGACCCACGTGTTGTCCAACAGCTCCGTCGGGCACACCGGCGGCGGCGGCGAGGGCGGCGGGGGCGGCGGGTAGTGCACGCACGGGCAGAAGCGCTTGCGGTCGCTGGCCACGGTCCTGGTGCACGTCCACGGATAGCCGGAGGGCTTGTAGTAGCAGGTGTTGTCGGAGGAGTCGTACACCGGCGCGGTGAACCCCAACGTGTCGGCGACCATGACGGTGCACGGCACGGGAGACGGCAGGGCGTCGTTGATCGCGTTCAGGCACTCCGCCGAGCCGGCACTGGTGGCGTCGCAGTCCATGTTGGAGTTGGCGCACGCGTCGTCGCAGTTCTGGCCCCAGTCGGCGAGCACCCACTCCTTGCTCTGCGCGTTCGCCGAGCACGCCGACGCCACCGTCTCGGGCGGCGGCGGCGGCGGAAGCGAGTTACAAAACTTGACATTGGTCTGCGAGGTGGCCGGGTCTGTGCAATAGGCGTTGCCGGAGGGGTTGGTGCAGGCGTCCAACTGCGCGTTGTAGACGCCCTGGCCGTTGAGGCAGGTCGCGTCGAATGGGTTGCCGCTGGTAACGCCGCCGGTGCACGCGGCGCAGTCGTGCGGCGGCGGCGGCGGCGCGTGGCCGCACGGGCAGATGCGACCTTCGGGGGTTACGGATCCCGTGCTCGCCGCCCCGCAGTTCATCGACTGGCTCGGGTGGGAGTAGGCGCAGTTGAAGTGGGCCACGTTGTACCACGGGTAGAATGTGCTGTGCGACGATCCTTGGGCGTAGCTGGCGCACGTGATGCCGAGCGACGTGGCGAGCTCGTCCATGCACTGCTCCGACGTGGGCAGCGCGGCGTTGGCGTCGCACACGCGGCCCTCGGTGGCGCAGACGGTGTTGCAATCGGTACCGCCCACGGTACTTGCGACCCACTGCTGGCTGTTGATCTGGTTGGAGCACGAGGGCCCACGCGAGACGGGCGGTGGCGGCGAGGGCGAGGGCGGCGGTGGAAGGGGTGGC
>Ga0115013_10000459_pt1 | contig 24820 bp, 21 predicted proteins | sample SouAtlMetagenome_2_FD_88686 | JGI IMG/M metagenome (GOLD analysis project Ga0115013, IMG submission 88686) | Marine eukaryotic phytoplankton communities from Atlantic Ocean - South Atlantic ANT15 Metagenome | ecosystem: Environmental > Aquatic > Marine > Oceanic | place: South Atlantic Ocean...
ATGGTTGTTGACGAATATGGTGAAATTGAAGGATTAATTACCATAGAAGATATATTTGTTGAAATCGTAGGTAGATTTGGAAATGAAAAAATCGAATTTGAAAAAGAATTTATAAAGAAAAAAGATGGTTCTATTATCACTGATGGAAATTGTAAGATTCGTGATTTAAATAAATATGCGAATTGGTTCTTGCCTGAAGCTAACTCAAAAACAATCAATGGCTTACTTACCGAATATATTGATCAAATTCCACAGGCAAATATTTGTATAGAAATACAAAATTATAGGTTTGAGATTATTGAAATAGAAGATAATCAAATATCACAGGTAAAGATATTTAAATTTTCATAAAAAAACGGGGCATATAGCCCCGTTAAATATTATTATCACAATAATTACATCATACCGCCCATGCCGCCCATGCCGCCCATATCTGGCATTGCTGGAGCTGCTGCAGATGCTTCTTGCGGGACATCAGTAACCATAGCTTCAGTTGTTATCATCATTCCAGCGACGGAACCCGCAGCTTGAATTGCTGTTCTAGTAACCTTAGCTGGATCTAAGATGCCCATCTCTATCATATCTCCATAATCACCCGTAGCGGCATTAAATCCATATGACCCTTTACCATCTTTGACATTTGCAACAATAACAGATGATTCTTCACCAGAATTTGAAACTATTTGTCTTAATGGTGCTTCAAAAGCTTTTTTAGCAATATTGATACCAACATTTTGATCATCATTATCTCCAGTAACTTTTTCAACTGACTCTAGACATCGAATTAAAGCTGAGCCCCCTCCAGGAACTACACCCTCTTCAACAGCAGCTCTCGTTGAGTGCAAAGCATCTTCGACTCTTGCTTTCTTCTCTTTCATTTCAACTTCTGAGCCTGCGCCTACTTTTATAACCGCAACTCCGCCAGCTAATTTTGCTACTCGCTCTTGAAGTTTCTCTTTATCATAATCAGAACTAGTTTCTTCAATTTGTGCTCTTATTTGATTTACTCTTGCAGCAATTGATTTTTCATCTCCTGCACCATCAATAATAGTTGCGTTATCCTTATTTAAAACAACCCTTTTTGATGTTCCTAAATCCTCAATTGATGCACCTTCAAGAGAAAGTCCTACCTCTTCTGAAATAACTGTTCCTCCAGTCAAAATTGCTATGTCTTCTAACATGGCTTTTCTTCTGTCTCCAAAACCTGGAGCTTTACAAGCAGCAGCTTTAACAATTCCTCTTAAATTATTAACAACCAGTGTTGCAAGAGCTTCTCCCTCAATATCTTCAGCAATTATAAGTAATGGTCTACCTGCTTTTGCTACAGCCTCAAGCAACGGTAATAAATCTCTTATATTTGATATTTTTTTATCAACCATCAAAACAAGTGGGTTTTCAAGTTCAACAGTCATATTGTCTTGATTGGTTATAAAGTAAGGAGATAGATAACCTCTATCAAATTGCATACCCTCAACTACATCCAATTCATTTTCAATACCACTACCTTCTTCAACAGTAATTACACCTTCTTTGCCCACTTTACCCATAGCATCTGCGATTATTTCACCAACAGCTTCATCTCCATTTGCTGAAATAGTTCCAACCTGAGCAATTGCTTTATCATCTACACATGGAACGCTTAAAGTTTTTACATGCTCTACAGCTGCAGATACAGCCTTATCTATCCCTCTTTTTAAATCCATAGGATTCATTCCAGCTGCAACAGCCTTATTGCCTTCATTAACAATTGACTGCGCCAAAACAGTAGCGGTTGTAGTTCCATCACCTGCTTCATCATTTGTCTGAGATGCTACCTGTTTAATCATCTGAGCTCCCATATTTTCAAACTTATTTTCAAGCTCGATCTCTTTAGCAACAGAAACTCCGTCTTTTGTTACAGTTGGTGCCCCAAATGATTTATCCAAGACTACGTTTCTACCCTTTGGCCCTAATGTTACTTTTACAGCATCTGCTAAAGTATTAACACCATCTAACATTTGACTTCTTGCTGAGTCCCCAAATTTCACGTCTTTTGCTGACATATTTATATCTCCGTTTTTAAATTAATTAAGATTCAATGACGCCAAAAATATCGCTTTCACTTAGAATCAAATATTCTTGTCCATCAATTTTAACTTCGCTACCACCATATTGACCAAAGATAACTACATCTCCAGCGTTAACTCCAACAGGATTTACATCACCTGCATCATTCTTCTTTCCAGGCCCAACTGCAATAACTACACCTTGGGAGGGCTTCTCTGTAGCTGTTCCAGACAATATAATGCCTCCTGCAGATGTTTTCTCTTCTTCTGTTCTTTCTACGAGAACTTTGTCGTGTAAAGGTCTTAATTTCATTAGTATTCTCCCTACTCTATGAATTATAAAAATTACTATAAATAACTGATTTATTTTAAATTATTTAATCTAATGGATAATTATGGACTAATTAAGATAAATCAATAGCTAGGATATATCTTTTTTAACAATTTCCAAGATAAATATCCAAGTAAAACACCAAAAATATCAAATAAAAGATCTAATAATTCGAAGCTCCTATAAGAAAGATAATTTTGGATAATCTCAATAATTAATCCATAAAAAATTAATCCCAATAAAATAACAAATCTATTTACTTTAAACTTAGATGCATATGCGAGAAATGTTATAAATAAAAATACGGCCATATGAAGTAATTTATCTTGAATAAGAAATTTAGCTACATTTTCATCAAGTGAGATTAAGCTAAAAATTGAAGTAATAAATATACTTAAAAAAAATATTATTCTTATGAAATTAGTAACTCTCAGCATATTGTTTTTTATACAAAATTATTAGCATTATTGACGGAATAGTTAATAAAGACGTGCCCATAAAAAATAATGTCCAACTATAATCATAGCCATATGTTAAAGCTAAATTATCAACCACAAGGCCAGAAAAACCGGACAGAGTTTTTCCTATAAATGCCATTATAGAAGTAAATAAAGCGTATTGGACTGCGGTATATTTCTTTGATACTAAGCTTGTAAGAAATGCAATATTTACTGTTCCAACTATTCCTGCAGCCATACTGTCTAATCCAACTACTATCGACAACAAAATGAGGGATCTTTCAGACATCGGTATATATGCAAAGAAAAGATTAGTCATCATAACTAAGATTGCACCAATAATTAATGAATTCTTAATTCCAACTGACTTGATTAATTTTCCACCTAAAAATAAACCAAAAATTGTTGCAAATAATGCAACTGTTTTTACAACCAGAGCAATTTCATTAAGTGAATAGCCCATTTCTATATAGAAAGGATTGGTAATAAAACCTGTAATAATATCTGTAAGTCTATATGTGCTTATTATTCCAAGCAAAAGTAAAGATAAATACAAGCCAAATCTTTTAAAAATATCTTTAAATGGTTCCCATATAGAATTTAAAAAAGTTAACTTTCTTAAAGATGCATTTTTATTTTCAGGGGTTAGAAATAAACCAAGAACACCAACCAGCATTAATACAGACATTGTTTGGTAAACAAGACTCCAGCTAGTCTTATTAGCAAGAATAAGTGCTCCTGTGGTGGCAACAAGAATAGCTATTCGCCATCCTAGTTGATAGCTTGCTGCTAAATTACCCTGATCTTTTATATCAGCGAGCTCAATTCTAAATGCATCTATTGCAATATCTTGGATAGAACCAAAGAAGGCTATCATAAAAGCAAATAATGCAAATAGCCTTAGATTCTCTGATGGGTTTGTAAAAGAAAGAAGAAGCAGAAAAAGAATAATAAGAACTTGCATCAGGATTATCCAGCTTTTTCTGTTTCCAATATTTTTAAGTATAGGTACTGAGTATTGATCAATAATTGGAGACCACAAAAACTTGACTCCATATATAAATGTAGCCCATGCAAAAAAACCAACAGTAGTGATATCAAGATCTGTTGTCGCAAGCCAAGTTCCAAGAGTCGCATACACAAGCATATATGGAAGTCCAGACGCAAATCCTAATAAACAAATGCTTACAATCTTGAAATTCATAAATTATTTAAAAACCAACTCCATTTAAAATATTTACCTGGATCAGTTTTTCTATTTGGGGCTATTTCTGAGTGAGCAACTATTCTATTTTTGCAAAGCTTAGGATATGTCGCTAGAAGTAACTTAGTTATTTGCATTAAAGAATTATACTGCTGATCTGTAAATTCACTATTGTCAGTTCCTTCAAGCTCAATACCTATTGAGTAATTATTACAATCATCAACTCCATTAAATGAAGATATGCCTGCGTGCCATGCTCTTTTATTAAAAGGGACAAATTGCGTTACTAATCCATCTCGCTTAATTAATAAATGTGCAGAAACTTTAAGATTTTTAATCGAATCAAAATACTCATGTTTGGAGAAATCTAATTTATTTAAAAAAAAGTCTTCGATTTCGCTGCCCATATAAACTCCAGGTGGGAGGCTTATGCAATGAATAACTATAAGAGAAATATCAACATTTGGTCTTGAATCACAATTAGGGGATGGCATGTAAGATGCATCGGTTAATATGTGTTCTTTTATATCTATGGCAGACATAACCTAATATCCCATATGAATTTAATTTTGACAAATAAGCTTATTGTATGTGTTCTTTTCTTAATTCTGGGGGCATCTTAAAAACAATATTTTCTTCGTCTTTTCCGACTTCAGTAATTACTCCGCCAGTTACTGCCTGAAGAGATTTTGCAATTTCTTGCACTCTATCTTCAGGAGCTGAAGCTCCAGCAGTTATAGCAATTTTTTGAATGTCTTTAATTTTACCCAGATCAAGATCATTAAATTCATCTATAAGTATAGCCTCGCATCCGCATCTATCTGAGAGTTCTTTGAGTCTATTTGAATTTGAGCTATTTTTAGATCCTACCACTATCATAAAGTCATTTTCTAACGCTAATTGTTTAACTGCATCTTGTCGATTTTGTGTTGCATAACAAATATCATCATTTTTTGGAGTAATTAAATCAGGAAATCGAATTTTTAGCTCATTAATTATTGCTTTAGTATCATCTACACTTAAAGTTGTCTGAGTAACTAGTGCTAAATTCTTGGGCTGTTTAACTTTAACAGACTTAGCGTCTTCTTCATCTTGAACTAAGTAAATTTCTGATTCTTTACTTTTAGTATGTCTTCCCATGGTTCCTTCTACTTCTGGGTGTCCTTCATGACCAATTAAAATGATATCTCTCTTAGCGCGGGTATGTTTTATTACTTCCATATGCACTTTGGTAACAAGGGGACAAGTAGCATCATGAAATTCAAGCCCTCGACTATTAGTTTCTATTTCAACTTGTTTTGAAACTCCATGAGCGCTAAAAATCACAATAGAGTTATCTGGAATTTCTTGAATTTCTTCTACAAAAATAGCTCCTCTTGATTCAAGATCCTGAACAACAAAACGATTATGAACTACCTCATGCTTTACATAAATTGGCTTGCCATAAATCTCTAATGCTTTATTGACAATATCTATAGCTCGATCAACACCAGCACAAAATCCTCTTGGGTTTGCAAGACTAATAATAACTTTAGACATTAGAAGTTTTCTTAAGCTCTGAAAAAATTAACACTATGGCACCTATTGTAATAAAAGCATCAGCGGGATTAAAAATAAAAAAAGAAAAGTTATTAATATAAAAATGTAAAAAATCAGTGACTGCACCATCTAAAGCTCTGTCTATAATATTACCTAAAGCCCCACCAATTATTAAAACAAATCCTATTTGGCTTAGATGATTAGTTTCTTTTAAAAGCTGAATTATAAGAAAAATCACTACAGCAATTGCAATAAATAACAAAACATAGCTAGATAGACCAGAGCCATAATCAAACATACTAAAAGCAATTCCAGTGTTAGATGTTAAATAAAAATTTAAGAAAGGTAAAAATTGGACTGTTTCAAAAGGAGTTAAATTTGATGACGCATAATTCTTTACCAGGTAATCGATCACAATCAATATAACTATATAAATACTTAAATAAACTTTAGACAAATTTTCTTACCTCGCCACTTGCTTCAACATTATTCTCACAACGATTACATAATTCTGGATGCTTTTTACTTTGACTGACTGTAGGTGATCTGTGCCAACACCTTATGCATTTTTCGTCATCAGATTTAGAAATATTTATTTCTAAAGATTTACCACTCTTTATAATTGCGTTAGACGAAATAAAAACAAAATGAAGCTCATCACCAAATTTATTTAAAATATCATAAGATTCTTGAGGGCATGTAATCTCAACGATTGTATCTAAAGAACCTTTAACCAAATTATCATTTCTTGCTGACTCAATTGACTGATTAACTAAATCTTTTATTTCAAAAATAGTTTTCCATTCATCATCCGTAAGGTCTTGTTTTACAAAATTTATATTATTTATAAAACTAGATAAAAACACAGATTTTTCTTGCTTTTTGAGGGGATTAAAAGTCTGCCAAATCTCTTCAGCTGTAAAAGATAATATTGGACTAATAAGCCTTACCAAGATATTTACAATATGGTACATGCTTGTTTGACAAGATCTTCTTGCATGTGAATCAGCAGCAGTCGTGTATAGCCTATCTTTTACAATATCCAGAAAAATTCCACCTAATTCATTAACACAAAAATTATGAATCTTCTGAACAGCATTATGATATTGATATTTTCTAAAGCACTCTTGCACCTCTTCTTGGAGTTCAAGAGTTGAGTTAAGTATCCACTTATCTAGTTCAACCATTTGCTCTAAATCAATAGCGTTTTTTTCATAATTAAAATCATTAAGGTTTCCAAGCAAAAATCTGAATGTATTTCTTATTCTGCGATATTGATCTGAAATTCTTTTTAAGATTTCATTAGATCCATTCATTTCATTTCTAAAATCAGTTGCAGCAACCCATAGTCTTAAAATATCAGCACCAAGAGAATTCCAAACTTTTTGAGGAGAGACAACATTTCCCAATGATTTTGATTGTTTACGACCTTTATCATCTACTACAAATCCATGTGTTAAAACTTCCTTATAGGGAGGCCTTCCATTAATTGCAATACTAGTTAATAAAGACGATTGAAACCATCCTCTGTGTTGATCAGATCCCTCAAGATATAGATCAGCAATAGTATCCTTGCCTAATCTTTTTTCTAATACTGAAAAATGTGTAGCCCCGCTATCAAACCAAACATCTAAAGTATCTGAAATTTTTATGTACTCTTTTGAGTCATCTATATAATCAGATAGATCTATTGAATCCCATATAGCTACGCCAGATTCTTCTATTAAATCAGCAAAAATATTAAAAAGTTTTTCCTGGTCTGGGTGAATTTCACCTGTATCTTTATGAATAACTAAAGTAATGGGCACACCCCAATTTCTTTGCCGTGATATACACCAATCCGGACGCTCATCAAGCATAGATTTAATTCGTTGCAAACCCCAGCTAGGCTCCCAATTAACACCATTTATTGAAGCTTTTGCATCAGATAATAAATTAGATTTATCCATTGAAATAAACCATTGGGGTGTTGAAGTAAAAATTAAAGGGGTCTTATGTCTCCAGCAGTGAGGGTATGAATGCTCATAGTTTTCGACATGCATAAGGGCATTATTTGCATGCAAATTTTCTATAATAATAGGATCAGCTTTAAATGTTGGCATTCCTTTAATATCGTCATAATCATCCTTAAATAACCCTCTATTATTTAATGCTTTTATGGGCTCAATGTTATTTTTTTTACATACAAAGAAATCATCTAGCCCATGAGCTGGTGCAGTATGAACACAACCAGTTCCAGCTTCAGTAGTCACATGGTCGCCAAACAACAAAATTGATTTTCTATTAAGAAATGGATGATCTAAGTTTATATCAATAAAACTTTTGCCTGCTATTTTGGAAAGTTCATTGAGGGGTAAATTCCATCGTTTTGAGCAAGAGTCAACTAAATCAGTTGCAATAATAAAAATTTCATCACCACTATCAACAAGAGAGTAATTTAGTTTTTCATTCACACAAACAGCAACATTTGAAGGCAATGTCCATGGAGTTGTTGTCCATATTACAAATGAACATTTTTTTTCAATCTTGGAATCAAATAAAGATTTAATTTTATCGAGAGAATCTGCTGAAACCTCAAACGAAACATCAATTGCTTTTGAGTTTTTGTCTTGATATTCAACCTCTGCTTCCGCAAGTGATGATCCACAATCTTGGCACCAATAAACTGGCTTTTCTCCTCTTTGTAAATGATTATTTTTAATAATAGTAGCTAAAGCTCTTAAAGTGTCTGCTTCAAAAGATGCATCAGAGCTTTTGTATGGATTGGGCCAGTCAGCTAATACTCCTAGTCTAATAAAATCTTCTCTTTGATTTTCAACCTGAGTTAATGCATATTCTTTACAAGCTTTTATAAATTCCTGCTTATTAGATAGTAATTCCTTATTTTTCCTATGCTTTTTCTCGACATTAAGTTCAATAGGAAGGCCATGGCAGTCCCATCCAGGAATGAAAGGCGCATCTTTTCCTAAAAGATTTTGTATTTTTATAGTTATATCTTTAAGAATTTTATTGACTGAGTGCCCAAGATGTATCTCTCCGTTAGCATATGGAGGACCATCATGTAAGATAAATTGCTCCTTTCCAAAAGCTCTTTTTCTGATTTCATTATAAAGATCAATTGAGTTCCAATAAGCAAGAATATCCGGCTCTTTTTTTGCCAAACCGGCCTTCATTGATAATTCTGTTTCTGGGAGATTTAAAGTATCCCTATAATTAATAGTCATATAGTTGTTATTGTAAAAGTTTTTTTGCCAAAGATATGTCTTTTTGTATCTGTTCTTTTAAATAATCTAAATTTTCAAACTTTTTTTCTTCTCTAATTTTAGATTTAAATTCAATATCTAATCTTTCACCGTATATTTGTTTATTAAAATTAAATAGATGAACCTCTAAGACTGGCTTGTCACCGCCAATTGTTGGTCTTATACCCATATTAGCAATCCCGCCATAAGTACTATCTGCATGTTTACATTTAACTGCATAAACACCTGATATTGGGAGTCTTTGCTTAGGAATCCATAGATTGGCAGTCGGTACATTAATTGTTCTGCCTAACTGATTACCAAAAACAACTTTCCCAGAAAAAGTGTATGGCCTTCCTAATAACTCTTTTGCTAAATCAAAATTACCTTCCATGAGAGCTTTTCTAATTCTGGTGCTGCTAATTCTTTCTCCTTTGTAAAGTATTGTATCTGTATTTGAAACAATCACTCCTGCTTGCTTTCCCCAATCTCTTAACAAGGTAAAATCGCCTTCTCTGTCAGCGCCAAATCTAAAATCATCACCAACAATCAATGATTTTAAATTCATAGCTTCTAATATATCTTTAATAAAAATATTAGGCTCCATAGATTTCAATGATGAGTTAAATTTAAGAAAGCATGCATACTCAATACCAAAATTGTTTAGCAATCTAGCTTTTTCCCTCCAAGGACATAATCTTGGTGGAGACTTAGCGCCTGTCAATCCCTGATTGGAAAAATATTCAGCTGCATGAGGCTCAGTAAAAAATACTAAAGTGGAAGTTGAGAGTTCTTTTGCTTCCTCTTTAAGGTTATTTAAAATAGCTTGATGGCCGAGATGTAATCCATCAAAATTGCCAATAGTTGCTGACATCAATATATTTGGATTTCTCTTTTTAAAAAGAGCTATGTTATTTTGTCCTCTAATTAAATACATATTTCTAAAAAAGGCTTCGCAAGCTTTTACCAACAACGATTCTTGTTATACATAAGTATAAAAATATAGCTGAGGTAATTTCAATTGTTAAAAAGAGCAACCTTTGTAAAAAGTTTAGTGGCTCAAAGTCTATATTGAACGGTCCATAAATTAAGAATATTGCCATTATGCAAGATGCAATTATTATAGAAAAATTAAATCTATTAAATGGATTATTTAACTCTATATATCGATCATTAATTAAAAATAAAACTAAAATACCGCAACTCAAAGATGCAGATATTGAGCTAGCTAGAGCTAATCCTGCATGACCGTAACCAATAACAAAAGCTAAAATATAATTAAGGATGATATTAGAAAAAAGTGCTGCCATTGCAGCATACATTGGGGTCTTAGTATCCTGTCTGGAAAAAAATGCTGGTACAAGAACTTTCATAAGCATAAAAAATGGTAGTCCTAAAGAAAATGCTATTAAACTTTTTGATGCTTGATCAACATCCCTAAATGTAAATTCTCCCCTTTGAAATAGAGTACTAATTAAATGATCCGAACAAAGTGCAAGCCCTACAAAAGATGGGATTGCTAAATATATTACTAACCTCTGTGACTTTTTTAATTGATCTTTAAATTGCTCTAAATTTCCATTCTGACTAGCTTTAGAAAGTGTTGGTAAAAGTACTGTACCTATTGCAATAGCAAAAATTCCTAAAGGAAACTGAATTAATCTATCTGATACATACAACCAGGTTGGGCTCCCAGTGATTAAAAGGGATGCAAATATAGTATCAATAAGTAAATTTATTTGAGCTATTCCACCTGCTAGTATTGCTGGAAGCATTAAAATAAAAACTTTTTTTACACCTGGATTGCTGAAACCCATTTTAGGAATTGGTAACCTATCAATTTGTTTTAAAGGAGCAAGCTGAATTAAGAGCTGAATAATACCTGCCAACAAAACGCCCCATGCTAGTCCTAAGATTGGTATTGAAAACATTGGAGCTATAAAAAATGCTGAAAAAATTATACATAAATTAAATAACACTGGAGTTGCAGCCGGTAATGAATATTTTTGGTGAGAATTTTGAATACCTCCAGCAAATGCAACAAGCGAGATCAAACCCAAGTAGGGAAACATTATTCTTAAAACATCTACAGCTATGTCTTTTTTTACTGAATCAAAATAGAAACCTGGTGCAAATAAAAGTATAAATATTGGAGCAAAGAATAATGCTAACAAGGTAAAACTAAATAGAAATGTTAACAATGTACCAGATAAGTTATTAATAAATTCTTTGGTTTCGGCATCAGACTTTTGTTGCTCATATTCGTTATAAACTGGAATAAATGCTTGACTGAATGCACCTTCAGCGAAAAACCTTCTGAATACATTTGGAATTTTTAAAACCACAACAAAAATGTCATGCAGGAATGATGATCCAAGTATACTGGTAGTAGTAATATCTCTAAGCAAACCAAATATTCTTGATATTCCTGTCCAACTTCCAACTTTTACATATGAATTGAGTATATTAAAACTTGAAAATGATCTTTTAATCATCAGTTTTAGAAGTTTTATCTGTAAAGTTTAAGGATGCTGAATTAATACAATATCTGAGGCCGGTTGGATTTGGTCCATCATTAAATACATGGCCTAAATGAGCATCGCAGTTAGAGCATCGTACCTCAGTTCTTTGCATAAAAAGGGAATTATCATCAAGCTCTTTAATGACTTTTGAGTTTTGTGGTTGAAAAAAGCTTGGCCATCCGCAACCTGCATCAAATTTGGTATCTGACTCAAATAGAATTGTTTCGCAACAAACACATTTATATGCACCATCTTTTGTAAAATCCCAATATTCTCCACTAAATGGTCTTTCTGTGCCGCCAAGCCTCGTTACCTCGAAAGATTCAGGTGAAAGCTCCTTTCTCCATTCATCTTCTGTTTTGTTTATTTTTTTCATAAGAGACTATTTTCGACTGAATAGGCTGCAATTGTAAATGTAATAGAAATTAATTTCGATTTTAATACTACTCATTTACCTTCCAGTTTCTTACCCAATATATAAATATAGTATCTATTAAAGCTATAAAAACCTTGAGGATATATTTTGTTGAGGCTAAAAAGAAAGCTTGCAACAGAGTAACATCCGTCGCAATAACCCATGTTACTTGATAAATTAATGTATCAAGAAGCTGCGACAAAATAGTTGAAACATTATTCCTTAACCACAACTTTTTACCGTGCGTTCTTTCCTTTAAAAAATGAAATAGCCATACATCAAATCTCTGACTAATTAGATATGCTGTTAAGGATCCAATAATAAAATAGGGTGAATAATTAGCTAATACATTTACTGCATTATGAATTTCTAAGGCTGATCCTGTGAGGTTGGATGGCAAAAATTGTAAACTTAAAAGTAATGTAATGAGAACAGCAATATTTGCAATAAAACCTAACATCACAGCTCGATTTGCTTCTGCTTTACCATATCTTTCATTTAAAAGATCTGTAGAAAAATAAATACCAGAATATAAAATAGCGCCCATGCTTGCGTTAAACGTATAACCAAACATAGTCAATTCAGTTACTTTGCCGCCTTGAAGATTTGCAAGAACTATTCCAATAATAACTGCACAATAAAGACCATATTTACCAAAAAATCTAAATAAAAATACTGCTAGCAATAGATCATATAAAACCACACCAAACCATATAAATTCTTGGCTAAGACTCAACATTTGTATTAAATTATCCTTTATTGCTTAATTTCAGTGGATCTAATGTAAATTATACATATATAAGTATTAGATAATCTTATAAATGCAAAAACTTGAAAAAATAATCTTACAAAATTCTTTTATAGGTCTAGGTAAAGGATTCTATTCTTATGAGTGCCAAGAGCCTTTAAATAAGCCTTTTATAGTTCATTTAAATAATAAATTAATAAAGGAATTAGGCCTATCATCAATAAATCCAAAACTTTTAATGGATATATTTAATGGAACATTACAAGTACCACAAACTCAAACAATATCAATGAATTATGCTGGGCATCAATTTGGTCAATATGTAAAACAGCTTGGAGATGGAAGAGGAATTTTAATTGGCGAAGTTAAACTAAATAATAAAAAATTTGATATTCATGTAAAAGGATCCGGTAAAACTAATTACTCAAGATTTGGGGATGGAAGAGCCGTTCTTAGATCTTCTTTGAGGGAGTATTTATGCGGAGAAGCAATGCACTTCTTAAATATACCCTCTTCAAGATCATTGATGATCTTTAGCAGTAAGGATCCTGTCTACAGAGAAAAAACTGAAGATGCGGCCATGATAGCTCGAACTGCTAAAACGCATATAAGATTTGGTAATTTTGAGAAATATTTCTATGAAAAAGATTATAAAAAACATTTGGATCTTTCTGATTATGTTATATCTGAATATTGTTCTGAAATTTCTACTGATAATGAAGAAAAATATGTAACTTTACTAAGTAAAATAGTACTAGGAACTGCTGAATTAATTGCTCGCTGGCAAGCAGTTGGGTTTTGTCATGGAGTTATGAATACAGATAATATGTCCGTTCTTGGAGAAACTCTTGACTACGGCCCTTATGGATTTATGGATACATTTAATCCGTCTCATATATGCAATCTATCAGATACATCTGGTAGATATTCATATGAAAATCAACCTTATATAGGCTTATGGAATTGTTCAGCTCTGGCTCACACTTTTGAGAAAATTGTTGATAAAACAAAAATAAATCACATCCTTTCATCATACGAATCAAGGTACGCTGAATCACTACTTGGTTTGTATAGAAATAAATTAGGTCTAAAAGTTCAAGATGAAGCTGATGAAAACTTGATTCAAGAATTATTAAACTTAATGAAAGAGCAAGAATTGGACTATACAAGAACTTTTAGAAGTCTGAGTAATATTTTTAAGAAAAACAATTCGATTGAGGTTTATCCCGCTCTGAGAGATTGGTCAATAAAGCTTAAAAAAAGGCATCAAAAAGAAGATACAGATGTAGCATCTAAAATAAGTTTAATGAATAAAAATAATCCTAAATATATTCTTCGTAATTATTTGCTACAAATCGCAATAGATAAGGCGGAAGAAGGTTCATATAAAGAGATTGATAACTTAATGCATATCATAAGAAACCCGTTTAATGAAATTCCAGATTTTGAAACGTATGCTGAAGAGAGCCCTGATTGGGCCTCAGATATAGGGTTGTCTTGTTCGTCTTAACTTATGAAGCTTTCCTATCGTTAAAAGTAGATACTGATTCAGTCATATTTAAAAAATCTTGAATCATTGAATCAGACGGGGTATAGATTCTCCTTCTTTTATCTACTAATGATGAGGTTTCATTAATATACCCAAGGTGGACAGAGTGCTTTAAGACTTGAAGTCTTTTAATACGCGAGGCATATTTTTTAGGTACTAATGAAATAGCATATTCTTGCGATATTTCACTACCCTTGAAATGCTCATGCATAAAAGAAAGTAAAAAAAAGAATCTATAGGTATCTGATTGATAAAAACTCATAGAAGGAGGGTTATCAGCATTTCCTATTGTTGCTGAATAAATATTCTCAATAATTCTTTGTGCTCTTTTTAGTTTGTCTGTCATAGTATTATATGTATTAATTAATAAAATCTAATTGCTTAATTTAATACCAACAAAAGTGAGATCGGTCTCATATATAATACACGTGTGTTTTTTTAAAACAAGATATATATAGATAATTTATATAGATTATGTATAGATAATTATATTTACCACATTATAGATCTATAGAATCAAAGTCATTTCGTAGAGGGTGGTCTTGTCGAAGTTTAGCAAAAATTTTAGATATATTCTTTGAATTAGTTTTCTTAAAACTAAATTTCATTTCATCGGATAATGACTTAATGTCAAGTGACTTGTTATAAAAATATAGGGGCATTGGCTCAATTAGATTCTTGTTCAATGTAAAATTATTATTGATTCTTAAAGAAGGATCCTTAAATAAAAAGGGGTTGGTGATCTTTATTTCTTCAAAGTATTTTACAAGAGCTGCTACAATCATTTTGGTTCCGTTAATTTTTCCTTCTTTGCTATATCCAGCTATATGAGGAGTAGAAATTAAAGCCTTATCAACTATTTGCTTTGATGGTGTTGGTTCATTTTCCCAAACATCTGCTATATAGCAAATTGTATCTTGTGCAAGTAAAGCTTTTTCATTAACAATGCCCCCTCTTGAAGTATTAATTAGTATTTTATTATTCAGCAAAGCAAGCTCATTTTCGTTAATTAAGTTATGAGTTTTATATTTGCCTCTTTCGGTGAATGGAATATGAAGCGAAATCAAATCACATCTGAGCACAGTATTTAAATCAACCAAATTGTTATCATCTATTAATGGATCATTAATAAAAACCTCAAAACCTAGTAGCTTCAAGTAATAGGACACTTTTTTACCTATATTGCCATATCCTATAATCCCAATTTTTGAATCATAATTTAATTTATTTATCTCTAACAATTGAGCTACTGCGGCTAAAACATAATGTGTAACTGCAGAAGAGTTACAACCAGGTGCATAATCCCAATAAATATTATTAGATGTTAAATAATTAGTATCAATATGATTAATGCCTGCTGTTGCAGATCCAATAAATTTAATATTTGAATTAACTAAGAGAGATTCATTTATTTTTGTTGTAGATCTTATTAAAAGTATCTCATAGTCAGCTAAAGATTCATTGGTAATAAATTCATCATCTATGTAATGAATACTATATTCATTTGGAACGATAACATCCCTTAGATACAAATCTAAATCTAAAATGTTCTTATCTGCTAAAATTTTTATCAATTAGTATTGTCTGGCCAAAAAATGCTCTGAATCCAGCCTAATAAAGTATTGTCATTTAAGGAGTATTTATCCAGTGCATCAAAATCAGCTGCAAGTTTTTTTGGATCACTAAAAAAATCTTTTCTTGAAATAAATTTATTTTTTTCATCTAAAATTTTAACTTCCCTTGCAGGATTTCCTGCAAAAACTGTATTTGGAGGAACATCTTTTGTCACAACAGCGCCTGCCCCTATAATACTATTCTCGCCAATGGTAACGCCTTTACAAACAATCGCACTATCGCCTATCCAAACATTATCTTTTAAGACTACCGGTTTAGTATTACCTACTGGTTCAGATCGATCATATATTCCATGCCAATCTGCATCAGATATATAAGCACCATGAGCAAACATACAAGCATCTCCAATTGAAATGTGTTCGGCTGCCATAATTCTCACTCCAGGTGTTATAAGAACATACTTGCCTATATCTAGCTTTCCATCCCATTTATCAATATTCCATGTAGTAAATTGTATATTCGCATCTTTAGCACCTATCAATGTTGGGTAATCATCTATAGAAATATTTTTACCAAAAAGATTAATGTACTGTGGCTTAAAATATGCTCCTCCCCTCCCCAATTTTAAAAATTGTGGTTTTAAGAAATGTTTTACATAGAACCTGTTAATCCTTGAGCTTAGCTTCTTTAACCAGTATGGCCTATTATCTTTTCTAATAATTTTCTCCTATCATTTACTTAGTACTTTAATATGATAAAGTACCGAAAATTTTTTTGGTGATAAATTGTTAACAAAATTTATAAATGAGTTTAAAAGTCTTTTAAAAATTGGTCTGCCTATTTTTGGATCACAGGTATCTTATGTCTTTATGGGGACAACTGATACTCTTGTTGCTGGAAGAGCTAGCTCAACAGATCTTGCTGCTCTAGCAATTGGCTCAGCTTTTACTCATCCTATTTGGTTACTAATTGCTGGTGTAACATTTGCTATTACTCCTATTATGGCTCAACTGTATGGAGCTAAAAAATATAATATGATTGGCTACAAATTAGGTGAAGTCTTATGGATTTCATTATCATTAGGTTTGTTGTTTTTAATAATCTATCCTAACTTATACATATTAGTGAATATGCTTCAGTTGGATGCTGAAGTTGCATCTATTGCCGGTGATTACTTAAAAGCTCTATCTATAGGTATGTTTGCTATGACAATTTTTACTTGTTTGCGTTGTTATAGTGAAGGACTTGCCTTAACTTTACCTATTTTTTATATAGCTTTAGCTGGAATGCTTATAAATATTCCACTTGATATAATCTTTGTTTATGGTTATTTTGGAATTCCTCCAATGGGTGGAGTTGGTTGTGGATATGCAACATCCATAGTTTCTGTTTTTATGACATTAACTCTAATTATATATATAGCTAAGTCAAAAAATTATTCTCAAACTAAGCCTTTTAAAAGACTTCCTTTTCCATCTTTAAAAACTTTTATTGAAGTTTTTAAATTAGGTTTCCCCATAGGTTTGGGTATTTTTATTGAATTAGCAATGTTTTCAGGTGCTGCCATGATTATTTCTCCACTTGGTACTGATATTGTCGCAGGTCATGCAATAGCAATGAATATTGCCAGTTTCTTCTTTGTAATATCTTTGTCAGTTGGTCTTGCAGCGGCAACAAGAGTTGGTAATCTTATAGGGGCAAAAAAAATGACTGATGCAAGATTTGCATCAGTATCTTCAGTATTTTTATGCACAATCATTGCGGTTTTTAATACTTTAATTATTCTAATATTTAAAGATCAATTAAGTGCGATGTTCTCTTCTGAAGATGCTGTAGTAATGATAGCAAGTAGTTTATTAATTTTTGCAGCAATTTTCCAGATACCAGATGGCGCTCAAATTGGTGCTGTTGGTTCTTTAAGGGGATATAAAGATACTTTTGCACCTATGGTAATTACTCTTGTTGCATATTGGTTTATAGCTATACCAATAGGTTATTACCTGACTTTTTATGGAATCGATGATCCTTTAGGAGCTTCGGGGATGTGGATAGCAATGATTGGTGGTCTAACTATCTTTGCAATTCTTATAATTAAAAGGTTGCAATGGATTTCAAAAAAATTTTTGAGGGTTATGAGTTAATTACTTCTGCTGTCTTAGCACCTATTTCTAAAAGATTATCAGCAATATGGACTCCACACTCTTTTAATTTTTTAATTTTATCAGCTGCTGTACCTTTTCCGCCGGCAATAATAGCGCCAGCATGGCCCATTCTCTTCCCAGATGGAGCAGTTTGACCAGCAATGTAAGATATAACAGGTTTTGAGACAGATTCTTTTATAAATTCTGCAGCCTCTTCTTCAGCAGATCCACCTATTTCACCAACCATAACTATAGCTTTTGTCATTGGATCAGCTTCAAATAATTTTAATATATCTATAAACGATGATCCTGGAATGGGATCACCGCCAATACCGACACAACTGCTTTGACCCAATCCTAAATCAGTTGTTTGCTTAACAGCTTCATATGTTAATGTTCCTGATCTTGATATTATTCCAACAGATCCTGGCATATGTATGCTTCCTGGCATTATCCCCAGTTTAGCCTCACCAGGTGTAATGACGCCTGGACAGTTAGGTCCAATTAAAGTGACTCCTAATTCATCAACTCTTTTTTTAACTACCAGCATATCTAGAGTTGGGACTCCTTCTGTTATGCATATAACTAATTTCACTCCTGATTCTGCTGCCTCAAGGATAGAATCTTTGCAAAACGCTGCAGGAACAAAAATTAGAGCTGCATTTGGATTAACAGAATCCATTGCTTCATTCATTGTATTGAAAACAGGTTTTCCCAGATGTTCTTGTCCACCCTTACCAGGAGTAACACCACCAACTATATTTGTTCCATACTCAATAGCTTGCTCTGAATGAAGTGTTGCTTGTGAACCAGTAAAACCCTGAACTATTAGTCTTGTATCTTTATTTACTAAAATACTCATGAAGCTAACTCCACAGCTTTTTTTGCTGCATCTTTTAAATTATTTAAACTAATAATTTCAATATTAGTATTTTCTAAAATTTGTGATCCTAGATCTGAATTATTCCCTTCTAATCTAACAACAACAGGCACTGAGACTCCTACTTCTTCTATGGCTGCTATAACTCCCTCAGCTATTAAATCACATCTAACAATTCCGCCAAATATATTCACAAGAACAACTTTAACTTCTGGGTCAGCTAATATTAATTTAAAAGCCTTAGCTACTCTAGCTTGTGTTGCAGTTCCACCAACGTCTAAAAAATTTGCAGGAGACCCTCCATAATATTTAATAGTATCCATAGTCCCCATTGCAAGACCTGCTCCGTTTACCATGCATCCAATATTACCATCAAGAGAAACGTAACTTAGATCATTTTTTGCAGCCTCAGATTCTCTTTCGTCTTCTTGAGAGGAATCATGCATTGCTGCAATTTTAGGCTGTCTAAATAAAGCATTTGAATCAATATTAATTTTTGCATCTAGACAATGAAGATTTCCACCTGCAGTTATAACCAAAGGATTAATTTCTAATAAAGATAAATCGCATTCCATAAATAGACTCATAAGATTTGGTAACATTTTAGAAAATTGTTTAGTCTGATCGCTATTTAAATTAAGAACTTTTGATATTTTTCTAGCTTGAAATGGCTGAGCGCCTGTTAATGGATCAATGCTTTCATAAATTACTTTCTCAGGAGAATTTTTAGCAACTTCCTCAATATTGACTCCTCCTTCAGATGAGGCAATGAAAACAACTCTTTGCGAGCTTCTATCTACAACTGCACTTAAATACAACTCATTTGCGATATCAGTACACTCTTCAATTAAAATTGAGCTTACAAGTTGTCCATTAGAATCTGTTTGATAAGTAACTAATTTTTTTCCAAGCCATTTTTTGGCAAATTGTGATGCTTCATCTGGTGAATTTACTAACTCAACGCCGCCTGCTTTTCCTCTTCCTCCAGCATGTACTTGAGCTTTAACAACCCATTTATTTCCTCCGATATCTCTACATGCCTTAATAGCATCTTCAGCATTTGTAATAACTTTTCCTGAGGAGACAGGCAAATCATATTGAGCAAATAATTCTTTACCCTGGTATTCATGTAGATTCATTTTTTTCTATTTCCTATATGGATGGCATGACCATTAGCAGCTAATGCTGCTTCGTGAAGTGCTTCTGAAACAGTCGGATGACTAAACATAGTAAGACCAATATCTTCAGAGCTAGAACCAAATTCCATTGCAATTAAGCCTTGTTGAACAAGCTCTGCAGCAGATGGACCAAATATATGTATACCTAAAATTGTATCTGTTTTTTTATCAGCAAGCACCTTAACAGAACCTACAGACTCATCTGTTGCAAGAGCTCTGCCGCTAGCAGCAAATGGAAAAGAGCCTGTTTTGTAATCAACCTTTTCTGCTTTCAGCTCTTCCTCATTTTTTCCAACCCATGCTACTTCTGGATGAGTATATATAACTGATGGCACAAGATTATAATTGACAACTGTTTTTTTCCCAGCAATCCTTTCAGCAACCATAATCCCTTCTTCACTGCCCTTGTGGGCAAGCATTGGGCCTCTGACAAGATCGCCTATAGCCCATACCCCAGATTCGTTTGTTTGACAAAACTCATCCACTTCAACAAACCCTTTATCATCAAGCTGTATATCAGAATCATCTGAAATTAATTCACTAGTATTTGGAATCCTTCCAACACAAACAATTAATTTATCAAAAACTTCATTTTGTGTTGAGCCGTTTTCTTCATATTCAACTTCAACACAATTTTTTAAAGATTTGGCACTTGTAACCATGCAGCCAAGCTTGATGTTTAAACCTTGTTTAGAAAATTCTTTGAATATATCTTTAGCTATTTTTTTATCAACCATTGGTAGAAATTCGGGAAGGGCTTCCAGCATGTAAACTTCTGATCCTAATCTTGACCAAACACTTCCAAGCTCTAAACCAATTACACCAGCTCCTATAATTCCAAGTTTCTTAGGGACATCTGAGAACTCTAAAGCTCCAGTAGAGTCAACAATCGTATCCTCGTTAAACTTTGCTGAATCTATTTCAATTGGCTTAGACCCTGATGCAAGAATGATATTTTTAGCTTCAATAACGTCAGTTGAATCATTATTTGTGACTTCGACTCTTTTGCCTGATAAAAGTTTTCCATGCCCTTGGATAGACACAACTTTGTTTGCTTTAAACAAGCCACTTACACCGGCAGTTAATTGAGATACCACTTTATTTTTTCTGGTCATCATGGCTGAAATATCTAATTCTACTTCTCCAAGATTAATACCATGTTTATTTAAATCGTTATTGGCTTCATAAAATCTTTGAGAAGAATCTAGTAAAGCTTTTGAAGGAATGCATCCAACATTTAAACAAGTTCCTCCAAGCTTTGAATTGCCAGCATCATCTTTCATAGATTCTATACATGCAACAGAAAGTCCAAGCTGAGCGCATCTTATTGCAGAAACATATCCAGCAGGACCGCCTCCAATAACAACTACATCATACATATTCACTTCCTCTTATAAATTTAATAATAACCGTTCTGGTGATTCTAATTGTTCTTTTATAGAAACTAGAAAAGTAACCGCTTCTTTTCCATCTAGAAGTCGATGATCATAACTCATAGCTAAATACATCATGGGCCTAATAACCACCTCGCCATCTATCGCAACTGGTCTATCTTGAATACTATGCATCCCCAGAATAGCTGTTTGAGGGGCATTTAAAATTGGCGTTGAAAGCAATGAACCAAATACACCACCATTAGATATGGTAAATGTTCCTCCTTGCATTTCATCCATAGAAAGTTTTCCATCTCTAGCTTTAACGGAATAGTCTAGAATAGATTTTTCAATATCAGGCAATGACATCATGTCTGCGTCACGAATAACTGGCACTACCAGGCCTCGTTCTGTAGACACCGCAACCCCAATATCTTGAAAGCCGTGATAAACAATATCTGTATTATCAATAGACGCATTTACTAGAGGAAATTTCTTTAATGCTTGAATCGCTGCAATTACAAAGAATCCCATAAATCCGAGCTTTACTCCATGCTGTTTTTCAAACTCAGCGCCATATTTTGATCTCAGCTCTTTAATTGGCAACATATCAACTTCATTAAAAGTTGTAAGCATAGCTGTTTCTTGCTTCACAGTTAAAAGCCTATTGGCGATTGTTGCTCTTAATCTGGACATCGGCACACGTTTTTCGTCTCTAGTTTCTGAAAAGCTAATTTTAGTATCAACTATTGATTGTTTAGTTGTAACGGGATCTTCAGATGTCTTTTTACTTAAATGATTGACGAGATCTGCTTTTGTAACTCTACCATTCTTGCCTGTGCTTGTTACTTTTGATGGATCAATATCTTCCTCAGCAATAATCCTTTTAGCGGCAGGACCAAGTTTATTAGAAATATTATTTTCAGGATTAGGCTGAACTTTGGATTCCTTCTGTTTTTCTTCTTCACCATTATTAATCTGACCTTCATCAAACTCTGCTATTAATTCAGAACTATTAACGATTTCTCCTTCCTGCTTTACAATTTTTGAAATTGTTCCACTTACTGGAGCAACAACCTCTAAAACAACTTTATCGGTTTCAATTTCTGCAATAACCTCGTCTTGCTGAACACTTTCACCCTCTTTCTTAACCCAGTTTGCAACAGTGCCGTCTGCAACTGATTCTGGAAATGTAGGTGATTTAATTTCAATACTCATTCTTCCTCTCCCAAAGAATCTAACATCAAGGCAGTTCGGACTAATTCCTTTTGCTGCTTTAAATGTAATTTCATTAATCCAACAGCTGGAGCTGCCGCTGCTGGTCTGCTAATAAGTTTAATTTCATTTTTATTTTTAAGCCTATCAAGAACTCTTTGAAGTCTATGTCTATGACTAAACCATGCTCCTTGGTTAGCTGGCTCCTCTTGACACCAAATATATTCATTAGCATTACCATAATTTTTTAGTACAGCTTCAAGATCATCATATGGGAATGAATATAATTGCTCGATCCTAATCAAAGCAATATTATCAATATCGTTTTCTTTTCTTTTTTCTAGCAAGTCATAATAAACCTTACCTGAACACATTATTACTCTTTTTACTTTTGAATTATTATTTAACGAATCATCAATTACTCTTTTGAACTCTCCTTCAGTTAAATCAGATACTGAGGATGTAACTAAAGGATTTCTTAATAGGCTTTTTGGAGATATAACTACCAAAGGCCTTCTCATTTTTCTTATTGCTTGTCTTCTTAATAAGTGAAAAATCTGCGAAGGTGTGCTTGGAATGCATACTTCTATATTTTCACTAGCACATAATTGCAAGAATCTTTCTACTCTGGCACTACTATGCTCTGGACCTTGACCTTCAAAGCCATGAGGTAGCAACATTACTAAACCAGATAATCTTTCCCATTTATGTTCTGCGGAAACTATAAATTGATCAATTACAACTTGAGCGCCATTAACAAAGTCACCAAATTGAGCTTCCCAGATTACAAGCCCAGAAGGCCATGTTGCAGAATATCCATACTCAAAACCGAGAACAGCTTCTTCTGATAGGAATGAATCATAAATGTCCATCCTTGTTGAGCTGCTTCGTGCAACATTTACAAGTGGAATATGTCCCAAACCGTCTTTTGAATCATAAATTGCAGCATGTCTGTGTGAAAAGGTTCCTCTTCTAACATCCTGGCCGGTTAAACGAATTGGATATCCTTCTGAAAGTAAACTTGCATAAGCCATAGATTCTGCAAAGCCCCAGTTTATTGGTATTTCGCCTTTTGCCATAAGTTTTCTATCATCGAAAACTTTTTTTACCTGCCTGCCAAGGCTAAAATTATCTGGTGCGGTAGTAATAACTTCTGAAAGCTCAGTAAACTTTCCTTTTTCGAACTTAGTATTAGTATCTTGCCACCACTTTTGATTCATATATGGTGACCAATCAAACCATAAATCATCATTTGGTTTTAATGCAAGATTGCCAACTACAGACGAGCCATGCTCAAGAGAATCTCTATATTTCTTTTGAAAATCCAGAGAGTCAGATTTAGAAATAATATTTTCAGAAATTAATTTTTCTTCATAAATCTTAAGAACTGAAGGATGTTTTGCGATTTTGTCATACATTAATGGTTGAGTTGCAGATGGGTCGTCTGCTTCGTTGTGACCTCTTCTTCTATAACAAAATAAATCTAAGACAATATCTTTGCCAAACTTATATCTATATTCACACGCAATTTTTGCAGCATGCACAACCATTTCTGGGTTGTCTCCATTCACATGAATAATTGGTGCATTTATCATCTTGGCAACATCTGAAGAGTATTCAGTAGATCTTGCATCATATTTATAGCTAGTTGTAAATCCAATTTGATTATTAACTATTACATGCAATGTTCCCCCAACCCCATACCCTCTGGTTTGAGACATTTGCAGACTTTCCATTACAACGCCTTGGCCAGAGAAAGATGCATCACCATGAATTAAAATTGGGACTACTTGCTCTCTTTTTTCATCATATAGCCTATCCTGTCTAGCCCTAACTGAACCAAGGACTACAGGATCTACGATTTCTAGATGTGACGGATTATTAAATAATGAAACGTGTACTTCACCTTCTGGGGTAAGTAAGTTTGAAGAAAAACCAAGGTGGTATTTTACATCGCCTGTACTTGAACCAGTTAATTCGAAATCTTCCTCAAAAGCTGAAAACAATTCTGCAGGCGTCTTGCCTAAAACATTGACTAAAAGATTAAGCCTCCCTCTATGAGCCATTCCAAAGCAGATTTGCTTAGCTCCGTTAATGCCACAATTTTGAATCAAAGCATCAACCAGAGGAATCAATGATTCACATCCATCAATACCAAATCTTTTCATTCCTGGATATTTTGCAGCAAGAAATTTTGCTAAGCCTTCAGCTGAATTTAATCGATTAAATATATATTTTTTTTCATCGTCTTTGAATTGTATTTTTCCAAGATTTAATTCTAATTTCTCTTGAAACCATTTTCGCTCTTCTGAATTGACAATGTAGTTATACTCTACACCTAAGTCACCACAATATATTGATTGAAGACAGTTTATTATTTCTTGAAGAGAGGCCTCATCTTTGCC
>Ga0115013_10000462_pt1 | contig 24702 bp, 20 predicted proteins | sample SouAtlMetagenome_2_FD_88686 | JGI IMG/M metagenome (GOLD analysis project Ga0115013, IMG submission 88686) | Marine eukaryotic phytoplankton communities from Atlantic Ocean - South Atlantic ANT15 Metagenome | ecosystem: Environmental > Aquatic > Marine > Oceanic | place: South Atlantic Ocean...
GCCCCTGATGCAAACACCGGAGATGGTTATGTAGCACTCTCAGGAACAAGTATGGCAACCCCGGGAGCGGCTGGAGTAGCTGTTCTAATGTATCAGGCCAATCCCGATTTAAGTCCTTTTGATGTTAGAAATATAATGCAAGAAACTTCTACTTACAGGCAATGCCATTACATGTTAGCTAACGAGCCTTGTGCTGAGGACTTAATCCCCAAGAATAGACAAAATAACGTATACGGTCATGGCCACGTTAACGCCCAGCCTGCAGTTGAAGAAGCGGCGAATTACTTCTACGAACTAAGTATGTCTCTGAACGTAACACTAGACAGCAATTACGGTCAAGATAATCGTGTTCATATTGGACAAGGAGAATCGATTGTATTCAACCTCGAAGGAGGAGTTCAAAAAGTACAGTGGAGAACTTGGGACATGAGAGATAATTGGATGGATTTATCTGAATTTGACATAGGTAATGAGCAGTTTGAGGTGACTCATGGACTTCTTGTAGATCGACTTCGATTCCTCCCCAACAACACAGTTGAAGGTGAACAGGTTATTCTGGTACGAGCACTTTCTGGAGATCAAGCCTCAACAAACCTTGCAGTAGGTATTAACATCATGGGTGAAGAAAAAATTGAAACAAGTAGTAGCGAATCTAATAACCTGACATTAATTATAGGTTTACTATCTGTTTTAGTAATAATTTTATTTGTAGCATTAACTGTTGCAACTATCAAATTGAAAGAATCCGGGTTATTTTCTGATGAAATTATTGATGAGGATATGGAAGAATGGATTGAAGATATAGAATCTCAATTAGATGATGAAAATAGTGGTTAGTTTGAAGCCGATTGATGCAATTATACTTGCTGCAGGAGCCAGTGAAAGACTGGGGCAGCCTAAAGCATTGGTTGATATTCATGGCAAGTCGTTGATCCATATCCTAATTGAGAAGTTAAGAAAATATAATTTAAGAATAATTATCGTAACTCGGAGTGAGTTAGTTTTTGAAATGAATAAACTAGGCGAGAAAGTAGTAGTTAATACTAAACCTGAGAATGGTAGAACAGGAAGCATACAGTGTGGAATTAAGGAACTAAGAAGTGAAAGATGCTTGATAGTACCAGTAGACAGGCCCGGTTTTTCAAATGAAACTATTGAGAGATTAATTAATTGCGATAAAACATCTTGTCCAAGTAAAAATGGCAAAGGTGGACATCCTGTAATATTATCTAGAAATGATTGTGAAGAAATCCTCTCAAGAAATCCTTCTACTCCCCTTAGGGATATAATTAAACCAATTAAAATTGAGGTAAATGATGAATATTTACATCTAAACATAGATTATCCCGAAGATTTAGAAAAACTTAGAGAAATTACCATAGAACATAATTTGTGATTACCTCCTGAGAAGAATATGCAAAATCAAAAAGTATAGAACCCTCTCAGAGGAACGTGTCTGTTCATGTTTTATCTTGGGCATTAAGTGAAGTGGAACAAGGACGTAGAGTTGCTATAGCAACAATAATATCTGCGAAAGGAAGTGTTCCGGGTAAGCCGGGTGCGAAGCTTGCAATTAATTCAAGAATGCAAAATTTCGGAACTGTGGGCGGAGCAGGCCTAGAACTAAAAATTGAGAAAAAAATGAAGGATTTATTGAATGAAGATGTAAAACTGAACCGGAAAAAGGGAGGGATTATTGAAACATTTTATCTTTACAAGGATGCGAAGGGAAAAGAAGGGATAGCTCTTGACAGCCTATGTGGGGGGCAAGTGGAAGTGAGTATCGAAATAATTGAACCCGTACCCCACATTTTGATTGCAGGGGGAGGACATGTAGGTAGGTGCGTTGCATTAGTTGCTGATTCATTGGGATGGGATTACTCCATATTTGATGTAAGAAAAGAATATTCTAATTCTGAGAAATATCCATTTTCTAATGAAAATATCTCAACGAATGTAGATGATTTTCTTAAATCAGAAGACTCAGAATCTTTAGAGCGTTTTTCAGATATCCTACTGTTAGGCCATGACTGGTCAGTTGATCAAGAATTATTATTAGGATTACTAAAATTACGAGAGGAGAAAATAAGACCTAGAATTGGAGCTATAGGTTCAACTTCAAAATGGAGCTCATTCAAGAAGGCGGCAATTGAGGATGGCATTAAAGAAAAATGGTTTGAGAATGCTAGATGCCCTATTGGAATAGATATTGGTGCTGAAACACCTGAAGAAATTGGTTTAGCGGTCTGTGCTGAAATTCTAGCATTGGATAGAAAAATCACTTACACGGAGAACTGAAAAAGAGATTATGTCTCGGTTAATTAATGAAACAACTAGCTGTATCATTAGTATTAGTAATGATTACTGCATCTCTTAGCGGATGTATGTCTGACGATTCAGCTCAAGAAACTTTGATTGAAGACGAAAAAATATTCAGAAATTATTCAATTGTTGCCCCTATAGATACTGGAATCAATGTATATCATGATCATTTTAGAACTAATGAAACTTATCCCGATTGGTTGCTAGAAGGATTGGGTGTAACAATGACATGTGAACTAACATTTTCTGGAACTTGGCAGGAAAGATATGATGCAGATAAGGAAAGTTGTTGGGATAAGATTAATTCTACAGACATAGTATATTTCCCAGGTACGAAGATAATAGGAACTACTCCGGACGATAATACTGACATACCAATCCTTGACGACCCCTCGGACGGACATGGGACCGCAGTAACGGGGGCAGTACTAGATGCTAATCCTGATGCGATTATTTTCTTTGTTGAGGGGTTTAGTGACGCTGCTGTTTTGGCAGCCGCTAATCAACCATTAGTAGACATAATTAGTACTAGTTTTGGACCCATAGGTTCGATTCCAGTCCCAGGTATAGAAGATGCAACTGAAGTAGCGGTAGTCCAAGAAAAGAAGATTCATACAGGGGCTGCTGATAATTCCCCATCACCAGCTGTTCAAGACTCAACAGCCGGACCACCTTGGAGCATAGGGATCTCCGGATATGCTGAAGAGGGCGATGACCAGAAAGAAACTATGAGTGGGTCATATCCTGACATTGCTGCAGATTGGACTCAAATTTTACCAAATCATGATGATATTGATGGTTATCATGAAACCAGCGGAACTTCATTTGCAACGCCTAGGACTGCAGGACTTTTGTCGAAAGTAATTCAACATCTAAGAACTGAATCAGGAGACTTTTCATCAGGAGCAGATCCTGATCTAAGAAGCGGTTATTTGGTCAATGGAAATAACATGAACATTTCTCAAGCAAATATAAGAGATGCACTTAATCTTTCAGCATGGTATCCATCATTCAATACCTGGGACCCGCTCTCAGGAACTACTCCTGTTTCCCCAGTTGCTCCATGTACACAAATTGGTTGGGGAGTAGTGAATGAGTCAAATGTAGAACCAATTATCAACCATCTTAATGGAAACTCAATACAACCAGATAGACCTTCAGATGTCACATTGTGTATGGAGACAAATCAAGAAATTCGAGAGATGTACTGGAATTAAAAATTACCGAGAGGTTCAATAGTAAAAGTACATTCCATCTATTATGCGCAAGGTTGTATTAAGATGGAAGACCACGTCTTTACAAGGCGCTCAAGAAATTTCGGAGATTCTTGGAATATGTGAAAGAATGGAAATTTTAGGACACTTGGCAATTAATGAAAAAAGTGTCACTCAGTTGGCGGAAATAAAACTAAAAGAGGGCCAAGAAATTGAGAAATTTTCTAATTTACAAAATTTCAAGTTAATAGAAGTACATGAGGAAAATGATGATGGAGTATTAGTAAGTTTGTTATGCACTCATCCATTAGCAATTTCGGCAATTGAATTATCAAACATACACATACACCCACCCTATGGAATATCTGAGGAAAAGGGCATGGAATTAAGAATCTCGGGTCTATCGAATTCTGTAAGTAGATTCATCAAACTAATTAGAATGGTTCTACCACCTGATAATATCTCAGTTCAAACATTTCAAAAAGAAGATAATGGGAGTGTTTGGGAATCAATTTTAACGGATAGACAAATAGAAGTTTTGCAGCACGCGATGAGAAAAGGATTCTACAGTATTGATAGAAATGTGACTCTGAAACAACTAGCTGATGAGATGAATATGGCAAGAAGTACTTATGGTGAGCACATAAGGAGAGCTGAAGTTGAAATTATGAATAAAGTAATGAAGGATTTAGAATAAGAAGAGAGTGTCAATCCGAATGCTCAAATGGAGAGCCCGTGTGGTGAGGATGTTAGCATGAGTGTCATACGCCTACCAATGCTTCCCGGTCCTGAAAAAATACCATGGAAAGCGGAAGTAAATGGTAAAGAAATTTCTAAGCATGTTGAGAGCAATGCAATACTTCTAGATGTCTTAAGAGATCAAGTAGGAACTTTGGGGGTTAAGAGAGGCTGTGACATGGGTACATGTGGATGTTGTTCAGTATTAGTTGATGGGAAACCGAAACTATCCTGTCTAGTTTTAGCTCAAGAAGTTAAAGATTGTAAGATTACCACAGTAGAAGGTTTGGCAGATGGTCACCATTTGCATCCTATTCAAGAAATGTTTAGTGAATATGGAGGAAGTCAATGTGGTTTCTGTACTCCCGGTTTCTTAGTAGTAATTTCATCATTATTAGAAGAAAATTCAACACCAAATGATTCAGAAATTAAAACTGCAATAGAAGGAAATTTATGTAGATGTACGGGATACCAGCAAATCATAGAATCAGTTAAAGCAGCCAGTGAATTATTAGTCGCAGGAAAAAATATTGACAATACAACTGATCCTAAAAGTAACCCTAATCCTGGATTTGAAAATTGAGGTATCTAAATGTCTGAAGATGAAAAGAAGGAAATGGTTGGTTATCGACAACAACCAGGAAAAATTTCTTTCTCCAGACCAGGTTCGGGAGGTAAGAATTCATTTAGTGAACCTAGAGATGAAAAAATGATTCCTGAAAGTCAAGGAGGTGAAAAAAAGCAACCCTGGGGAGATCATAGACATGATGAGCTGATTACTGGAAGAATTGTAGGGAAGCCTACATCTCTAGTCGATAGTAATTGGAAGGTGACAGGAAGAGCAAAATATGGCGATGATATAAGATTGCCAAATGAGCTGATTGGCAAAATTGTTCGATCACCACATCATTATGCACGAATATTATCTATCGATTTATCAGAGTCATTAAAATTGCCCGGAGTTGTTTCAATTGCTACTGGAGACGATGCAAAAAATAAATTTGGAGTTTTACCTGTCACCAAAGATGAACATGCAATGGCTGTCGATAGGGTTAGACATATTGGAGATCTAATTGCTTGCGTAGCAGCGGAGGATGAAGCCACAGCATTAGAAGCAGTCAGGTTGATGAAAATTGAATATGAAATTCTAGATTCTATTCACGACATGAAAGATGGATTGAAAGACTCTAAAGATCCAATTCACGACAGAGGCGAATATCACATTGGAGAAGCAAATATACAGAAAAGGGTGTTTCAGGAATTTGGAAACATTAAATCCATGGAGAAGAATTCTATTGCCAGCCATAAAAAAAATTGGTTTTTCAATGGAGTAAATCACGCCGCTACCGAACCCCATGCTGTTGTTGCTGATTGGGACCCTTCTGGAAGATTGACACTTTACACTCCGCAACAAGTACCACATTATGTCCACAGAGCATTGGCAGATGTGTTAGAAATTCCTATGCATCAAATAAATGTCCATCGGACTTTCGTAGGAGGGGGTTTTGGAGGAAAATCGGATCCATTCCCACATGAAATGTGCGCATCGATATTGGCTCGGAAATCAGGGAGACCTGTTAGAATAACATTTGACAGAGAAGAAGTTTATTGGATAAATAGAGGTAGGCATCCATCGCATATAGAGATGAATCTACATGCCGATAGCGAAGGAAGATTGTGTGGGATTGAAACAGATGCACTAATTGATGGGGGGGCTTTTGCATCTTTTGGCCACGTCACCACATATTACAATGGAGTTCTACATACTGCTCCTTACGAAATTGGGGCATTTCACTACACTGGAGCAAGAGTTTGGACAAACAAACCTGCTAGTGGTGCCATGAGAGGGCATGGCGCAGTTAATTCTCGATGTGCTGTAGAAGTAGGTATAGATGATATCTCTGAACAATTACAAGTTGATCCAATATCTTTCAGGTTAGCCAATTTATTGCCACCTCATTCTGCAACAATTACTGGATTCAGAGTAACCAGTATAGGAATGAGAGAATGTTTAGAAAGAGTGATGGAAGAATCAGGATGGAAAGATAAATTCAGAAAAATGCCTCTAGGCCATGGAATTGGAATAGGTTGTGGATTCTTCATTTCTGGTAGTGGACTTCCGATACATTGGGACCCGAACAAGTTTCCGCATGCAACCGTTCATCTGAAAATCGATATGGATGGCGGAGTAACAGTACACACAGGAGCTGCTGATATTGGCCAAGGTTCAGATACAGTTGTAGCTCAGTCAGTAGCTGAGGTTCTAGGATTACCATTGGATATGATTAGAGTGAAATCTAGAGAAACAGACACTTCTCCAGTTGATTTAGGTTCTTATTCATCAAGAGTTACATTCATGAATGCAAATGCCGCAATTTCTGCTGCTATGGAAATCAGGCAAGATTTACTGCAGGCAACTTCCGACATTACCAAAGCACCAATTGGAAAATTAGTAATCGGGGACCGTAGAATTTTTAGAAAAGACGACCCCGCGATCGGAGTTTCTTATCTAGAAGCTTTACATAAGGCACAGGAAGAAAGAGGAGCCTTAGTTGCCTCAGGAGCCTATAGGACTCCACCAATGGGTAGAGCGCACAAAGGTGCAGCCGCTGGTTTAGCACCTGCATATTCATTTTCAGCTTATGTAGCAGAAGTAAAAGTTGATGTTGAAACAGGTCAAACAAAAGTAGAGAAAGTTTGGGCAGCTCATGATTGTGGTAAGGCACTTAATCCACTTGCAGTCAAAGGGCAGATAATAGGTTCATGCCACATGGGGATGGGGCAAGTCCTCTCTGAAGAAATGAGATATGGTAGAACTGGAAATCTAATGAATACAGATTTACTAGACTATAAGATACCTAGTGTACATGAAATGCCACACGTCACACCTATCATTGTGGAATCAAATGACCCAGAAGGACCATTTGGTGCTAAAGAAGCCGGAGAAGGTCCATTATTACCTATTTTGCCGGCAGTATGTAATGCAGTTTATGACGCAATTGGAGTGAGAACGAATGAATTACCAATCACTCCAGATAGGTTATACAAAAATATAGAGAGAAAATGTAGAAAATTAAAGATTGATGATCCTTGTGATTTACCTGTACCTACTTTAAAACATTCAAAATTACAAGAAGTACTTGACAAAAGAGCAAAAGAACACACAATAAGAGATAAGGAAAGGAGATTGTCATCTAAAATTGAGCCATATCATAATGGTGCATTATTTGGTATGGATCCTACAATTCCTCCAGATGAAGTTGATGAAAGTTGGGAAGTAACAGTTATCCCTTCTGAAGAATACTTAGAAAATCCAAGATTGGCAGGAAGTGCGTGGATTCATACTGAAAGAAGAAAAAGGGAGGCATGAAAATGAAAATGCCTCCATTCAAACTTCATTCTCCGACCACTGTTGATGAAGCAATAGAAATTGCTCAGAGCATACAATCAAAACAAGAAGATTTTGATTGGATTTCAGGCGGGACTGATTTAATTCCAAATTATAAGTGGCATCTTAATCCGAAAAAGAATGTTATTTCTTTGGCAAACATCTCACAATTAACTGAACTTACAGAAACCAGTATTGGCGCGATGGTTAGACTACAAGATTTGGTAGATTCAGAGTTTACTCATCCGGTACTAGCAAAATCTGCTAGTTCTATAGCTAGCATAATGATTAGAAGATCGGGAACAGTTGGAGGAAACATTTGTCTTGATACAAGGTGCTACTGGTATAACCAAACTGAAGAGTGGAGAGAAACAATAGATTGGTGTCATAAATGTGATTGCGGCACAGGTGCGGACTGCAGAGTAATACCAAATCAGAATACATTATGTGTAGCTACGTATCAAGCAGATTTAGCACCCGTTCTGATGTGTATGGAGGCTAAAGTGCACCTTATTTCAACTTCCGGAAAAAGAGAAATGGAACTAAGTGATTTTTTTGAACTAGATGGAATGAAAAAAAATAAACTATTACCTGGTGAATTATTGACTCATATTACTATACCTAAAGATATTTCAGATTGGTCAGGAGACTACCAGAAATTACGTCAAAGAGAATCGTGGGACTTTCCAGAAGCTGGTGTTGCCGTGCTCTGGAAAAAGAAAAAGGGGAAATTAGAAAAATTAAGAATTGCCACTACTGGCCTAGAATCTATCCCTGGATATCATGAAGACCTGGCTATGGAATTAGTAGAAAACTGGGATGGTGAAAGAAGTATCAAACTTCTTTCGGAAAAAATTAGAAAGGCAGTTAAACCCGTTCCAAATACATGGTATACACCATCATATAGAAGAAAAATGGTGAAGGTATTAACAAAGAGAGCCTGTAAGGAGTTAATGAGTGAGTAATATGAACAAACTTATCTGTATCGTCGTCAGTTTGTTTGTAATGACAAATTTCGTCATAATTAGTTCTGCACAAGAACAACCAGAATTAGGAAATTGGGAATTGGGAATAAAATATATTGGAGATGATGATAGCAATCCATTTCTAATCAATGAAGATGGAGAAAGAGTAATTGAGTTCTATGTTCATAACACTCAAATGTTTGAGATTGAAGTTAGTTTCACATATGAAGTGCCTTTTGACGGAGTAGAAGATGGACCTGAATCTGAAAAAATACAAGCAGGAGAAAATGAAACCTTTTCTCTAGTTATAGAAGATATTGATGTTTATAATTTTGCAGCTAATTCAGAAGAGGAAATGAAAATTACTGCGAGTTTGGTTACAAGAGCAGGAGTTCAAGTCCTAATACCTGAGAATCAAGAAGCAATGGCAGACTTGAAAATACCAACTATATACTCAATTTCCGTAGATATAGATGACCCAGTTGGACCTATGAATGCTGGCACAGACATGATATTGAGAGTTACTGTAACAAACAATGGTAATATTAAAGATAAAGTTGGTGAAATTGATTTATCTGATAATTGCCCTCTTATGACTTTGGATAATGGGTTAGACAAATTACTAATTACCGATCTAGAAAAAGATAATTCTGCTAATGCTGATCTGAAAATTACTGCATCACAGAGTCATCCTAGAAAGAATTGTAAATTAGAAATTACTGTTCATTCAAATGGTGCAATGAATGCTGGCTCCTCGAAGATTTCAGAAGATGAGACATCAGTAACTGTTGAACCACCTCTCTCGAAGCCGGCAGATAACGAGGAAAATTCGGATGAAGAAGAAAGCATAACCGAAGTAGTTGACACAAACCTTCCATCTTCAGGATTAATGGCAATTATGCTTTCAACCTGTTTAGCACTATTTTACATTAATAATAATCAGAGAAGATGTTAATTTATCTAAAAAAAAAGGTTACTGAGAGGGTGTTAAAAAAACACTTATTGACCGAGTTAAATCTAATCTACCTGAACTAATAGCAGCAACATATAACTGCGATTCATCGCTGGCTTGAACAGTTGTAAGCCTTGGCTATGTTCTGTATCAAAAATGGATTTGATTATTTTGACTGAAGAAGGAGATAATAGATTTGATTTTGATTTCAATACCATAGTTATTAGTTCAATAGCGATAACAGTGGTTTTGCTTCTACTCGCACCCATGTTGATGGTTATAGGAAAAGATACCTCATACTCAGCATATGAAAAAGACAGTTTAGCACAACTCAGTGAAATGAGATGTGATCTTGGAGATAATCTAGAGGGATGTACCGACGATAGCAACGACTTGGGTTATTTTACAGCTAATACTATGTCTACTCCAATGTTAGTAAATGATTGGAAAGATCCACACAGAACTATGTTAGTAATTGTGTCTCCAGAAAAACCAATTGATGAAACCGCCGCTGATGCAATTTATGACTTTGTTACTGAAAAAGGTGGGAAAGTAATAGTGGCTGCAGATAATACAAATGCAAATAGACTAGCAGCAAAATTTGGCATATCATATTTCGATAAGCCTCTTTTGGATCAGAATCAACATTGGTTAGAATATAATGAGGATGATACAGTAAAAGACCCTGTGTGGCAGAATGTTTGGAGCGTTGCATCTGTTGTGGAGGATGTTAACGAAATGGCAGCAGGTGCAGCCAGAAAGGGTTGCTCAGATTTCCAGATTTCTAATAATGATGTCTCTCAATCATGTAGGATTCCAGTCATGTTTAGATCACCTACTGGAATAAGATTTGAACCTACAGCAGAAGATCTCCCTCAAAGTAATTCAGACAAACAAAGAGATGTTAATATCTTAGCTACTGCTTCTTCCTCTGCTTTTATCGATATTATTGGTAACGGTGATTCCAGCGATGCAAGAAACCCTGCACCGGGAGACTTGGCTCTAATGGTTAGAATTGACTATCCAGGAATTTCAGTCTATGACAAAGTAAGAGGTAGTGGAGGATTCGGAGGTTTAGAAGAAATTGAGGCCACTGGGAGTATTGTATTTGTTTCAGATGATGAAGCCTTCTCAAATAAATTGTGGGATTTTGATACTGCAGCACTTGAAGGCATGAGAAGTTCTTGTGAAGGAATAGTAGAGTCGAAATGTTGGATGAATGAAATTAATGACAATAATGACTGGAATGGCAATAGTGTTTACTTCCAAATGTTAGTTCACTCAATGATGGAGTTTGATAATACCCAACTATCTAGTCAAATAAGACAAGATAATTCTAATTTCCGCATAGTGTTTGATGAAAGTAGACACGTGACAGGAACTATCTCTGCCCCATTCGTAGCTGGAATGTCAACAGTGGTGTTACTTACCTCGAATACTTTCTTGAAATGGCTAGTTGTTCTAAACGTAGGTTTACTACTACTTGTTTCAATGATGGTAATACCTGAAAAAGAAAACTGGAGACATATTTTCGACTTAACTAGATTTAATCAAAGGCCTAAAAAATTAGATCCAAGTACCTACAGACTTAGAGTTAAACAGTCACTATTTACTAAAGTTAGAGTACATCATGACCTGACTAGAGACCAAATGGCTTCAAAACCCCCAGCAGAGGTTCAAGCAATGATAGGCGACCCTCGGCTGGTAGAACTGGCTTACAGCCAATCACGTACATACTCACCCCAAGAACTAAGGCAACTTATGGTAGCAATAAGGAAATGGGGTAAGACAAATTAGAAAATTGGAGAGAAATAAAATGAATGCAACACCACCAGCAGAAAAACCAGCAGAACCGCAAGCAGACGCGGTCAATCAGGGTTATGCAAAGAAAGCCGAAAGCGTTCGTGGTTCTAAGAAGATGAGTGAAAAACTCGAAGCTGTAGGAGCTATTGCAGAAGCAATTAGCCTAGAGGTTCAGAAAGTAATTATCGGAAAAAGCCACGTAATTGACAATGTTATGGTTAATATCTTGTCAAATGGGAATCTTCTGTTCGAAGATTATCCAGGACTTGCAAAAACACTGATGACCAACACGTTCGCTGATGCGCTTGGATGTGACTTCAAGCGTGTTCAGTTTACACCTGATTTGCTACCAGCAGATATTACAGGAACGAATATCTATGATGCAAAGAAAGGAGAGTTTAGTTTCAAACCAGGGCCTATCTTCTGTAACCTTCTGCTATCAGATGAGATTAACAGAGCACCTCCAAAAACACAAGCAGCTTTGCTAGAAGCTATGCAGGAAAAGCAGGTGACCATAGGTGTAATTACACATAAATTACCTTCACCTTTCCTTACAATGGCAACGCAAAATCCAGTTGAGCAAGAAGGTACATATCCACTTCCTGAAGCTCAATTAGACCGTTTCATGTTTAAGATGTCAGTAGGTTATCCAGATAGAGCAGATGAGGACGAGATCCTTAGAAGACGTATTGAGAGAAAGAAAGATGCTGTAGAAGTTGATGTAATTACAGATCCAGCAAGAGTTGTTGCTATGCAGCAAGCTATTGAAGAAGTGTATGTAGATCCAGCAGTAAGGATGTACATGGTGGAAATTGTATCAAGAACAAGAGAAGACCCACGTGTACTAGTTGGTTCTTCACCTAGAGGTTCACAAGCATTACTGAAAACAAGTCGTGCTGCTGCTGCTATGAGAGGGCGTGACTTCGTCACTCCTGATGATGTGAAAGCAGTTGCTACTTTGGCTGTATCACATAGACTAATTTTGAAACCTGAACACCAAATTAAAGGATTAGAAACAGACCAAGTAGTTTCAGACATTCTTAGACAAGTACCAGTTCCAACTGTTTGATTTTTTCTGACTAACTAATAGGAGGTTTGCTTATGGCATGGAGTAGAAAATCAGCGATGTTTGCTTCGCTAGCGATTGCTCTATACCTTCTAGGACTAGTTTTGAGAAATCAACAATTAGTAACAGTAGCAGTAGTTCTTTTATCATTCCTTACATGGGCTGCTTTCAGAACTACCAACGCAGATGTTTCGTCATCGGGAAGAAGATTAGATGATGACAATGCTACAGGTGGAATAGCTTTACAAAATCTTGTTGCCCTAAGAAAACTATCTTCTGCTCGTGTTTTTGAAGATGGTGAAATAGATGTTTCTATAAGAATCCAGAACAAATCAAATCTCTCCAAAGTTCTGGAAGTTAGAGACCGAGTACCTGAAGTAATGAGAATAAAGAAAGGAGCAAATTATGTCCTAATGGAATTAGGACCACAAAGAGAAACCGAGATTGCATATACTATTGAAGCGCCTCTGAGGGGTTTCTATACAATAGGACCTGTATGTATAAGAATTCAAGATACATTTGGCCTATTCCATAATGAAAGAGAGATTCATCTGTACGATGATTTCTTAGTATTTCCAAAAATGGAAGATATCAAAGATGCATTAATTAAAAGTAGAGTCCCTAAGATTTTCACTGGAGCTGTAAATATTAGAAATCCTGGCGAAGGTTCAAATTTCTATAACCTCAGAGAATATGTCCCTGGCGATGCAATGAAGAAAGTTAATTGGAAAGCTACGGCAAGATCCGGTGGGAAATTAATGGTTAATGAGTATGAAAGAGATGCGGTTAGTGACATAATTTTGTTAGTAGATAGCAGATCTGTATCCGAAACAGGACCTGTTAGTAGGAACTCTCTCGTTTACAGCACTAGAGCTGCTGCGAGCCTGTCTCAATACTTCCTATCAAGAAGAGATTCGGTAGGTGTAGTAGTTTATGGAGATGAGATTGTTTCCGTGGACAGAGATACTGGCAAAAAACAACTATATGTCATCTTAACTAAATTGGCTGGAGCAATGGCAAAAGGAAACACTCCATTGAAAGTAGTTACAAATAGAATTTTACCTCACATTAATAGAGGAAGTCCGATTATCATATTGAGTCCATTGGAAGATGACCCTACTATAATTGATGCAGTTAGAGATTTGAGGTCTAGAAACTTCGATGTGACTATACTTTCTCCAAGTAGTTTGGAATTTGAGTTTGATGCAAGAAGACTAGATAGAACTGGATATGAATTACTAAAAACGGAAAGAGACATTTTAATGAGTGAATTAAGAGGATTAGGAGCTAATGTAATGGATTGGGAACCAGATATGCTACTGAATACTGCTCTTTCAGGCGCAAGAGGGTTCTGAGGTGATTTAATGGTAGAGAAAAAATCAGATACTGCTCACCTATACGATGGAAAAACAATAAGATCTTCCGCTCCTAGTCGTAAGAAAGCTGCTGGAAAAATGAAAGGCAGTACTGAGATTCCTAAGGATGCCATTCCTGAAGTTCATGTGCCATCGGTAATTGAATCATTCTTTGGCGGTCCAATAGTAACGAAAACTAAATTCCTACCACCAGATAGAGTTGTTCAGACTTTGCAGATGTCTGCAGCTATCACACTAACTTTACTTTCTATTGTTACATTCACAGTAACTCCAGTATCTGGAACTGCTTGGTTTTGGATAAGTAATACTATTGACATGCCATCAATTGGTGCATTAATACATCTGAGTTTGATTGCAATAGGTTTCATTGCGGGTATGTATGGAATATTCCAAAGGGAGCAACGTGCTATTTTAATATCATATGTTATTCTAATTTTAGTCACAATAAGATTTGCTGGTAGTAAGGTAGAATTTGGAATAGATTTGTTACCTGATGGCGAAATATCACAAAAATTGTTGTTAATAGCATATGCTATTTTCCTTGTAATGTACATTGAACTCACAAGTGGAATAATTAGATTCTCAATGCTTGATAAGTCAATTAGGACTGGGGAAGTTTATGTTATGAATGTAAAGAAAATAACAAGGCAATATTATAGATCCCTAATGATTACACCATTAATTGCAGGATTTGTAGCTTTAATTACTCTAATGATTAATCTAATTATTCCATCAATAGTTGGACTCTTAGGAAGTGATGCTGCTGCTGCAAGATTAGCAGAAAGTGTTGAACTGACTTCTGTCTATGGTGTTGCACTTGGTACTGCTGTTGTGTTCATGGTTGTAGCATCTGCGTTTGCAGTTAATTTACCAGTTAGACTTGCACAAATGAGAGAGAACAGTAGTAAATAATTACTCAAGGTATCCTCCAATAAGTCCTAAGTCAGAGATTACTAATATAGCTACGGCTTCAACTACAGGTACAGCTCGAGGACCTAGTACTGGGTCATGCCTTCCGTGAACCTTGAGTGGCTTTTTCTCACCACTAGGGAGGTGTAAAGTTGATTGTTCTCTAGCTAAGCTACTAGGTGGCTTAAAATGGACTACGACCCTGATAGCAGCACTTGTTGAACGACCCCCCAATGCACCATCTGCATCGCCTGATTCTGAGCCATCAAGGATTGGATTGCCATTTTCTAAAGACCATGCGTCATTATTCTCTGAACCTCGCATTTTTGACGTAGCAAATCCATGTGAAAACTCAACCGCTCTAGCACCGGGAATAGCCATTAGACCTCGTGCTAATGCCGGTTCGATACCGTCAAACCATGGCTCACCAACTCCAATTGGAAGTCCTTCTACCAATAATTCAACAGTTGATCCAATTGAGTCAAGATCTTTTCTTACAGAGTCAAGTAAGTCAGACATTGCAGAAACAGAATCTGGATCCCTGCAATTCAATCTTGCCATATCAGTTCCTTGTTTTAATGGAGATTTTCTATCTAATTCGAATAATGGTTTAGATGAAATATCTCCAACACTGGATAAATGAGCAGTACAAGACCAACCTGCAGAATCAAGTAAACTTCTGGCTTGACTTCCTGCTGCTACCAGTCCAAAGGTAAGTCTTGCAGATTGTGAACCACCACCACGTAAATCACTGGCACCATCTGATCGAATATGTTCAACCATATCTGCATGTCCAGGACGAGGGTGATCTGGTAAAAATGAATAATCTTTTGAGCGGACATCTGAATTATAAGTTATCAAAAGTATAGGCCATCCAGTCGCTAATCCATCATGTACTCCTGACATAATTTCACAATTATCAATTTCTGCTCTTGTAGAGAGACCTTTACGACCGGGTTTTCTCCTATTTATGAAATCTAATAGAGCATCATTATCGATTTCAGTCCCTGCAGGGAGACCTTCTAATAACGCACCCACGCACTTTCCATGACTTTCTCCGAAGAGTGTGACACGCAAACGATCTCCCATTCTCATACTCATCAAATCAACTCCAAAATATTGTTATTGAAAAAATTTGTTTCAACTATATCATATTTTAAATCGTTGAGTGATTGACGTATTATTTCTGATTCTTGAACAAAACTAATGACTGAAATTGCAGGTCCTGAGCCAGTAATTCCTGCCGCAATAGCCCCGCTAGCGATTAATTTATTGCATATTCGGACCGCTTCATCATCTTCTGTAGCAGCAGCTACAGCCATACCATTGGTAGAAATTGCTTGGAATATAGAATCATTTGATAGTGAATCTAAAGCTCGTTCAAAAAATCTTGATTGTTCTTTGAAATTACTGATTTTTATTTCCTTTGTCCTTCTACCTCTTAATATTAGAAATATGATGATTTCTTCTTCAATATTACCTTCTAATAGGATTGATTCTTGTGCAGATTTATTTGGGTCAACTAATTTCCATCCGCTTGACATGGAGGCCCAAGTATCATCCAAACTGCCAGTAATCGTACAGCCGCATTTACGCTGTGAAGAAACTGCGAGATTAACTATCTCAGAATCATTAAGACCCGCCCAAGTAGCTTGATTTAATGCTTTAATTGCTGCACAAGAAATTGCAGAACTTGATTTTAGGCCTTGACCTATTGGAATTTCTGAAGAAACTTGCCAACCGTATTTTTCAGGTAGAGGGAAACCATTTTCTTTCCAAACCATCTCAATAGACTGAAATAATTCATGAAAATCGTCATCTATCTTCTGAGGTTCTGAGACTAATTTCACATTAGCCTTGAGGTTTATCCCTATAGAACACCCTTTATCTAAACCTACAGCATGCAATATTGAAATTGCAGCATTGGATTCGGCTTCGGCTAGAATAATCATTTTTCATTCATCTCTCCTTCAAGCGCATTTCCAATATGTCTCATTTGATTTTGGTGTCTAATCATTATTTCATCATTAATTTTTAAATCTGTAACTGACAAAGCTTTACCATGCTTATCTATTAATCTGACAGTTTCTGCCTGTTGTAAGATTATTTGACCAACTTCCTCATTTTTTGTTTTAAATCTGATAATTAGGAACGGACGGCGTTCAATTTTTAATCTTCCAATAATACATTTTCTTAGATTACCCGATGAAGAGATAACTGCAACCTCATCTCCTGCTACAAGCTCAGAAAGATACTTGGTTGAGTTATCAGACATCAATACATAAGAATGGATAGAACCGGCATTAACTCTAAAGGGTCTGGTTGGAACAAAATGAGATTCAATTGTCTCTCCATGTACTAGAGCTAGTAATGATGCATTTGAACCAATGACCATGCCTTCTCCAATTTCTAATCTTTCAATAAGATCAATACAAACTCTTTCACCTACTCCACTAGAATCTATTGAGAATATTATTGCAGTATCTATCTCAATGGAAGTTGAAGAGTTTTTGTTAAAAGAGTCTTTTTTCGAAGCTATTGCTATAGCAGCGTCCCATAATTCACCATTACTTGCGGGAAGAAGTAGAGCATCAACACCATGTTCAAGAGCGAATGCTGCTCCATTTAAATCAATTATTTTATCAATTGCTACGGAAATTTTTGTCCCACTTCCTTTAGAGATTGAAACTAGATTCTCTAGAGGAATCATTGTCCAATCTGAACACCTAACAAGAATCCAAGGTATCATACCAATCAAAGAAATAGCTTCTTCTTGCGAATGAGCGTCATCGAGATTAACTTCGGCGACATCTGAGGAACTACCTAACCATATTCTCGAACATAATTCAGGAGTAGATTCAGAATGAGAATCTTGCCAAAGTTCCACTATATCACCTTTCAAGCAATTTTGAAGCCTCAGTAGATGTTGAATTATCATGCACTACTGCTCTCAATGCTTTGACACAGGATTCCGGATCATTAGCACCAAAAATTTGTCTTCCTATACAAACACCGGAACCACCTGCAGAGATAGCTAATTCGACAATATGGAGTAGCTCAATAAACGAAATATTTCTGGGACCTCCAGAAATGAGAACTGGAATAGGAACTGCTTGGCATACCAATTTGAAAGACTCTACATCTCCGGTCCAAGGCACTTTGACGACGTCACACCCTAGTTCCCATGCTACTCTTGCAGCATGAGCAACCCCCTTTGTGATATCTCCTTCACTGATTTTTAACATAGGCCCTCTAGGGTAAATCATACCTAATGTAGGTAGACCTAATGGTAATGCCTCACCGGTCAATTTACCCATTTCTTCAATCATTTCAGGTTCAAAACTATCTCCGAGGTTAATCTGTGCTGATACAGCGCTAGCTCCTCTAATCAGACACTCTTCAGCGTTAGCCACTCTAACTTTGTATTGATTTTTTTCTCCAGCGTTTACAGTAGAAACGGAAACATGACAAACAAAATTACTCCAACCAGTAGTTTCTACAAAGTGACTCAAAGCGCCTTTTTGCAAGACAATTGCATCAGCACCACCAGAAATACAAGAAGAAACTACCTGATCCATATTATCGAGACCCTTTTCAGGATACGCTGAGATTCCGTGATCCATAGGTATCCAGACCCCTCGACCATTGGGCAAAATCTTGGCGAGACGATCTACTAGGCCTTCTCCCATGATTCATCGCCTGCCGTCTTACTCTTGAAAGGTATCGTATTAAAAAAAAAGACAAGAATTTGAAAAAAATGATATTAAATGTCTAAATCTATTATCAAAGGAGCATGGTCAGAAACAGTAAGGCCACCTTCTCTCAATATCTTTGCGGACTGGAAAATTTCGAAAGCAGCATCGTTAGCAAGAGCATAATCTATCCTCCATCCTCTGTTCAGAGCTCTTGCTTGACCTCTATTAGACCACCAAGAATATGGTCCTTTGATATCACCCGAATCAATCCTCAAAAGATCATACCAACCGATTGAAAGAAAACGTGTGAACCATTCTCTTTCATGAATTAAGAACCCTGAAGTATTTTTATTACCTGAGGGATTCCAAATATCATTCTCTGTGTGAGCAATATTTAGATCACCACAAAGTAATACTGGTTCATCTAAACCAATAAATTTCTTAGACCAGGTAAGTAAGTCTTCTAACCATTGATCTTTAAATTTTTGTCTCTCAATATTCGCTCCACCGTTTGGAAGATAAATATTGATACAATGAAGATTTCCATGTTTTGTATGAAGAACACGTCCCTCCGAGTCATTGATATCAACATTTGTAGATATGCCACGACCTTCTTCGGAGATGCCTATTCTTGACCAAGTTGAGACACCTGAGTATCCTTTTTTCTCAGCGGGGTGCCAAATAATTTCATGTCCACCTATTGGTTGCCAATCTTTTGGCATCTGTTCAGGTAAAGCTCTAACTTCTTGGAATAACCAAACATCACTATCTATTTTATTGATAAAATCATCAAGCCCCTTACGATGTGCCGCTCTAATGCCATTTAGATTCCAAGTCACAATTCTCATGATATACTCCTCATTGAGATAGGTCTTTTACTTTCTCCACCAAATCCATACGCCTTAATCTCCAAACTCCAAATGGAGTCATTGCTACTGCGATAAGAATCACTCCTACCATCAACTGCCAAGCTACGCTCGGAATAATAGAAACAGGCACTATAAATTGCCAGGATGAAAATGATGCAGCTAAGCCTACTGCTCCACCATAGGCAAACAAAACACCAACAATTCCCCCGATGATACCAATTAGAAGACTTTCAAACAGAAGCATCAGACCAAGGCTACTTGTAGAAGCCCCTAATACTCGTAATGTTGCCAGTTCAAAATCACGTTCTGCAATATTCATAATCATCGTATTAAACATTACAACTATTGTAAACAATAGACCAAGATACATCATACTCTGGAAAATTTGGGTTTGTTGATCAAGCAAACTATTGATACCAGCGAGAAGGTTTTGTCGTTCTACGATACCAGTAGAAAATTCACCTAAGACTGAATTAACCTCTACTCCTTCAGGTAGTTGAAGATAAATTGAGGTTGCATTAACACCTGTAATCTCACTCAAATCTCCACGAAGAAAATACATCGTTCTGGCCAGCTCAGAACTGGATATTCCAACAATTTCAACATCCTGTTGTATGCCATTAATGCTTACGGTTTGTTTTTCTCCGACACTCCATCCAAGGAATCCCATACTACCTTCATCCATTATCACTTCAGGTAATACTCCATTGGTATTTGGAAGACCCCCCTCAATTACTGAGACCGGCCGCATTCCACTTTGAAAATTATCTAGACCTACAACATTAAAAATCCGGTCAATTTTTTCAGAATCAGTAACTAATCCAAGTGGCATTTCGATTATAATTTCGTAATTAGCCGAGTTATTTTCTGCCCAATCTAAAACAGGACCCTCGGCATCGGACATAATGTATACTTGAGCATCCCAAGTCTGATCATCTTCAAGGCCACCAACAAAAGTTTCTTGCAGTCCTGCACCCATCATTTGAACCGAACCAAAAAGCATCAGAGAAATTCCGACTGCTACAAACGTCATTATCAGCCGAATAGGTTTACGGACACTTGATCGAATTGAAAGTCCAAGTGTTGTAGGCATCCATGAAGTAAGTTTACGGAGTTTGTTAGAACCTACACGCATTTCACTTTGTCCACTTAATACTTCTAGTGGATCAAGACGACTCGCTTTCCATGCTGGAAATGCCCCTGATAGAAATACAACTAACATGGTTGGAAAAAGGACTGAAAAATAAATTGAGAGTGGAACCGTTCTCTCAACTATTGGTAAACCAACAAGATCTTGATAGAAATCTAACATTCCATTCATCCCCCAAGGTCCTGCCAATGCACCCAAAGTACATCCCACTCCTCCAATGGCCAAAGGAGCAACAAGATAACCAATCATAAGCGATGATCGTTCGACGCCAAGAGTACGTAGTACAGCGATTTCTCTGGATTGACTTTGTACCAAACGTTGCAGACTCAAAACAATGGTAATGGCTGCAATTGAGGCAATCATCACGGTGAAAGGAACTGTTGTTCTCTCGGCACCAGCTAAATCTTGTCGCATGACTTCTATCGGTTCATTTTGTCCTCTATCTCTAACTCGTGCATCCAATTCGTTAGTGTTGAGTGATATTGTAACAATTTCCTTCACTGCATCAATTTCTGCACCTTCATACTCTTGAGTATCTGGCAAGTCATACGAAGGTGTACCTTCGACATCCAAAATAATCGTATTACTGGAACCTATCGTACTACCCGTAAGTCTAGCCATTCCAGCATCAGAAAGATATCCGACAATGTATTCACCAGATTCAGATGGGAATAATGAGCCTTCAGGAGCCATAAGAACATGTAATGGATGATAACCAATTCCCACGAGAGTAAAATCTGCAGTTGCATTTCCTGCTCCGATACTGACGACGTCTCCAAGACTGAGGTTGAGAGCATCAGTGACGTGAGCGTCTATGACAATTTCATCTGCTGTAACTGCTGTTCGACCTTCTGAATTACCCTCAGGCATCCAAACGCGGTCAGCATTGGCATCGGCAGGAATTCCGTGCCAAAGAGAATTGATTATACGTTCATCATCAGCATTACTGTAGAACGTCGCTCCCTGAGTAACGGTTCGACCCTCACATGAATCTAAAGAAAGTGAAGTTGTGGTATTTGATTCCCAATTTGAATATAACGAGTCACAGAAAGCACTGACTTGTTCAGGCGTCCATATCGCACTACGATTATCAATCCAGATATCTGCAAGATTAGCACCTCCATCATCATCAGCTTGCATTGTATCATACATACCGCCAAGATTATGCGCATAACCACCAAAGGTGATTCCAGCAAAAACACCAACAAACACCATCAATACAACGGCTACAAGACGAATTTTTGTACGCCAAAGACTACGTGCCAATCGTTTATTCAGTAAATTAGACAACGAAAGACCTCCAATCAAACTCCATCATATTGGCTATCAATTTTTTCATCAGAGATGATTTTACCACTATCAATTCTAATTACTCTTGTAGCATATTTGACTAATCCTTCATCATGAGTAACGAAAACGGAAGTAATATTTTCTTGTTTACACGCTCCTACTAAGGCTTCCATAACTTTGTTTGATGTTTCAGTGTCTAGGTTTCCAGTCAATTCGTCACCTAGCAATAACGTAGGCCTCTTCGCTATACTACGAGCTATGGCAACACGCTGTTGCTGGCCACCACTGATCTCTCCAGGGAAACGATCGATTTCGGCTTCAAGACCGACAAGTTTCAACAATTCCTTCGCACGAGAAAAATCTTTATTGCCAGCTAATTCCTGAATTAAAAGTATATTTTCTAGAACTGTAAGGTCCTGAAGTAAATTAAAAAATTGGAACACATAGCCTATATTTTCTCTTCTAAAAGAAGTCATTTTTTCAGAATTATTACGAGGAACATGGTTGTTAAGGAATGAGTATGAACCACCAGTTGGACTATCTAGGGCCGAAAGACAATTCAAGAGAGTAGTTTTTCCTGAACCTGAAGGCCCAAGAAGTATCACGCGTTCACCCTCATGAATTTCAAAACTCACACCGTCGAGGGCCTTGACTACCCCCGCAGGAGTTTCATAGTGTCGTTCTAAGTTTTCCATTTCTAGTAATTTATTCACAGTGTTCACCTTTTTGTTTCAAAGAGCAGTTTAAACATCTCAAAGAATTGTGAGATGACTTGGTTCTCATCCAACCGTTGGTCATTCATTTCTTGTAACAGCCAAATTTTGTGTTCCGTTGACATACGAGTAAGTACATCAAACGGTACGTCGCTTCGAATGGCACCAATCCGTACACCATGGTCCAGGATGGCCTTGAGGTCGTTGTACTCGGTGAGTCCCTCAACTTCTGAGTTCAACTTGCTAACAATGGGGTGTTCTGAGCCAAGTGATACCACTTGGTGGAAGAGCGCCATTAGGCGAGGATGTTGAAGTGAATCCTTCCATCGTTTCGACATCAATTCCTGGATTGAATTCCAATAGGTCTCATGATCGTCCAGTTTGGAAAACTCCCTAGCCTCAAAAATCGTCATTCCCGTTGAATCCATTTCATCGATGAGACATGTTATGAAGAGGTCTTCTTTATTCTCAAAATAATAGTACATTGAGCCTTTTGAGATGCCGATTTTTTGAATGATTTTATTGTAGGAGGTATTTTCATAGCCATGTGTGGCGAAATCCTCTTTGGAGAAATCCAGAATCCTCGTTTTGAGGGATTCGTCAATTGATTCAAAGCGAGCGAGAGGCATTCGACCAGTCAGTTAGACTAGGTGGTCTAATTTAATTCTTCCCCACCATATTCTTCAGCAAGTTTTTCTTTTTGGATAAGTTAAATCGAATTTGATGAGCCAGCGAAGAAAGCCATCGACTCCCTGAATAATTCCTCTCTTCTTCTTCTTTTATTCCTTCTGAGATGTAAGAAAGTAAAAACAAAGGCTAGTAAAATCAAAAATGGTATGAAAGTTTGAGCATGATATTTTTCCATAAATTCTATTATTCCTCTAGCAGTATAAGCCCAAGTTATTGAAGCGGCAGAACCGCCAACTAAACAGGCAAGCAAAACTCTTCTAAAACGCATTCTAGCCACCAAACCTAACATAGCACCTACCAATACACCACTTGCCATGAATGGAATCCAAACAAACACAATCAATCCCCAAAATCCATATTTATCTATTCTAGATCTGTTCGAGTGTGCAACATATTCAACAGATGATAAAATATCTCCCATGAACGGATTCTGTAATAAAACTCCAGTTAATCCTGCTTGTTTTGCTACCATAGCCTCGCCAACTAAATCGTCTTGATTAGCCCCTAGTTCAACTCTTCCAGCAACCGCTCTATCTGAAAGACTGGCTTTTTCGTTCCTTGCACTAACAATTAATTCTCTATCACCCAATAAATCTTCTAAATTCATAAGAAGAAAGTCAGTTAAATCATCTTGCATGTCAATGAATGACTTTCGGTAAAGGAAATAAGAAAACTTCATCATAGGAGTATATATCACTCTGATAAGAACTGATTCTTCATCGACAATTATTGCAGAGCCATAATCAAGAAGATTGTGTTTTCTGAACCATTTGTCTAGAACATGAATAATTTCCTCCTCCAATTTACCATTAGCTCCAAGACCAGAAAAGAATATACTATAATCTTCAGATAAAGGACTCCTTTCGGAAACAATTAGAGAAAGATCGCTAGAAAGAATGAATTCATTATTAGATGTATTATTTTTCCCATCTAAGCATATCGATTTTATTTGTAGCGGTCTCATCTCACCGAAAATAGAGAACTCTTCAAGTAAATCTTTAGTTAATCTAGCACGGATATCTGTGGCTTCACCAATTGTCTTATTTGTGGTAATATATGGTATAATAATATCGATAGAAATGGCCCTTTCTTGCATTTTTAATTCATCAAAATTTATACTTATTCGGAGATTCCCTTCTGATTTAATTAAAGTTCTTTCAATAAGTCGGAAAAGTTGCTTTTTAGTTAGAATGTCGTCTATATCACGATGATACATTCGATGCATTAACGGATACTGAACACACAAAAAGAAAATTGACATCCCTAAGGAAATTGAAGCCATCCACCAAGCTGGAACTCCTGCACTACCACCGGTTAACATTGCGGTTTCTCTACCTCCTGCCCATTCTGCAGCCATTAAAGCCCAGCCCCAATATCCGAACTCAGTCATAGTAAAACAATCTCTAGGTTCTGGATCTGAAATCTCTAACGAATGTCCAGATACCTCTAAATCTACAATTTTCTCTTCACCATTCGCTTGGAGTAGCGATGAAACTTCATCGAAAGAAGATTTGTTTGTAACAATTAATTCATTGTCATCAGAACTTTGAAAAATTTGAGCA
>Ga0115013_10000463_pt1 | contig 24701 bp, 37 predicted proteins | sample SouAtlMetagenome_2_FD_88686 | JGI IMG/M metagenome (GOLD analysis project Ga0115013, IMG submission 88686) | Marine eukaryotic phytoplankton communities from Atlantic Ocean - South Atlantic ANT15 Metagenome | ecosystem: Environmental > Aquatic > Marine > Oceanic | place: South Atlantic Ocean...
CTAGTAATAATGTATTTTTAATATAAAACTAAGAATCTTTTACAGCATTATTTAGAGCTATTTTTTATTTTCGTTTGGCATAGTTGATCAGTTAATTAGTTTTATATACGTTCTCTGTTAGATAATTATTGAAAACTTCCAAATATGCAAATTCTACAAAATATATAATACAATATAAAAATTTAGAAACTATTTCGATTTACATCAATAAATTATCTTTTATATTAATAGTTTACAGACTGACTAATCCAATAATAATATATACAATTTATGTTAGTAGATCAGTCGTTTTATTTTTTATTAGAAATAATAGATTTTATTATAAGTGTTAAATTATAAAAGTATATAATGATCAGAATTCTATACAAATATTCTAATCATTTTTTACTTTTATAAGGTATTTGTTTCTACATGTCTTTCCATTCGGTTCTGTAATTGTTTGAAAGCTTCTTCAATTACTTCATAAGATTCATTATCATTGGATGCTTTTTGACGAAGAGTATTACTTAGTGATTTTATTTCATTTTTGTCGTCTTCGGTAAGATTCGAATCAGAAATTTTATCATTTTCTAACATTAGACCAATCTGGTCACAATAATTTATCGATTTTACTCTTAGTTCTCGATCTTCTTTTTGTTGTTTATCATTCTCAGCATATTTCTCAGCTTCTTTTAACATATTATCAATTTCATTTTCGTCCAAATTAGAACTACCTTTAATTGTTACACTTTGTTCCTGACCTGATTCATTCTCTTTGGCCGTTACAGATAATAACCCATCAACATTAATATCAAATGTTACTTCTATTTGTGGTCTTCCTTTTGGAGCCTCTGGAATTCCATCTAATTTAAAATTGCCCAAACTTTTATTTCCATTCGCAACTTCTCTTTCTCCTTGTAAAACATGAATTTCTACATTTGTTTGATTATCAGCTGCTGTTGAAAATAACTCGGACTTCTTGACAGGAATTGTGGTATTTCGAGCGATTAATTTTGTCATAATACCACCCATAGTTTCAACACCAAGTGAAAGAGGAGTAACATCCAATAATAAAATATCTGTTATTTCACCAGCTAAAATTCCTGCTTGAATTGCTGCACCGATCGCAACGACTTCGTCCGGATTTACTGATCTATTAGGCTTTTTTCCAGTTAACGATTGGACCAATTCTTGAATTGCTGGAATTCGTGTTGAACCTCCCACTAAGACAACTTCATTGATTCCTGATTTATCTAATTTGGCATCTTTTAAAGCTTTCTCAACTGGAATACGGCAACGATCAATTAATCCTTGACATAAAGATTCAAATTTTTCACGTGTTAAATTCTGTTGAATATGTTTTGGGCCGGTTTTATCTGCTGTAATAAAAGGAAGATTAATTGTTGTTGTTTCACTATTTGATAATTCTGTTTTTGCCTTTTCAGCCGCTTCAGTTAAACGTTGCAAAGCTTGAATATCTTTGGTTAAGTCCGTTCCTTCTTGATTTTCAAAATCATTTACGAGCCATCTAACTAAAGCTTTATCAAAGTCATCACCACCTAAATTTGTATCACCAGCAGTCGATAATACTTCAAAAATACCATCCCCGACTTCTAAAACTGAAACATCAAATGTACCACCGCCTAAATCAAAAACTAAAATAGTTTCGTTCTGTTTTTTGTCCAAACCATAAGCTAAAGAAGCTGCAGTAGGCTCGTTAATAATTCTTAAGACTTCAATACCAGCAATTTTTCCTGCATCAACTGTTGCTTGTCTTTGAGAATCATTAAAATATGCTGGTACCGTAATTACAGCTTTTGTAACTTCTTGACTTAAATATTCTTTAGCGTCTGTAATTAATTTTCTTATAATTTGTGCGGAAACTTCTTCTGGACTAAAATCTTTATTTAAAGAAGAACATTTAATTTTAATATTTCCATTATCATCTCTAATAACTTTATATGGTAATTCTTTAGATTCTTCAGAAACCTCATCGGCTTTACACCCTATAAATCGTTTCACAGAAAAAAATGTATTTTCTGCATTAACTACTGATTGTCGTTTAGCTAATTGACCAACTAGTAATTCTTCTTTCTTTGTATACGCTATAATTGATGGTGTTGTTCGAAATCCTTCTGCATTTGTAATTACTGTAGGTTGACCACTTTCAATCGCAGCAACTACAGAATTCGTTGTTCCTAAATCAATTCCTACTACTTTATTCATATTTAAAATATTTCGCCTTGTATAAATATATAGTTATATAGATTATATAAAATCTATTTAAATATAACATAGATTTTATATAATCTATATAACTATATATTTATTGAATGTTAAATATATTATAGCATTGTTATATTTTGTTACGTGGACAGAAGATTTCGCGTTTCCTAGAATTGCGAACTAATTTCATATTTTTAATTATTAAAATTGTTATGTTTAGATTGAAATATGATTAGTATATATCTATATATAAACATTATTTGGAGAAAAATATTGTGTCTTTAGGTCTATTAGGAAACAAAATTGGAATGACCCAAATATTTGATAAATCGGGAAATATTATTCCGGTTACAATTTTAAAAGTTGGACCGTGTGTAATTACCCAAGTTAAGACTGTATTAAATGATGGTTATAATGCAATTCAAGTTGGCTATGGAAACGTTCCGAAAAAATCATTAACACAACCAAAATTAGGTCATTTACAAAAATCAAATATTCCCCCTTTAAAATATTTAAGAGAATTTCGTATAAATAATCCCGTTGACTTTACTGTTGGTCAAATTTTAAATGTTGAATCCTTTGTTGCAGGACAATTAATAAATGTTACAGGGAAAAATACAGGGAAAGGGTTTTCCGGTCTTCAAAAACGTCATAAATTTGCCCGTGGTCCTATGACTCATGGATCTAAGAATCATAGACGTCCTGGGTCAATAGGTATGGGTACTTCACCTGGACGTGTCTTGCCTGGAAAAAAAATGGCAGGACAACTTGGAAATAAAATTACAACTGTTAAAAAATTAAAAATCATTCAAGTAAATAATAGTGAAAATATATTAGTGGTTCAAGGATCCGTTCCTGGAAAACCAGGTAATTTACTTATGATTGCTATGTCAAAATAATGTATAAAAAATTTCATTAACTAAATGAACATTAGGAAAAATACTCTATGGCTGTTCAAAAGATTGTAAACTTTTTTTGGTTACGTAAGTATCGTCGCCGAATGAATGGAAATCCTATTAAAATTGGGGTTAAATTTAATGTTTTAGAAAATTCTGCTAATTATTTAATTCATCGAGATATTTTAAGACATCAACGTTCTCAAAAACAAGGAACAGTTTCAACAAAAACTAGAAGTGAAGTTAGAGGTGGTGGCAAAAAACCTTGGCAACAAAAAGGTACTGGTAGAGCTCGAGCAGGATCAAATCGTTCTCCACTATGGAGAGGAGGAGGTGTTATTTTTGGTCCAAAACCAAAAACAACGACTTTAAAATTAAATAAGAAAGAGCGTAATCTAGCACTTCAAACTGTACTTTACAATAAACGAGAAAATATTTCTATAATTGATGAGTTAGAGCTTCTAATGGATAAACCGAAAACAAAGGAGTTTTCTGATATTTGTAAAGATTATAATATAAATATGGGTCAAAAAATTTTATTAATTGTACATGAAAAAACAATTGGCTTAAAATTATCGACACAAAACTTCAACAATATTGAATTAATTTCTGTATCTAATTTAAATACTTTAAGTTTATTAAAAGCTAAACAAATTTTAATAACAATATTAGCAATAAAAGATATAAAGGAGATTTATTGTAATTATGAATAACTCTTTAGATTTGAATGAGATAAGATTGGATATTATAAAGTATCCAATTATTACAGATAAAGCGACAAGATTATTATCTAATAATCAATACAGTTTTGTTGTAAGTGCTAAATCTGATAAACCAGCTATTAAATCTGCAATTGAATATTTATTTAATGTTAAAGTTGTAAAAGTCAATACGGCTCATTTACCTAAAAAGAAAAAAAGAATTGGTCAATATATAGGTTGGAAGTCACATTATAAAAAAGCAATTGTAACGTTGTCAAAAGGCGATACAATAAATTTGTTCGCAGAAGATAATTAATAATTATAAAAATTTATGACTATTCGTCTTTATAAATCATATACATCAGCGACTCGTAATAGAGCCCTTTCTTCGTTTACAGAAATAACAACTGATAGACCAGAAAAAGGTTTAATTAAAAAACACCATAGAAAAAAAGGTAGAAATAATCGAGGAATTATTACTATAAGACATCGAGGTGGTGGTCATAAAAAACAATATCGAATGATCGATTTTAAACGAAGTAAACGTAATATAGTTGGTCTTGTTAATTCGATTGAATATGACCCAAATAGAAATGCTAGAATTGCTTTAATTCACTATATAGATGGAGAAAAACGTTATATTTTACATCCAAATAATTTAAATGTTGGTGATACTATCTTATCAGGAAAAGGAATTGCACTAGATATTGGAAATGCTTTACCCTTAAATGAAATCCCTTTAGGAACTTCGGTCCATAATATTGAATTAATTCCTAACCGAGGAGGACAAATTGTTCGTTCTGCTGGTACATCTGCAAAAATTATAGCTAAGCAGGAAGACTTTGTGACTCTCAGATTACCCTCTAAGGAAATTAGGTTAATTCATAAAGGATGTTTTGCCACAATTGGAGAATTAAGTAACAATGATGCATTTTTAATTAAAAGTGGTAAAGCTGGTCGTACTCGTTGGTTAGGGAAACGTCCAACTGTTAGAGGTTCCGTAATGAATCCATGTGATCATCCCCATGGGGGTGGAGAAGGTCGCGCTCCTATCGGTCGTAGTAAACCTTTAACACCATGGGGAAAACCAGCCTTAGGTAAAAAAACACGAAAAACGAAAAAATTAAGTAATAATTATATTCTTCGTCGACCTTAATCATTCATTTATAAAAAATTTAGCAATATAATTTTAAACATGTCAAGATCACTAAAAAAAGGACCTTTTGTAGCTTATCATTTGTTAAAAAAAATTAATAAAATGAAGACAGAAGGAAAAAAAGAAGTAATTACCACTTGGTCACGAAGTTCCACTATCTTACCAAATATGGTAGGTTTTACAATAGCAGTTTATAATGGTAAACAGCATGTTCCAATTTTTATTTCTGATCAGTTAATTGGCCATAAATTAGGTGAATTTATTTCTACTCGAACATTTAAATCACACGTTAAAGCAGATAAAAAGGTACAACGTTAATGTTCAAAAAAAAAATGAAAGAAAAAAGTAGATAATGGGTAAACGCAAAACCGAATTAACATTAAGATTTCCAAAAAACTTTCAACGTGTAACTTTTAATATTAAATCTGAAAATAAATTATCTCCTCTTGCAAAATTAATTTTACAAGGTATGCAATTTAAACATTTTTATTACGCGCGTGATGATATATTTTATTTATTAAATTCTAATCCAATTGAACAAGAGTTTCTTTTACAAGCTTTGTATTCAATGAGTATTTCTTTACAAAATAATCTATCTGTAGATTTTTTTGACATCTGGATTTCTGAAGTTTATATAAATAAAGTTCCACTTAAAAATAAATTTATAATTAAACCATACCAAAAGTTAGAATCAAAAGAATATATAACAATTACATTAGCTTATGTAATAAAGAAAGTTTCAACAAAAAAGAAGTTTGTATATTAAAATATAAAATAAAAATTCTTTAACAACATAAGAAAATCTGTGAAAAATAATAAGGAAATGTTCTTATGTCAAACGAGCAGTCAGTAAAAGCAGTAGCAAAATATGTACGTATGTCTACACATAAAGTAAGAAAAGTTTTAGATCAAATTCGGGGTCGTACTTATCAAGAAGCATTAATGATATTAGAATTTTTACCTTATGATGCAAGTTCCCCTATTTGGCAATTAATTCATTCTGCAGCGGCAAATGCAAAAAATAATTATAATTTGGATAAAAAAAAATTAGTTATTTCGAAAATATTTGCAGATGAAGGTCCGAAACTAAAACGTATTCGACCACGTGCTCAAGGACGTGCTTTTAAAATTTTAAAACCGACTTGTCATATTACAGTTATTGTAAAATCAATTAGTTAATAAAATAAGAATTAAGTATTTTTCTATGGGACAAAAAACACATCCGTTGGGATTTCGTTTAGGCATTACACAAAAACATCGGTCGGCTTGGTATGCAGATTTTAAACATTATTCAACATTATTAAATGAAGATGATAAAATTAGAACATATATTAATCAAATATCAAAGTTTGCTAGTATTGCAAATATTTATATTAATCGAAATGGATTAGGAGATCAAATTGAATTAAATATTGAAACAGGTCGTCCAGGAATATTAGTTGGAGAAAAAGGATCCAAAATTAAAACTTTAGTAACTAATCTCAAAAAATGTATACCGTCTAGTCGAAAAATTACAATTAATATTGTAGAAATTAAAAATGTTAATTCAAATGCTTCTCTTATTGCTGATCTTGTAGTTCAACAACTTGAAGATCGTGTTGCATTTCGACGTGCAATTCGCGAAGCATTAAAATGTGCACAAGATAGTGAAGTAAATGGTATCAAAATTGAAGTATCAGGCCGATTAAATGGTGCTGAAATAGCTCGAAGTGAATGGATTAGAGAAGGTAGAGTTCCATTACAAACTTTAAGAGCAGATATTGATTATGCTACAAAAGAAGCAAATACAATTTATGGTATTTTAGGAGTAAAGGTTTGGCTGTTTAAAAATGAAATATTGAAAAAAGAATAAAAACGTAAAAAGAATTATCAAGATATATTTATTAATTATTTTTAGTTTAGTATGTTAAGTCCAAAAAAAACAAAATATAGAAAATATCATCGTGGAAGAATGAGAGGTCAAGCAACTCGTGGAAACGAAATTTCATTTGGGAAATATGGTTTACAAGCTTTAGAACCCTCATGGATTACTTCACGTCAAATTGAAGCAACACGAAGAACAATTACACGTTATACGAAACGTGGTGCATCACTATGGATCCGTATTTTTCCTGATAAAACAGTCACTGCACGTGCTGCTGAATCACGTATGGGATCAGGGAAAGGTGCGGTTGACTTTTGGGTTGCAACAGTAAAACCAGGGACAATTTTATTTGAAATTAGTTCTGTTTCAGAAGAAGTTGCTCGTGCTGCTTTTAATCTCGCCGCATATAAATTACCAATTAAAACAAAATTTATTATTAAAAACAATAATTAGTATTAATAAGTGATGAAACGACCTAGCCCTACCAGTAAATATAATACATCAGTATCAACTCAAGAACTAATTAAAGAGCTGAACCACGCAGAAAAGTTGTTATTCGATTTGCGATTTAAAAAAGCTACGCGCCAACCATTTAAATCCCATGAGATCAAAATTAATAAGAAAAAAATAGCAACGTTAAAAAATATTTTAAGAGATAAAGTTTAAATTTAATTATTAAGATATAGTATAATTTATCGTTTTTTTAATTTGCATATGTAAAACATATTACATTTGTCTCTCGCATAATAATATTATTACTCAATGATATACAAATGAAACTATATTAGTTAGTATTATAAAAAAACTAAATAAATATTTTAAGGAGTTTTAAAATGCCTGTAAAAGAAAAAATTGGAATTATTGTAAGTAATAAAATGGATAAAACGGTAGTTATAAAAGTCGAAAGTCGCTATTCACATCCTATTTATTCAAAAACAATGATCAAAACACGTAAATATTTAGCTCATGATGAAGGGAGTCAATGCAATATTGGTGATCAAGTTTTAGTTCAAGAATGTCGACCACGTAGCAAAAAAAAACGTTGGTTAGTAACTAAAATTCTTTCAAAATCATCTTTAATTACTTAATATTTTACTTTTATGATTTATCCACAAACAATGTTAACTGTAGCAGATAATACAGGTGCAAAAAAAATTATGTGTATTCGTATTTTAGGTGGAAACAGAAAATATGGAAAAATTGGTGATACTATTATTGGCGTTATTAAAGAAGCTATTCCAAATATGCCAATTAAAAAATCCGATGTCGTACGAGCAATTATAGTACGAACATCTAAAACCATTAATAGAACTGATGGTATGTATATTCGATTTGATGACAACGCAGCGGTAATCGTCAATTTAGAAAATAATCCACGTGGAACACGTGTCTTTGGTCCTGTTGCTCGCGAAATTCGAGATAAGAATTTTTCCAAAATTGTTTCATTAGCGCCGGAGGTTCTATAAATGGCAAATAGTAAAAAGTTAACTATTAAAATTGGTGATAATGTAAGAATTATTTCCGGCTTTGATAAAAATAAAATCGGTGAAGTTATGAAAATTTATCGTACTACAAGTAAAATTTTAGTTAAAGGTATTAATTTCAAGTTTAAACATATTAAGCCAAACAGTGACAGTGAAATTGGAGAAATAAAACAATTTGAGGCTCCAATTCATTATTCTAATGTTAAATTAATTTATAAATAAAAAATATGCGTAGTCAACATTCATTAGAAGAAATTGCAGAATTATATGGTCTATTAGAAAATATAAAAAAAGAATATGAAAATGGTATTCATTCTGTATTAAAAAAAAGTAATCCCGAATTATTCGCAAATCCTCATACTATTCCAAGGCTTAAAAAAATTAATATTAATCGAGGATTAGGGTTATCCGCTCAAAATACCAATATTTTAAAAAAGAGTATTAATGAATTTACTCGAATTACAGGTCAAAAGCCATTAATTACAAGAGCAAAGAAAGCTGTAGCAGGTTTTAAAATTCGAGAAGATATGGAACTAGGATTATCGAGTACATTAAGGGGTGATAAAATGTATAGTTTTCTTACAAAATTAATTTTTTTTACGTTTTCACAAATTCGTGACTTTCGAGGATTATCAGTTCGAAGTTTTGATAAAGCTGGGAATTATACTTTTTCCTTAAAAGAGCAATTAATTTTTCCAGAAATTGAGTATGATGACGTAGAACAAATACAGGGCTTAACTATAACTCTCGTTTTAGATTCGTCAGTTCCAAAGTCACGTTCCAAAACAATTGATCGAGTTTTAAATGGGATGATTCTATTAAAATTTTTACGGTTCCCGTTAAATGATTGTGGGTATTATGACAAATATTCTTCTTTCGCCGAAATTAATCAAGTATGGGATAAAAAGAAACACTTACGTCGTAAACGTTGGTCACAACAATAAATAAAATGAGATTAAGGAGTTATCAGTGGTCACAGATAATATTGCAGATATGTTAACTCGTATAAGAAATGCAAATATGGTTAAGCATCAAATTGTTGAAATACCAGCAACAAAAATGTCAAAAGCAATAGCTACGATTCTTAAAGAAGAAGGATTTATTGAAAATTTTGAAACGTATAGTAAAAATTTATATGACTACTTACTTCTTTCATTAAAATATAAAGGGCAATCAAGAGAAAGAGTTATTAATAAAATTAAAAGAATTAGTAAACCGGGTTTACGAATTTATGTTAATTCACAAAAATTACCGAATGTCTTAAATGGTTTAGGAATTGCTATTCTTTCAACTTCGAAAGGAATTATGACAAATACGAAAGCAAAAGAACTCGGAATTGGTGGTGAAGTTTTATGTTATATTTGGTAATTGGAGTAAAATTATAATATGTCAAGAATCGGAAAATTACCAATTAATATACCAACAACTGTAACTGTTACAAATAATGGTACAAATTTAATAGTTAAAGGAAAATTTGGAACATTAGAACGAACAATTCCAGAAACGATTGAGGTTGAAAACACAGAGGGTAAATTAATTGTAAGTTTAAAAAATAAAACACGAAAAAATAAATCTTTTCATGGATTATATCGCACATTAATAAATAATATGTTTATTGGTGTATCTGAACAATTTGTTATAACTATGATGTTGCAAGGTGTCGGCTATAGAGCCAGTATTGAAAAAAAGTCACTTATCTTAAATTTAGGGTTTAGTCACTTAGTAAACATAATAATTCCAGATGGAATAACTGTTGAAGTAATTCAAAACACAACTATTATTCTAAAATCATGTGATAAAGAACACTTAGGGTTATTTGCAGCAAAAATAAGATCATGGCGTCCACCCGAACCTTATAAAGGAAAAGGAATACTTTACAAAGGCGAACAAATATTACGTAAAGCTGGTAAGTCAGGCAAAAAATAAAATTAGTAAGTTCTAAAAAGTATATTATGAAATTTTCAAAAAGAGTTTTATTAAAACTGAAAAATAAAAATAAAAAACTAAAACCTTATAAATATAAAAAATTAAAACACGAAACTGTAAGAGGATTAATAAAAGGAACAATAGAACGACCAAGACTATCAGTTTTTCGTTCTAATGATCATATTTATGCACAAATTATTGATGATACAACTTCTAAAATACTTGTTGCTTGTTCAACTTTAGATCGAGATGTAAAACTTAATAGTGAAAATGGTCGCACATGTACCGCTTCAAGACTTACAGGACAAAAATTAGCAGAATTAAGTAAAAAGAAAAATATAACGAAAATCGTTTTTGATCGAGGTCCATATTTATACCATGGTCGAATAAAAGCTTTAGCAGAAGGTGCTCGCGCAGGTGGATTACAGTTCTAGTGAATAATTAAGAAATAAAATAAATTTTATGACTACCGATTTAAAAGAGGTTAATAGATTAGAAAAAAGAACGGCTGATATTAAAGAAAGGTTAAGAACTATACATGATCCTAAATTTATTGAACGATTAATTAAAATTAGTCGAGTAACAAAAGTAACAAAGGGTGGTAAAAAAATGAGTTTTCGTGCTGTTGTTGTAATCGGTAATGAAAGTGGTCAAGTTGGGGTAGGTATTGGTAAAGCCGAAGATGTTGTTAACGCTTTTAAAAAAGCAAAAGCAGATGGAAGAAAAAATTTAATAAAAATTCCAATTACAAAATCTTTAAGTATCCCACACAGTGTTGTAAGTAATACAGGAGCATGTAAAATTATTATGAGACCTTCTATTGAAGGTTCTGGAGTTATCGCTGGTGGTGCAGTTCGAACTGTTCTAGAAGTTGCTGGTATTAAAAATGTAATTGCAAAACAATTAGGGTCTAATAATTTATTAAATAACGCACGTGCTACAATAATAGCACTAAAAAGTTTAACTACTAAATCGCAAATTCTAGAAAAACGTGACTTAAATTAATACTTAATGAATTATACGTACTAAAAGGACGTAAATTATAAATTATTAAAAATAAAAATGAAAAAAACAGAGAATATCTTATTAAAACGTTTTTTGTTTAGTATTGGCATACTTTTATTTATTAGACTGGGAACCTTTCTTCCAATTCCCGGAATTAATCAAGAAGACTTAGCATCTTATATTCAAGATCATTCACTAACAAAAAATTTAATAAGTACTTTTTCAGGTAATGATACATTTGTAATTGGAATATTTACTTTAAATATATTTCCATATATAAATGCTTCGATTATGGTTCAATTCGCAACTGGATTAATACCTAGTGCTGCCAAATTACAAAAAGAAGGGGGGAGTGAAGGTCGCAGAGGAATTACTAGATTAATTCGTTTATTTACATTAGGTTGGGCTTTAATTCAAAGTTCAAGTATTGCGTTTTTCTTAAATAATGTTTTAGATGATTGGACGCTATTTTTAGCATTTGAAATAATTATTTGGCTTACTACAGGGACAATGATTGTTTTATGGTTAAGTGAATTAATAACTGAATATGGATTAGGAAATGGAGCATCGTTATTAATTTATATAAATATAATCTCAAGTTTACCTAATTTGGGTAAAAAATTAATCAGTGAAAATACAGAAAATTTAAATGTTATATCTTATTTTGGGATTATCATATTATTTTTTATTACATTATCAGGTATTATCACATTACAAGAAAGTGCACGAATTGTTCCGTTAATTTCTTCGAAACAGCTTGGTCAAAGTCAATCATTCATTTCTAAAATTAAGCCAAATAATTATATTCCGTTACGCTTTAATCAAGCAGGAGTTATGCCTATCATTTTAACAACTGCCGTTTTAGTTTTACCTAGTTATATTAGTAGTTTAGGAGTATTTCCAACGTTAACTATTCCCATTTTTTTACCATCATCAAAATTTATTTATTGGGTTAGCTATTTTGTATTAATTTTAATCTTTAGTTCCCTTTACTCAAATATTGTTTTAAATCCTAAAGATATTTCTCAAGAACTACAGAAAATGGCAGTGACTATCCCAGGTGTACGACCTGGTTTAGCTACAACATTTTATCTAAAACAAGTTATGAAACGAGTAACATTAGTTGGAGCCCTAATATTAGCTATATTAGCCAGTTTACCAAATATTATTGAAGGAATTTTTAACGTTTCAAGTTTCAATGGTTTAGGTACTACATCATTATTAATTTTAGTAGGAATTCTTTTAGATATGTCCCGTGAAATGAAAAGTATTCTTATTTCTAATATTTATAATGAGAGATTTGATTAGATTACATAAAAATTTATGTAGTAATCTAACAAGTATAATGAAAATACCGGATTCATTTAAATACATGTATAATAAATCTACATTAATTAAAGAACATGTAAACATTATGATTATTTGTTCAAATTCCAAAAATAAACAAAAACAAGGTCAAGATTTAAAGGAAGTTAACTAAATGATACGATTACTAGGTATAGATTTACCAAAAAATAAACGAATTGAATATGCGCTTACGAATATTCATGGAATTGGTCTTACATCAGCAAAAAAGGTTGTCAAATTAGCGAACATTAATTCCGAAACTCGAACTAATGAACTCACTACAGAAGAATCAGTAATGCTGAGAAATATTCTAGAAAATTTTGAATTAAAACTAGAAGGTGATTTACGGCGTTTTAATGGACTAAATATAAAGCGACTAAATGAAATAAATTGTTATAGAGGAAAACGACACCGAAACAGTTTACCAGTTAGAGGACAAAGAACACGAACAAATGCTCGTTCACGCCGAGGAACTAAAAAAACAGTTACTGGTAAGAATAAATAGTGGACTTTTTTTTGACAATTTTTTAATAATTAAAAATATTACTTTGCTATGGCACAAAAAATACGAAAACCAGAGGTAAAAAAAAATAAAAATAATTTTGGAACGGGTATTATTCATATACAATCAACTTTTAATAACACAATTGTTACAATCACTAATATAACTGGAGATACAATATCATGGGCCTCTTCTGGTAGTTCAGGATTTAAAGGTGCAAGAAAAGGTACTCCTTTTGCTGCTCAAACAGCCGCCGAAAAAGTAGCTCTAACGGCTTTAAGCACAGGTATAAAAACTGTTGAAATATTAGTAAAGGGTCAAGGTTCAGGACGTGAAACTGCAATACGTTCGATTGAAGGAACAGGTTTGGAAATTCTTTCAATCCAAGATATCACTTCAGTTCCCCATAATGGATGCCGCCCAAAAAAACGTCGACGGGTATAAAATTATTTACTTATAAAAGAAATAAATTATGAATATTACAAAAAATTTTATTATTAGTTCTAATTTATTAGTAGAATGTTTAAAATCAGAAAAAATTGAATCTGGTTCTATGTATGGACAATTTTTAATTAATTCACTCAGTTCTGGTCAAGGAATAACAGTTGGAAATTTACTAAGACGAGTTTTATTAAGCGATTTAAAAGGAACTGCTATTACAGGTGTTCGAATTGCTGGGGTAAAAGATGAATTTTCATTAATACCAGGTGTTCGTGAAGATATTCTTGAGATCTTATTAAATTTAAAAGGAATTGTTCTAAAATCAGACATATCTACTAGACAGTTTGGACGTCTAAGATTAACTGGTCCAACTGTTATTAGTGCTAGTGCAATTCAATTACCATCAGAAATAAAAATTATTAATCCCAATCATTATATTGCAACTATTTCCAGTTCACATATAGTTGAAATAGAATTTAAGATTGAATCAGGAACAAAATATAGATTAGCCAATGAACTTTTTTCTGAAAAATTCGAAGATTTTATAGAAACAGATGCAATTTTTATGCCAGTCCAAAAAGTAGATTTTAAAGTTGAAAATGTTTATGACAACTTAAATAACATTGAAGAACGGTTATTCCTTGATGTTTGGACAAATGGTAGTATTTCACCTGAACAAGCTATTTTATCTGGGTCAAATTTGATTATAGAATTATTTAAGGCTATTACTAAACATAAAATTAAAAAAGAAAATAAAACTATAAAAGAAAAAAATAATATAAAACCTATAGATCCATATACCCGTATGCCTATTGAAGAATTACAATTATCTGTACGACCTTATAATTGTTTAAAAAAGGCTCAAATTAATACAATTGGAGACTTATTAAAATATTCTCCAGAGAAACTCTTAGAATTAAAAAATTTTGGTCGAAAATCTGCTCATGAAGTATTTACGACTCTTAAAAATAAATTAGGGATAATATTAAAATAATAATTTAGTTTAAATTTATTTTCATGAATAAAACATTCATTCCGCTTACAAATTATAACAAAAGAAAATGGTACATAATCGATTGTAAAGATAAACAATTAGGAAGATTATCATCAGTTATTATATCATTATTAACAGGAAAATCGAAATCGATTTATTATCCATCTGTTGATGTTGGGGATTATGTAATATTGATTAACAGTGAACATATAAAGATTGACTATGATGTTGAACGGTTTCATGTTTATCGACCAGGGTGTCCTGGTCGCTCATTAAAAAAATTACGGAACATAATACCAAAACGAATTATTGAAAATTGTATCTTTAATATGTTGCCAAATGGGTTTTCAAAAAAACATTTAACAAAACGATTAAAAGTTTATCAAAATGATCAACATCCCCATAATGCACAAAACCCTGAACTATTAAATGTGCTTTAATCAACAAACTAAAAAAATTTATGAATATAGTTTATCAAAAAAATAAGATTGGACTCGGAAAAAGAAAGCGTGCTATTGCGAAGGTTTTTTTTACTGAAGGAAATGGAAAAGTAACTATTAATAAAATTTCTGGTGAAAGGTATCTACAATATAATGCAAATTATTTAAATACGATTTGGTCACCATTAGAAAAATTAAACTTGAGAAAAAAATTTAACATTATTGCAAGTGTAAAAGGTGGTGGTTTAACAGGTCAAACTGACGCTATTAAATTAGGTGTTGCACGTTTAATTTGTCAAATGGAGATTGAAAATAACCAAACAAAACATGAAAATCGTTTAATTTTAAAACCATTTGGTTTTTTAAGTCGTGATGCACGTATTAAAGAACGTAAAAAATATGGTTTAAGAAAAGCAAGAAAAGCATCACAATATTCAAAACGTTAAAAAAATTTTAAATATGTCAAAACCTGAAATTCACCCAAAATGGTTCCCTAATGCTACTGTTATTTGTGAAGGAAAAACGCTCTCTTATATTGGTTCAACGAAACCCCAATTGCAACTTGATGTTTGGCTAGGTAACCATCCTTTTTATACCAATTCACAAACACTCGTAGATAGTGAAGGACGTGTAGAAAGATTTATGAAAAAATATGGATTACAAACAAAAGATAATTAAATTAGTTTTATTAATATAAATGCCAACTATTCAACAATTAGTCCGTTCACGACGAATACAAATTAAGAAAAAAACAAAATCACCAGCTTTAGTTAATTGTCCTCAGCGACGTGGTGTATGTACACGTGTATATACAACAACACCTAAAAAACCGAATTCAGCAATTCGAAAAGTTGCTCGAGTTCGATTAACTTCAGGTTTTGAAGTAACAGCTTATATTCCTGGTGAAGGTCATAATTTACAAGAACATTCTGTAGTATTAATTCGAGGTGGTCGAGTAAAAGATTTACCGGGTGTAAGATATCATATAATTAGAGGCGCTTTAGATAGTGGAGGAGTAAAAGATAGAACACAAAGACGTTCCAAATATGGAGTTAAAAAACCAAAAAGTTAAATACTAATTCTAAATTAGTATTTACGTAAAACTATTTATTAAAAATTAATTATCAGTATGTCACGTCGAAATATTTCAAAAAAACGATTCCCCGAAGCAGATCCTACCTATAATAGTTATTTAGTTACTTTATTAATAACAAGAATCTTAAAATCTGGTAAAAAAACTTTAGCTCAAAAAATTGTAAATGAATCTTTTGACATAATAAAATCAAAAACAAATGAAGATCCGTTGATAATTTTTGAAAAAGCAATCAGAAACGCTAGTCCAATTGTGGAAGTAAAAGCTAGGCGAATTGGCGGGTCAACATATCAGGTGCCTATTGAAGTTAATAGCTTAAGGTCAACGAATTTAGCTTTACGTTGGATTATTACATATTCACGACAACGAATAGGACGAACAATTTCAATTAAGTTAGCCAGTGAAATTATTGACACAGCAAATAATATAGGTAATACTATAAAGAAAAAAGAAGAAACTCATAAAATGGCGGATGCCAATAAAGCATTTGCGCATTTCAGATATTAAAATTTATTAAATAAGAATTATATTTAATTTTTATTTTCGCTAAAGGTAAAAATATTTTTATTATAAACATTAACTCTCAAAGGGATTTTTTGAAATGGCACGTGAAAAATTTGAACGCACAAAACCACATGTTAATATTGGAACTATTGGTCATGTTGATCATGGTAAAACTACTCTAACAGCAGCTATTACTGCAACATTAGCATTAGAAGGGGATTCTATAGCAAAAGATTATTCAGATATTGATGGGGCACCTGAAGAGCGTGCTCGTGGAATTACAATTAATACAGCACACGTTGAATATGAAACTAAAGATCGTCATTATGCTCATGTAGACTGTCCAGGTCACGCAGATTATGTAAAAAATATGATTACTGGAGCCGCACAAATGGATGGAGCTATATTAGTTGTATCAGCTGCAGATGGTCCAATGCCTCAAACTAGAGAACATATTTTACTAGCTAAACAGGTCGGAGTTCCACATATAGTTGTTTTTTTAAATAAACAAGATCAGGTAGATGATGACGAGTTATTAGAATTAGTAGAATTAGAAGTAAGAGAATTATTATCTACTTATGATTTCCCGGGCGATGATATTCCGATTTGTCCAGGATCAGCTTTACAAGCAATTGAAGCAATTTCTTCTAATCCAACACTTGTACGTGGTGACAATGTTTGGGTAGATAAAATATATGCTTTAATGGATGCAGTTGATTCTTACATTCCAACACCTGAACGAGACGTTGAAAAAACATTCTTAATGGCAATTGAAGATGTCTTTTCAATTACTGGTCGTGGTACAGTAGCAACTGGAAGAATTGAAAGAGGAGTTGTTAAAGTTGGTGATAATGTTGAAATTGTTGGTATAGCTGAAACTCAAGAAACAACAATTACTGGTATAGAAATGTTTCAAAAAACATTAGATGAAGGTTTTGCTGGTGATAATTGTGGAATTTTATTACGTGGTGTTACAAGAGAAAATATCGAACGTGGCATGGTATTAGCACAACCGGGTACAATTACACCACATACAAATTTTGAATCTGAAGTATATGTATTAACTAAAGAAGAAGGCGGTCGGCATACTCCATTTTTTACAGGTTATCGACCACAATTTTATGTAAGAACAACTGATGTAACCGGATCAATTGAACAATTTACTGCAGATGATGGTTCAATTGTTGAAATGGTAATGCCAGGAGATCGTATTAAAATGACTGCTGAATTAATTTATCCAGTTGCAATTGAAGAAGGTATGCGTTTTGCTATTCGAGAAGGTGGCCGAACAATTGGGGCTGGCGTTGTTTCTAAAATTGTTAAATAATTAAAAAATTTATGAACGTAAAGCCAAATGAAAAAATTCGTATTCGATTAGAATCATTTAATCATGAACTTTTACAAACGTCATGTCAAAAAATAATTGACATCACTAAAGATAATAATATTAATAACATAGGAATCGTTTCATTGCCTACCAATAAAAGAATTTATTGTGTATTACGTTCTCCTCATGTTAATAAAGATTCACGAGAACATTTTGAAATCCGAATTCATAAGCGAATATTAGAAATTTATTATAATTCATCAATAAATATTTTTGATTTATTAATAAAATCTGATTTGCCACCAGGTATATTATATCGAATTTGTTTATCATAATATTATTTATTTAATTAGCTAATATTAATTTATCTAATTAAATAATGATAAAAAATTATCAAGGAGTTTTGTCTTACAAAATAATCTTTTTTTAATCTAGCAAAGTTTATATCAGGTAAAGTTTCGGAAAGTTCAAATTTATTCATTAAGATTCATTAATTAGATATTCTACAAGACGGTTTTTAAAATTTTTCAAATTAATTAAAAACATTTTTAAGAAACTTTTAATTATGTTTAAAAATCCTTAAAATTTTTTTGAATATGAAGGAATTTCATGCAAAAATCTCAATATTGATACTCATAAAGTTTAAGTAATAAAAATAAAATCGAAAGAGTTAATTGAGAATCCTTCAAATATTACCGTGAATAAATTTATTGAAAAAATTATAAGACTATTTTATATATATATAAATATACTTTTATAATTCTTTTGGGTCAAATTTTACTTTTAATCGTTATTTCTATCTTTTATTGTTTCTTTCTTTATGAAAGTTAAACGGTCAAATATTTCTTACCCGCTATTAATCTTAATTATGATTATTATTTATTAATAAATACTAAATTAATAGTTTTTTTACTAGTAATTAGGCTCACATAGCAGTATATGCCATATTATTCAGATGACATCTATTCCGATAAATGTTTGCTCTATTTACCTAGTTAAGCATCCTAACCAGTTTACAAGACTTATTATTGAAATTGTATCATAGGGGTTTTTAAATATATGATTATTTAACAACTAATTAAAATTGCTCTAGTTTTAATGTAAACACAAAGTTTTGCCAATCTAGCAAAGGATAGGACTATAATATCACTAGTTCGCTTATTGCGAATACTACTGCGGCAAAATTGGTTATAGCCGTTTCTGTACCTCCGTAAGTTAAATATACTATTAAATCTTCAATATTCGTATTGTAAATTTGTGTGAGTATTTATTCATATAAATTAACTAGCGTAACTTCAGTTGGTCTCTCAATTGCAACTACTAGACAAGTTTTGGAAGAGTTAGTGTGAACAAGAAAAATTTTTAAAAATCAGTACGAATAAAAATTGAATAATCTAAAAATTTACAATAATCATTTTAATAAAAAAAAAATAATTTTATAGTTTATTAATTTGTATTAGTAAACTAGTTTTTAACCTTTATTAAAATGTTATTGACGATTTATTTTAATGTATATTTTGTTAAATTAATTCTTAGCTCAATTACCGAAGTCTAGAAAACAGATTCAAGATAAAATTATAAAGTTAATAAAAAAAGATTTTTATATGGATAAGAAAAATAATTTTTTTTTAAATGGTGAGGAATTTTTTAGTACTAAAACTCTTACCTTATTTGATACAATTATTTATTTTAATTATAACTCTGCTCTTTTAGTTCTTGAATATAATTCTTTTATTTGTCCTAAAGAAAAATGGAATAGCATCTTTATTAAAAATAAAGATAAAATTGAGATAGTTACAATTGTTGGAGGAGGATAAAAATTAAAAATAGTTTTATTTAACCTATCCATTTAAAAAAACACTATTCAATAGATGTTTATATTTCGAATAGTCAAAACAAATATAAGCATCTATCTTAATTTATTATTATCTATCAACTTATTCGATAATTCGTTTTATTAATTTATCGCAAATTCACGCGATTTAAGCTACCTGTTCCTGACTTAACTCTAATTCTAAATCCTTTATTTTATTTATTATGATCTCTTGTTCTATATCAAGTGGCTATTAGTAAATTCTTTTTAATAGACGGAAGTACATAATTTGTTATTGTTAAATTATTTTTTATTACCTAATTTATATTTAAATTATTTTGCTTCGTAGAAGTATATAATTAATTATATTATACTTTATTCTTTGTTTTTTTAAACTTTTGGTTTTACCTATGATTCCCTTGTTATTAAATTAAATAAAGCTAGAAGTTTCTCAAAAACTATAGAACTTTATTAAATGTTATTTTATAAAAATTTATCTACATGTTAGACTTTATTGTCAATAAAAACTTAATAATGAAATTCAATTAATTTATGTTCTTTAAATATTTCTATTAACTGTATCAAATAAGGGTATAAGAGTTTAATATTAGTTATTTTTTGGTTAGCTAACGAAAACGGCCAAACTTGTAAAAATTCTTTGCAATAAAAGGCTTTTTGAATATCCAGCGAACAAAGGTTCGAATAACGTACGACTGAACTTCAAATCTATACTTTGATTTGTTTAAATTTAATATTTATTATATCTTTATAGATTTTGTTTTAACACTGTAAAATTTTGTTGCCTAACATGCGATTTAATTAAATCTTTTGGATTGGAGCCTTTTCTATGCCATTAAATATTCCTATCTTAGGGGAATTTGTCGATGAATGTGAATTATTTTGATTTAATAAAACTGATATTTATTATATAATGAGGTTTATCTATACTATATAGATTATACATGCTGGATTATTTGTATATAGCTTAACTTGAAGTATAACTTAATATATCATTTATATACCTAAACATTATTTCGGCAACTTAGTTCTAGGTGTAAAAAATAAGAATTTAATTCTTTCGCTAGAAATATAATTAAAGTAACTTGAAATAGGTCGTTATTTTTTGAGAGATTATCTATTTATTTCAAACTTTACTATTTTTAAGAAAATTAAAAATTGTTATGTTATTCAAATTCAAGCTTTTATAAATACTAAATTATGAGTTTCTCCATATCGCTCCATAAATCTCATAAATCTATTCCAATCTTCAAAAGTTTTTATAACATAAATAGACGTAACTGATTGAAGTTTTCCATTAATAAAACTAGCGGTTACATCTCGGGTTTCTAAAACTCCTTCGTTATCAATCATATACATACCAGTAATTTCTCCAGTTAAAGCTAAACTTTTATTTAAAATATTTGCTTTTTTAAAATTAAATGTTGCTGTACCAGTGCTGCCGTCTTTCGAACGAGTTAAACGAATATCAGGTAAAACTTTTTCATTTATTCCTCTGATAAATTGAATATAAGCTATCATAATTTTTTCTACTCTTAAGTTTACATTAAATCTAATAAAATTTATATATTAGCTGGGGTGGCAGGATTCGAACCTACGAATGGTGGAGTCAAAGTCCACAGCCTTACCACTTGGCGACACCCCATTAAAGTAATATAATAATTTTATTATACAAATTATAATAAGTTATTGGGCAAGAAGGGATTTGAACCCCTGACACCGTAGTTCGTAGCCACGTGCTCTAGTCCACTGAGCTACAAGCCCAAATTATATTACTATATAATAGTAATACTTTTTATTATTTTTAGTAAAGCTTTTAAATAAATATTTTAATTTATTCAACTTTTAATTTTTCTTTTATAGTTATACCTATAGAACTTTTAGTTAATTATCAAAATTTAATTTTATGTCAAAAAAAATTTTATATCAAGACAATGCACGACGAACTTTAGAACGTGGGATGGAAACAATGGTAGAAGCTGTTTCCGTAACTTTAGGCCCAAAAGGACGAAATGTTGTTTTAGAAAAACCATATGGATCACCTCAAATTGTAAATGATGGTGTGACCATTGCAAAAGAAATTAGTTTGGAAGATCATATTGAAAATACTGGGGTTTCTTTAATTCGACAAGCTGCTGCAAAAACAAATGATGTTGCCGGAGATGGTACTACAACTGCAACAGTTTTAGCTTATGCTATGGTAAAAGAAGGATTAAAAAATGTGGCAGCTGGAGCGAATCCAATTTCTATTAAATTAGGTATGGAGAAAGCAAGTCAATATTTAGTAATGCAAATAAATGAGTTTGCTCAACCAGTAGAAGATATTACTTCAATTAAACAAGTGGCTTCAATATCTTCGGGAAACGATAAAATTATTGGAACTTTAATTGCTGATGCATTAACAAAAGTCGGAAAAGAAGGGGTAATCTCATTAGAAGAAGGCAAAGGAATTATTACAGAGTTAGAAATCACGGAAGGAATGAAATTAGAAAAGGGGTTTATTTCACCTTATTTTATAACTGATACAGAAAAAATGGAAGTCTCATATGAGAACCCTTATATATTATTAACAGATAAACGTATTACCTTAGTTCAACAAGATTTATTACCAATTTTAGAACAAATTACGAAAACGAAACGACCACTATTAATTATTGCTGAAGATGTTGAAAAAGAAGCGTTAGCAACTTTAATTTTAAATAAGTTACGAGGAGTTGTAAATGTTGTTGCTATTCGTGCACCAGGATTTGGAGAATTGAGAAAGTTAATATTACAAGATATCGCTATTTTAACTGGTGGAACTATTATTACTCAAGATGCTGGATTAAGTTTAGAGAATATTCAATTAAATTTGTTAGGACACGCGAGAAGGATTATAGTAAATAAAGATACAACAACAATTGTTGGTGATGGTTTAGAAATTGAAAACATTAAGGTTAGATGTGAACAACTACGTAAACAAGTCAATGTTGCTGAAACATCGTATGAAAAAGAAAAACTTCAAGATCGTATTGCAAAACTTTCCGGTGGAATTGCTGTCATAAGAGTAGGGGCAATGACGGAAACTGAAATGAAAGATAAAAAATTACGTTTAGAAGATGCAATAAATGCTACACGAGCAGCAGTTGAAGAAGGTATTGTTCCGGGTGGTGGAGCAACATTAACTCATTTATCAAAAAATTTAGTAACATGGGCAAAAAATAACTTAAAAGAGGACGAGTTGATTGGTGCTCTTATTATTTCACGTGCAATTATTTTCCCTTTAAAAAGAATTGTTGAAAATGCAGGTATTAATGGACCAATAATTGTCGATAAAGTGCAAGAAGAAGAATTTGAAGTCGGATATAATGCTGCTAATAATATTTTCGGAAATATGTATAAACAAGGTGTAGTTGATCCTGCGAAAGTTACCCGATCAGGATTACAAAATGCAACATCAATTGCAAGTATGATATTGACAACTGAATGTATTATTGTTGATAATATTGATACAAATAAGTAAAAGTAAACTAATTGACATTTCAAAATTCACCGAAGATGATAAAAATGAAATAAAATTATTAATTACTACTTTTCATCAAACGGCATTGAATGACAATGAATCTTATGAAGTAATTGAATAAGCTTTTAAACAATTACAGGACCAAATAAAAAATATGTAAAAACGAATATTAAATAAAACTATATAAATACGTTAATTTATAATAGTGTATAATAAATTATACTTATCAATATGTACAAATTATTGTTAATAGCTTGACCATAATTTGTACATATATATATCATATAAGAATTAAAAGAACACAACATGTTCTATTAAAATAAGTCTCCTGATGAAGTTTTTTTTCTGAACGAATATTGATTAATAATACCTTCAGATATCATAATTAACAGCATTACTATTTGTAAAATTTATTTAAGTAAAGAAAAAAGTAAAAAATTGAAAGCTTTAACTGAACAATTATTACAAGAACGAATTAATCATATAAACCAATTGAATCAATATATTGAACGCGAAAAAATAATTCTTTGAGTCTTAAAAATTTTAATAGTATTATTTTTTTAACCGTAGGTAATAATTCAGAGTTAATGGTTACTCAAGCAGGTCAACTTCGAGGACCTTTTGACCAAACAAAGTATTTAGAACATAACCAAAATACTATAGATATAGAAGACAGATTGGAAAACTTTAATTTTAGAGAAGGGCTTATTTACATAAATAATAAATCGTTAAGATGAACGATTTATTAATTTTATAGGTACAACCGTAAAAAACGATTAATATTTACTAACGCTATAGATTTATGCCATATAGTAAATCAATATGGATTATCACTTTAGATACACCTTCTTAGATTAGAACCGTGTTAGTTTAACGAGTTTCATCAGGCTTGTAAGAAAACAATAATGGTATATGGAGCAGCTTTTTAAGTATCTTTACTTTATATTGGCCATTCAATTACGTTAATAATTACGATTAGATTTAATATTTTTAATGAGACTTATATTTATGAATTTAAATAGATCAACAATAAGGATCACATTAAATAGTTCAGTAAAAGAGTTACAACCTAAAATTCTTACTGAATTTGATGTAATAGTGTTAAATTTACGTAATCAGAATCATAATAAAATAACAATAGGTAATCCCGTTGAACAAAATTCAGAATATTGACTATCAGATTAAAAGCTTTTTAATTCAAAGTGTAAACTGAAAGGCGGTGAAACATTGAATGTTCCTAGTATAGATTTCCTTAAATATAATATTTGTATAACATATTTTAAAACAGTTAATCGAATTGATGCAATAACACTAAACAAAGATTTTACTGATAAAATTAATCTTAGATCTGGTAAAAAATATAATGGTCGATCAAAGCCAAGAAATATTAGTTTTTTAGAAAAATTTGGTGATTCTGGAAAAATTAAAGAGACCCGGAACAGATTAAAAAATGAATATGGAGTTAATCTTTAGTGAAAGATTA
>Ga0115013_10000464_pt1 | contig 24673 bp, 17 predicted proteins | sample SouAtlMetagenome_2_FD_88686 | JGI IMG/M metagenome (GOLD analysis project Ga0115013, IMG submission 88686) | Marine eukaryotic phytoplankton communities from Atlantic Ocean - South Atlantic ANT15 Metagenome | ecosystem: Environmental > Aquatic > Marine > Oceanic | place: South Atlantic Ocean...
ACCAGCCCCCGCCGGGCCCGGGGGGGGGGGTTGGGGGGCCTTTGGGCCCCGCCACAAAAACCCCCCCCCCCCCCCCCCCAAGGGGACAGGCACACCCTCATGCTGGCAGGCAGGGCACTGGGTGCAAGGTGCTGTGGGGGCCTGGGGCCCCCAGTGCTCACATGCAGGGGCCAGAGGGGCTTGCTCAGAGCCCTGCAACTAGGGTGCAGCACCGTGGGGGTTGGGGGGCTGCAGCGGCCACACAACCCCGTTTGCACAGGGCCCCCACCCTTCGAGTTCCAAATGGGAGCTCAGTGCCCTAGCCAGTGGTTGTGTAGAGGGGATTCTATGGTTGGCTGGGAGTCACTCAGCGCCTCCACACATCCACTGGATCCTGAGCTTTATGTTGCTGTGAATATGATGGTGGATTTGTTTGATTCCTCGCTGTTGATCGATTGATTCGTCTTGGCAACCACAACTTGGACTGGCTAGCGCGCCAGCCGAGCGGCCGTTTTTTTCTGATTTCCATTAAAACGACAAATCAAAACATGATGCGTGTTTTTTTTACGAACTGAAAAATCTTACTTTGCAAACATAGAATCACAAACCACCTCTCCCGATTTTCACTGCTTTGTATTGATAGTCCTCAGACCGCAAAGTTTTCAAAATGCGGAATTCTATTCCCAACGCCCGCTTACGGCAGTCAGGTTCTTCTGTGCAAAAAGAATGTGAAGTAAAAATAAAAACGGTGGTGCGAATCCGACCACTGTTGAAAAAAGAGAAAAACGATACAATCGTGCTGGAAGAACGAAACATTTCTGAATCAAGCGGAGACGGAGTTGTAGTTTTGAAATCGTTGAAGACGTCTCCAGATGGAATGAATCCCGAGTCGACACTGTGCAATGGTTCAGCAGAATTTCACTTCAATCATGTGCTGCCCGAGAGCACAAGTCAGGATAAGGTTTATTATACACTCGGTTTGCCTGTTGTAACAGCTACGATGAATTCTCTCAAGAAGCAGACTAAAGACGGCAGAATATACAAGAGCCATCTTTTAATTTGTACCGGAGTCGAGAATTCAGGGAAAACATATACATGTTTCGGTGGAATTCCAATTCCAAAAAGAAGAGCAGCTCAGGATGGATTAGTTCCAAGAATTCTTGATAGTCTGTTTTCCCAGTCGAATCATGCAGGCGATAGCTCAAAGGCTTTTACTATCCAAATCTCAATCTTACAAGTAACTCATATGAAAGGGGGACAAAATAACGATAAAGAATCTGGCCAGATTCATGATTTGATAGCCGATGCAACTACTTCTTCGAAAAATAAAATATTTAGTGCTTCACCCAAGAAAAAGAAAAACTTGAATGTTCGAAACATGGCTGCTCGATTTGAACGCGCACTACCTAGTCCTAAAGGTAGAAAGATACAGAAGATTCCTGATAGTAAAGCTGTACTAGATGTAGAGAATCTAAAGCCGACGACGAAAAATTGTCGTGACATTTTAGAGGCACGTGAAGTTCTTCAGAATGCTCTCTCGACATCACAGAAATTAAGCTCTGGCTCGGAAAACCAGAAGACTCATATGTATATTACAATGCAACCCGTCGTAGATGGGGTAAAACAAGGTGATAAAATCTGCGTATTGGATATGTCTGGTTTAGAAGAAGAAAACATGATACGGGGTATCCGCGGAAAGGAGACCATCGCAAGTAATACAAATCCAGAATACAGTGCCACTTTGAATTGTTTACAAGCATTGAAGCACAATTCAAATATAATGAACAGCACAAGTAGTAGTTCCTCCCAGAAACTAAAACCTGTGCCATTCCGACACCAAATGATCACCAAGCTGCTGAATCCTTTATTCATTCAGAGTTCGTTTGTCGAAACAACAGTCTTAATTGCAGCTTACCCGGGACATGCAGACTTTCAACAGAAGACAAATTTGCTGAAAGAAATCGAATCGTTGAATAGCTTTGATCCTGGTATGTCTAAGAAAGAAATCACAAGACGTGATGCGAAAAATCAACAACTGAAATCGAGGACTAGCGATCAAAACGAAATATCCAACTCTGTCATGAATTCCACAGAACAGGAGAAAGCATCATTGGTAAACTTCAGGGAGAATAGACCAAAGGTTGAACCAAGCGCCCCAATGCATCCGAATGATTCTCAATTATTCATGGATTCAAACAAACTCAAAGAATGTATGGTAGACTTTCCGGGTGTGTCGATTGCTCAAAATGATGATAAGGATGGAGACACAGAGAATCGTTCGATGAAAGAAATTCCTTCAGTCTTAGCCACATCAACAAGACCACAGAGAAATCAAAAAGAAGGTATGAATGGTTCCAAAAAAGAAAAGAGAAGCTCACTTCCCGAAGGACGTTTTGTTAGAAAATCAATCGAGGCGAATCGAAAGAGAGAACTAAAAAATCCTCTCAGTAGATCGCATCTTGAGAATTGCGAGCATACTGGTCCGAACAAAATGGGATTGGATCCTAATAATTCAGATTATGAACGCACAGTGGAGGTCAAAGATGACGGAAATGTTAAGAAGCTAGAGAAAAAACTGAAAGAAATGCTTCAAGAGAAAGCAGCTCTTGAACAAAAGTGCTCCCATCTTGAAAAGGAGAATACAAAGCTCAAAAGAAATTCTTTTAAAGGTGGACGAAAAACGTCCCAGAATGAAGTGACCCAAACAGAGGAAGAGGAATTTCTCGCTAGCAGAAAATTAAGACTTGAGGCTCAGAATAAAATCAAGGCTCCTATTCATGAACACTTAGCAAGGGTTAACTATATATACGAGATCAAGAACCAGTGGTGTATGACAAACAAAAAGCATTTCTCTTTAAGTATTCCTGATCACTTTCAACGCGCTCCTGTATTGGATATGCGTGATAGGGAAAATGATTATCGTAGAGATGATTTGAAAAATCTTACAGGAATCGAGACTCAAAATAACTACGATGTGAAAAATGAGAAAATGGGATCGGGCAAAGGAAGGAAGACTTTAACACCAACCCAAGCGCATTTAAATACAAATAAGCGATCACCTGTGCCCGAGGGCCTCTCAGCTCTTAGAAAACTCGCAGGAAAGACATTAAACAATTAATATTAGAAAATATTTGCTTTGCCCGAGGACCTCTCAGAGTCTTGAAAAACTCGCAGGGAAAGCTACAAAATATGATTCATAATTTTTAACCAAAAAAATCCTTTAATTTAAATATCCCTTCTTTTTATCTGTTGTTATTTCGATTCTGTTTTAATGTATTTTTCAACTGGTCCTTTAGTGAGTTCATAATATTACTATTGACAACACTAGAAGTTTGCCGAGGCGGTCCAGATGCTTGGTTGTATGAACGAAAATCAAATCCTTGCCGCGAATTGTTTTGACGGTGAGGCCCAGAGTGATTGGTACGTTGCTGTTGATGTTGTCGATGGTGATTGTAGGCTTGGGCGTTTGGATTGTGACCCCCATGGTGTCTTCTATGATGCATATTGTTTTGCGATACACCACGTTGCTGACCTTGATGATGTCTAGGTTGTTGTTGCTGCTGCCGATTTGCGTGAACATTATTATTGTAATGTGGAGGACGCATGTGATTTTGGTGCTGATATCCGTGGCGTGATTGTTGCTGATAATATTGAGATTGTTGCGGCGGCGGCGGAGGTGGCGGAGGTGGCCGTGAAGGATTGCCATTAATATTTCTCTGAAACGGGTTTCCTCCACGATATTGTCTTTTTGCGGTTGGTTCAAAAGAACCCCATGTCCTCGTCCCGGCTTTATTCAGCTCATGACCTCGTCCGCTTTGCTGTGCAAGCTCACGTTCATATGAACTTATGTTCATGCTGCCACGCCCGCTCTGGTGACTCTGTCTCCTATCAGAGCCACCCATAAAAGCTATCGATTGTCCACCTCGATTTAATCTTGGTCTACTAATTCTTTTGTCTTCCTCCTTTAATGAAGGCGGAGGTAGGAGCGTTCCAGGAAGCAAAATACTTTTATGAGATAGTTTTGCTGGTTCGCTGAAAGCAACACAAACACAATTGTTCTCAGAAATACCTTCTGTGAACAAATTGTCTCTGCTCGACATGATTGCTTTCGATGGGAGTTCTGGGGCAGGAACAACTTCATCCTCTGAAACTATTTCATTCCCTAGCGGCGGACGCAAATATCCAGTAAAGCCTGGGCATCCATACGAGGCAGCATCAGTAAGCCGCTGTTTTGACTTTGAACTTTTCCCGTTTTGTAGAACATTTTTGAATTTTGGAGCAAGAGGATGTGAAGAATGTAGAAATACATATCCGTCGTCTAATCCTCGCGCATTGCAGAGAAGTTCTTCTTTTGTCCATTTTGCCATTGTCGGTGTCCTTCAAGTATTAAGATTCAGTGAGATATTTATTAGAAAACGTCAAGGTAAGTAAATTCGGAACACTCCAAGCACATATTAAAACTTACATTGCAGCTAGTAGACGGCCTTCGTCAATGAATGGGAGTAGCACCACCCATAACCAAGGCATTGCTTTTCCATTCGGATCAACAGGAACTTCAGACGGGTAAAAGTCGATTATTGGACTCTCTAAGTCGTTCATTAGCCATCTTCCCGCTTTAGGTATTGCATGAGATGAATCCGAAGGCAGAACCGCCATAAGTTGCTCCACAGGACTGAAGGGGGTGCTCAACTCAAATGTCTTCACATCGTTCTGGAATCTTTCAACATTACGTAAATCAGAGGCAAACGGAGCATAATGAAAAGGATAATACCACTTCCAACTTGGGCCTGTGCAAAAATAGTGTTAGATAAAATCGATGACGAATATCTCATTCGAAAACGTAAAACTCGAACTTACATCCTTCGTAATAGTATTTCATGACCCAGCATAGTCCAATAACATACGAACGAAATAAGTGATCACGGCCTCCATGGTTTTCGACATCGTCAGCTTTGCATTTGTCTGAGTAGTAGCGATCTTTCCAACCTTTCTCGTGAAGGCGAACTTTATCTTCTACAGTTCGAGCGTACTCGTCTAATTTCTTCTTTTGCTCGTCTTTGACACGTTCCTTGAAGGCGAGAGCAACCTTATTATTTCTATCTTCCTCCGATTCGTCGTCGTCGTCTTCGTCGTCGCCAAACTCCTCTTCCATATCGCCAACTACACCATCACGCTTGTTGTTCTCTTTACTTTCTTTCGACTCTTGTTCGACTTCTCCGAATTTCCGCTTCCTGTCATGTTCAACCTCAGTAGTTGATGCAGTGTCTTCATCTTTTTTGACCTCATCTGATCCTATCTGTTCTTTCTTTTCGACATTTCCTTCGAGAGCTTTTTTCAACGCCATGGCGGCGTTCAAGTTGTCTTTACTTTTCATATGGGAAGACTTGATTTTACCTTTAGTCTCTTTCTTCAATGGGATGTCAGTTTTTTGTTTCTCCAAAATTCTGGCAGCTCGGCCCTTTACTTTTGGTGGTTGTTGCTGCACAGCTGTCCTAGGGTCATCTAAACTTCTTCCGTTAGCATTTTTCTTCCTTGCCTTAAATTGTTCTCTCCTTTGTTTTTCCCTCTCTTCATTTTCGTGTTTCATGGTGAAGACATAATCTTCAATGGATCCAACTTCTGCCAAAATAACGTCGACATGCGATAGGTTCACCTGGCCTCCATGGTTTGTGATATAGTCGCCCAGTGATGGAAGTATTCTCTTGTACACATTGAATAGATAATCTAATGCACCGTCTCTTATATCTAGACTCGGTAGGTGAGGTAAAAAATCTAAACGATCACCAGATGCGAGAATGCAAAAAAGTCAGAGAATGAAGAAAGTAGGATTTCAAAGTGAAGGTGGATATCATAGTGATACTAGTGCATGCATGAATAAATAATGGGAAAGCAGAACGTACCATTACCAACAAAAAAACATAAAAAAACAATGTCATCAATCAATCGTTCCAACGACGGAGTAAAAGTGATCCTCTGTGGATTGATACATTGCGCAAAATCAGCAGCAAGATACTCCCTAAGAATAGGAATGCTTACTCGACATATTGGTTTTTGTTTATTTTCCAATAGTTGCATGGCCATATCGCCAGCTTCCTCGTCAAATTGGCGTTGCTTGTCACGATATCCACTTTCATTTTGTCGTCGTTCCGCCATTTCCTGGGATTTTCTTCCAAACAAGACTTCTTCACGAGAGATATAAAAATGAGCTTCATGAGTGGCTAAAGCAAGCATGATGAGATCTGCGTCCAAACCATGTAGAACGTGAACCAAGTTTGGTGAATATCCAGGCTGACTCCGCTGCAAACGAATATGTGACATGATCTTGTGTTCTCCCTCCCCTGGTATACTCGCATCGCTAAAAATTACCCGAATTTTTTGCCACGCTTTGTCAGTGCTAATTCGTTTACGTATGTAGAAACGTATGAATTCGGCAAGTCGCAACATAAAGGGAGTTCCAGGTGTGATGACATTAGAATCCCATGCCTTTACAGCAGGAGGTACTTTTTGTCCTAATGAAGTAAGCTGTTTGCGTATATTTTCTTCTACTTCGTGATTTTCTCTTGCTTCTTGAGCTGATCTGAATCGTCGAGACCGTTGCTGATTCATCTTGGCACGGGGAGCGACGCCGTCGATTGCTAGATACAGAAGTTTGCGGGGCCTCATTATTCGAAACAGGCGATCAACGTATTGACAAACGTTCTCGTACATTTCTTCTTCTGTCTTTGGTTGTGGACCATGCTCTGGATGAGAACATGGATGTATAATACCATTCATATCAATGTAAAGGTTGTCGCATTCTAAACCCGAGGGATTTGGACGTGTACAGTCGAAAGGAGCGCACACTGTACCCTGTCCGCCAACGAGCTTCACTCTTTCTTCCACCACATCTTCTAAGACCTTCGGGTATTTCTCCGTTAGCCATCGAAAGAAGGCTGGAACTCCCATTTTGAAATGATAACTCCTATTGGTTTTGAATAGGTCGGTATACTTTGTCTTCGCGGGTGGGAAACAAGATTTGCAGTGAAACACGTCGATTTTTCGAGGTTTCGAGGTTTTGAGTTCTTGCGAAACGAAAGCAACGACTGATTCCGATTCAATCGTTGTGATGGTGTGCCGATCTGGGGACGCGCACAATGCAAGACTGCGCCACAACCAACCATGCGGAGTGACACCATAGCAAAGAGATGAGGCAGGGGGCAACGCAGCGATGCAACATGATGATGCAATGCAACGATGCAGCACAATAATGCAGCCTAGCACACTAGCCCAGCAACCCAGCATGGTGTGGCGAGGCGCAGCAAGGCCACCCAGCGCCAGTGCAGGTGGCCACTGGTGGGGTGCAGCGGGGATTACGACTGGGGCAACAGCGATGAGTAAACACTCAATCTGGTAAACGAATGTTATTTGTTATTGTTTCTGGCAGCGGCTCTGTGGGGCGCAGCTGGCTGCCCCAAGGCCCCGGCCCCTGGCCCCAAGTGCAGGGGCTGCATGTTGGGGAGCTGCACACTGGGGTGCAACTGGGAGAGCATTGTGGTGGGGGAGCATGCCAACTTGGGGCAAGGCTCCCAAAGCGTGCATGCACACCAAAAAACAAAAAGAGCTGTGTGGTGCCAGCGTGCAGTGTCCTATGTGGGGGCAGTGCGTTGCGGAACCCAAATGCAGCCGTTGGCAAACTTGGCCGTCTCAAACAGCATCACGATTGATTCGGTTTCTTTTCACATTTTCTTTTTATCACATGTTGGAATGGATTGCATCGCCGTCGGTGACCAACAGCAACATCAATGTGATGATGACAATCGTGTCCTATGTACGCCGTCTGCTCTGATGCAAGCAGCGATTACGCAACCCGAAGGTTTTCCATTCAAATATATGAATGAAAACAGTAAGAGAAGTATCATTCATCCAGTACCAGCAATGCTTCGTCAACCTCTCTCAGAATCGCCCAATCGATTACAATTCAATACCAAAATTACAGCCAATGATCACGAAGACGCTCAGCATACGAATTCTATGTATAGTACACTCAACAATGAAGTGATCACGACTTCGTGTCATCCGTCTAGGTTAGGAACAAAGCAGTTCGCGACGAATACATTACACTGCAATAGGAATATATCCAACAGCTCAAATCAGCGTACGCAATCATTCAGTTGTGGTTATAATAGGCAACAAAATTGTATGATACAAGCAACAACGAACTTCGAAAGTTGTAGTGTCAATGAATTACTCGATTGGAAAAACACGCCTCGAAAGAATCAAGGTAATAGTTCGAGTATATGTAGATCGAAAAAAAGCTTCAAGCGAAAGCGAGGATCGCAGGTTATAAACATTTCCACTTGGGATTTCCCGCCCGATACAAAGAATAAACACAAACTTGTCGGTGCATCTATAAGACGGGGTATTAATCCAAGGATCACAGAGGAATACCAGGACGTTCCTACACTTAAGTCGGTACGGGCAAGGAGAGCGATATTTAACGTCGTCAAACAGACGAAATTCAACAAAGGCAGTAAGAAACTGATTCATCCAACTGTAACAGATGCTGAGTTTGACAAACGATTCTTAAAATACGAGCTGTCTCCTAGTGGAGAAAAAAAGATGGAAATTCTCGTAAGGTCCTTTTCTATGTCATCCCTTCCTTCAAAGAACCGGAGCCAGGCTAAAGAAGCGTGGGAAAACGATCATATAGCGATAATACAAAATGAGCCTTCTAGATCGACGACATCGTCACGAATTGGACCAAGATATCAAGCTCGAATTCCATCGAAGCTAACAGGTGATGCATTTGGAAATGCCGATGATAGATCAATTCATGGGTAAGTAGATCTTCAGACTAACGCACGCATCGGGATGTGTATAGAATATACTATTTCTATTCGATTTCATCACCTAATGCGTAATAATTATCAAATACTCGATCTAATACATTTCTTCAAAGATATGATCAATTGTGGGACCCGAAGCTCGCAGAAGAAGCAGAAAAAATCCGAGGAGAAAACATCTCTGGTTTCTTGGAAGGTAATCATGAATTATGCACACAGGAGTCACTATTTACAATACTTCATAATAATGATTATTGTGTTGATATGGCCAGATTGGATCTTGATAGAGTTCGAAAACATAACAAAGAGCCTTTATCGTCGAAGTTGAACAAAAACGAAGAGAGGCGATTTGAGGCACTGATTCGTGATTGTCAGAAAGATTTTGCTACTATTTCAGAAAAGCTAAATCGCAAAAGATCTGACTGCCTGATTCACTACTATAGATGGAAAGCATCAAGTCGTAGTTATCAAGGTATGAAAACGGCATGGAAGGACAGTTATTGCTCAGTGTGTCAAGACGGTGGTGATTTAATTATTTGCGATGGTTGCAATTCCAATTTTCACATGGAATGCGTAAACCCTCCATTGACTGCTGTGCCGGAAGGAAATTGGTTTTGTCATTCTTGCCAATATAGGAAGCTAAAGGTAATGCCATCTTTACTCGAGAGAGAAAAGAAGACGACAAATAATATTCCAATAGCGAAAGCTGCTGGCGAAAAGCGCGACCGAAAAGAAGATCCGTCCGTTTGGGACAAAAGTAACGATTCTTTTCCCGTCAAACTATATCGCATGGTCCAATTGGCAACTCTTGAATGCCCTCTAGTGTGTAGTTGGTCCCAAGACGGAAGAAGTTTTGTAATTCATAGCAAGAGCGATACTTTGTCGTCAATTCTTCAGCGACACTTCAATCACTCTCGGTGGCTATCATTCTCACGGCAGCTCAACAACTATGGCTTCACTCTTGTGGTTGATAAGAGAAAAGAAAGCGAAAAAGTGTACAGGTATTTCCATCCAAAGTTTCATAGAGATATAAATGATCCTAACACTCTGGCAAAGCTTCTACCGTATTTGCCTGGCGAGAGGAAGCGCGAACGAAATTTTGTGAGCAAGTATTTGAATTGAAGATTCTTCCTAACGAAGAGACTTAAACACCACTCCTCTGAGGAATAACTGCACAAGTGGCACGCACGCCTTGAAAAATGCCTCTTCAAATGAAATTCAATTGATCAATTGCTGACTTTGACGATATTATTCAAAAGAAACGGTCCTTCTGCTTTTCATTGTGCTGAAATGCATGGATATCCGACCAATCTAATAAATTCACTGCAACATACCTAGCTAATTGAAAATAACTATTTTAAACTATTATCTTCAAAATTACATTGAATACGCGCTTCATGTGAAAGGCAGATTTTACGGTCAGAAGAAATTCTGCCCCACTTAAATTCTCGCCGTAGGTAACTTCAGTGGCGGAATATCATTAATTTGAATGAAGATATAACTGTTGCATCAGAGTATGCAAGATCGATTAGAGAGGTGCCAAACCAAACTAAAGATCGAAATTGCTGTGTTTGAGGAGATATTTGTGTTGTAGGTGATGGTTTGTTAACAAGCAAGGTACGGAAGTTAGAACATGCTGTATTTGTTTACGCCAGAACCAATCGTAGCGATAGCTTCCCAACTCGAGATCTGTGTGGGAACTGGTTAAGAGAAAAGTATCGTTGTGCTGCAATATGATGATCACCCGTACATGTTTGTAACACTCCTGGGAGAAATAGAGCGAGATCCGTGACCTGGAAATTGTTCCTCATAGTATGACCATACGTGATGGAATGCATCAGTGATTTCAACTTCATTGTAGCCAGTCAAAGTGACGAGTTCAGGCCTCCACCGTGGCTCGATGTTTAACGCAACCCGAGATGCAAGGATCACAGCTGCACCTAGAAGGCTTGGAAGGTATTGTTGAAAAGAGTACTCCTGAAGTGTCAAATTGCAAAAGAAGTCGGCGTACTTCTTCACATATTTCGGGATCTTTTCAATCAAAGATCTTCCTTGCCATGTGTCATCATTGAAGGTAACCCCCTTTGCAAGAAAGTAACCAACTATGTGTATTGGAGGGATAGCTCGAAGCTGCCAGTTCAAGTGTTTCAAAACCTCTAACTCACCCTCTCGGAAGGATAGCGGTGTGTGGCCAGCATTTCCAAGTTTTGTCAGTCGCAACAGGTCAGGAATTGGAGGACAATGTTCCTCTGCTTCCTCGTATTTTGCAGCCACACTTATGCATGCAGTGGCAAGGAGTTGCCACTGACCTCTGGGAATATTTCGTGACCTAAAGATTTTATCTAAATATAATATACCGACATGAACAGTAGAGTTGTGTAGCCTGCACTGCTCTCCAACATCGCTCATCCAGTCAACAAGATAACGACGATAAGGCAGATACGATGCATTTTGGGAGTAGTTGGATGGCGATACGTATTCCACCTGACGCTCTCGCATATCACGATAGAGATCTTCCGTGCAAATACATAGCACGTCATCTATTGGTGTCTGTGTCATTTTTGTACAAAAGTTCGATTCGGCAATGCACCGTGAGGAAAAGTAATGTTTGATGGCAATGACGATAAATTTCCTGGACAAATTTTTCTACATTGATTGCGACTTAATCATCTTATCTTCCACACTTACGTTTATGCCAAAGGGTTTTGATTCAACAATCGTATTCTCCATCGACATGCGTTCCATAGATTGAGTTGGAGTGCATGACCTACTATGATCCCATGGCTAAACAAATTAAGAGAAAATCGAAATGATGTTGGAACGGTCATATCGTGAGAATTAGTATTTGTGAACACGACAAATGATTCCATGCTTCAATCGAAGTCAAATCCAGTCATAAACACCAAGTGATGATGGATATTGCTACTAATTGTAGAACCATCATTGCTCAGAAAGAACGCAGGAAGTCAAGTTCAATTCCTGTTTATCTTACCTGGATTGGTTTAAACGTGAATTCCCCTCTCACGTAACCACCAGTAGCTACTGTATTTCCAGACTTCATCATAGGTCCCAAGTCAGTTCCAGGTTGATATAGCTCAGCGTTGTCACACCCTTCCGATTGTAAACAAAAAAAAGGCTGATCGCGAACTATGAAATAATCAGTCGAGACAGAAAAAAATGCTAATCCGTGAAATAAAATTTGGGAGCTTGGCCGTAAAAACTAAGCGCCAGCGAACTCATGCCATCTGAACAGATGAATTTGAATAAAAAAATCGCGAGCCGAACCGGCAAAACTAGATACAATGACCTTCCCGCCGATCTTTTTTTGTTTTTGAACGGCCCATCGCGTTAAATGAATATTCATGTCCAATAAAATTGTACGTAAAAGGACAGAGATAACTTTTCCAGCTTTTCATGAACTGGTGGTAGATGGGAAAAAAGGGGGAGCAAAAATTTTCACCCCCAATGCACTGCTCGGGTCATCCCGAAAAAATTGTGACCAGCTGTGACACGCGCGTAACATACTTGCAGAGAAACGCTCCAAAGGCGATTCATCAAAATCAACCGGTTTGTTTCGTTCTATTGTTAGTGCTCTTCAGTTACAAAGGGCTCGACAAATAACTCATGCTTTGGTCCAAACGAGCCATTTATAAAATGACGCAGGTTAAACGTGTCGCTGCACGACCAGCACCATCGAGAAAGCAACAGCGCTTCTCGCTCATCAAAATAGTTGGGGCTTTGGCTGTGATCAGTTGCTTAGTAATCTTTCTTCTACGAAGTGATCCTTTTCCCGGGGTTAGAAAGGCCGCCATGCGGCATCGGCAGCAGAATGAAAATGAAAGCGTGGAAAGCTCAAGAAAATTGGGAGGTGACAAAGTGGAAATCGGGGAAATTAAAGAAGAGAAAAAACAAGACGGCGAGACGAATGATTCAAATGGAGGCCGCTCTTATACCTTCGAACTTTCCAATCTCGATGGTGGCAAGTCGGGGGAGATTGTTATCGAGACGAGACCCGAGTGGGCTCCCCTAGGGGTAGAACAATTTCATACATTGCTTGACGATCACTTTTACGACAATGCTAAATTCTTTCGTGTGGTCGATAATTTCGTTGTGCAGTTCGGAATTCCAGCTGTTCCTTCGAACAAATACAAAAAACCAATCAAGGATGATCCAGTGATAGAAACGAATGCTCGGGGAACCCTCACTTATGCAACATCTGGAGCAAATACAAGAACAACACAGTTGTTCATTAACACTCGTAAAGGAGGAAACAAGTTCCTGGACAATCAAGGGTTTGCTCCAATAGGAGTCGTGACGAAAGGTATGGATTTGGTTGACCAGATTTACAGTGGCTATGGAGAGAAGCCAAATCAAGGAAAAATCCAAAACAAAGGCAATGAATACCTTGATAAGGAATTTCCACTCTTGACCTACATATCCACAACATCTCAAGTATAACTTTAATAACTATCATTATGTGCTCTTTCATCGATAAAGGTCATTATCAACAACATAATCGGTTTTGATCTTCAGTTCTTATGCATGAATTTTGTATTCTTATTACATTGAAGCAATTCGTGAATAGAGCCATTCAGAACTGTATTTGATACGACTCGTCTTCGCACGACATAGTTCCCCACCATAATCCAAACAAGTATAGTATTTTGTAATCATTTGAGCAAGTTCTTTCTTGCTTTTCCAAGGTTCAGTAGACTGGATATGATTCATGACATCTAAATGATCATTGAATATGACACAAGGTTTCGTAGCTCTTTCGTTCTCTTTGACGACGGACGACTTCTCGGCGGTTGAAAATATGGTTCTCGAGGAGTCATCAGGGCTAGATTCAGATTTAAGAGAAGGCTGGGACAGGGACTGCATACGATCGTATAAACGAACAAAAAAAGCTCCTTGTGCTCCAAAGGGTAATTTTTTTCGTTGCTTTGGGTGATCAGCCTTCGTTCTCATTACTTCTTGCTTCACCTCGTTACCAATCTCCGGACAGCGAAGAATATGCTTTTCAATTACAGTTGTAGCAGCTGCTATGGATTCGTAGCTCCCGTAAAAATACTTGCCTCCGTTTACACCGTGACAGTGACGACATACGATAAAAGGCTGGCCCACTCGGTATTGCCCTCGTCGAGATGGGTCTTCCGAGTTCGACTTGCCAATTACAGTCTGATCCATTACGATTGCGACGTAATCTGTCAGATTGACTCGATCTTTGGCACAAATTGCCTCCATTGATTCTTCTTCGAATTTTTCATTTTTCGATGGCTCTGCTGTATCTAGGTTGAGGTGAATTTTATTCAGATTTTGAATTTGCATTGGAAGATTTGACGGAAAATTGGATTCAGAACGATATTCTTCATCTGGTACATTGAGACATTCAGGAGAGAGAGCCCGATGATTTTTCGATAAATATGTAAGGAGTTCCTGAATTACACTGATTGTGAGTGAGTAATGCTGAGAAGGTATATCAGCATCCCGTAGCATACTTGGCATGATGATGAGAAGCTTAAAAAGATATCTACAATCAAGCACATCACACCATTCCTTCCCTTCAGAAAGGATACATTCATCATCTTTCTCGAATATCAGTGGGACTAGCTTGTTAAACAAAGATAGCAACTCCGAAATAATTTCTTTGATCTTTGATCGTTCGCTCCTATTAATTGAGTTGTTTAAATCAACAACTTGGGATGAGAGCGAAGATGCAAACTCCTTGAGAACAACTTTTATCGAAGAACTCGGATTATCTGTTTCTGGGTCTACTTTACAACCCCTAGTTGTTTCATTATCATCATTGTTCGAGCATTCTATTAGAAGACGTTTCGTAAGCCTTGGGATGTCTCCGAGACCATAACTACTCGTTTCTGCCGAAAGTTGCAATCTTTGTTTTCTTAATGAGTCTTTCGAACGATGAAGTTGGTTTGGATGTCCGGCTCTGTCTGGGGGGACAAAGGAACTCTCTGTAGGTAGGTTTCCCGTCATCAGCTTCCAGCCTTCTTTTCTGAGAATAGGCCAAATAAATCCAAAGAAGAAAGGCAGCGAAGACGGCTTCGCTAGTGAGTGATTGACGACTGCGAAAGGTTGCGACACTTCAGGCTGTAAAATGGAATTGGTTACGCGCTGTTGAATGTTGAATTCTTCTGCTGAAATGCAACCCCTATCATCTTCTGCTAACACTATGCGAGCAGTTTCCAGCACCTGCAATTCATTATTTCGAATAAAAGCATTCTTGTTCTCTGAAGCGCTAATATAGACACCACATCGAATCGCACTTTGGGCCACAGCTAGAATTTGTGTATCCACGTACCAGTGTACGTCGATGTTGGTTTTCTCATTTATCTTGATATCGGATAAATCTTTAAATAGAGTTGCTTCATGCTTGTTAGATTCATTTACTCTTTTCGTAGCCACAATTTGCGCTTCTTTTATGGAATTGAGTGAAGGTACTGGTTCATTGCAAAGCGACATGGCATCCTCGTATGGCTGGAGAATGTAGTTTTGTATGATGTCTTGGAATGAAGGAAACTTATTAGAATTGAAGCTGGTCGTTTCTTTGTACATTAGAACAATATCGGATAGATCTTTTGCCCCCCTACTTTGTGGATAAAGACACAGTTCCTTCAATCGTAGAACAGATTCAGACACCAAAGAGGACAACTCGACCGTTAAGTTATTTCCGAAGAAAGCGTCTCCACGTTCAGTGGATAAAGTAGCGAATACATTGACAATTTTGTTGAATAAGTTTTTAGCGAGTGGGCACCAAATATTCACAGTGCTTGAAAATCCATCGAATTCCCTCCTCGTGAATTCGTGTTCTACCTCATGTCGAATTTCTTCCATGATTGATTCCGATATCATGTCAAACCCTGGTTTGTCTCGAAATTCTTCTACCTGCGATTTCGTCCAAAGTAAATCGGTGGAAATATGCCTAGAAGCAAGCTCCGTACTTATAATCTGAAGACTTTCATGTATCTTGATTGCTACCCAATGGATCCTCCTTCGCGCAACGGCTTTATTCAGTGCAGAATCGCGATGCTCTGAAACCAGAGCTGCAACTTTTATCTTTAAAAATCGAAGCACTTTCAACAACAAAGTAGCTGGTAACTTTTGCAAGCGATCTTGGATGGAATTCCTTATTGCCTTTCTGTTACCCTTGATGGTCATACTTTTGTCGCAAACTCTTAATGGTAAATAGTGCAATGCCACGGATTGGCCCCTTTCGATCGGACCCAAAAGATGCAGTAGGCACGACTTCTTGCCGTTTTGAAGCGCCTCAAATACGTTGGATATATTACTAGATTTCTTCATTCCTGAATGTGAAAAGACACGTTTCTCTGACAATTCATCTAGCGGCTCTTGAAAATCAGCCCCTTTGTGCAATGGTTTACTTTGGAAAACAAAAGTTCTGATCAATTCTTCTAAAGTCACCCCTGAGTCTGTAAGATATTTTCAAAATTGGTCAATATGAGAGGGTCTTTCAAACTTTAAGTAATTCTGAGAATTCAAAGGACTTACCATTGCTTTGTTCCCTTGTTTGCGCGCAAGGATTATATCCATGATAGCTGAGATCGATAGTTCCATGAGTCATTGAATCGTAGGACTTTCTACCTTTGACCTTGTCTAGTCTCTCGATAAGATTAGGTTTGATTGCAAAGCACTCATTTTCATCCGCCACATTCATAAAGTCACTTAATTCAAAGGAAGATTCAGAGCCACTGCCTAAATACCTCAAAAACGCTTCTTGTCCTTTTGACTCATTATGACGAGTTTCGAGCTCAAAATGAAAAACATAATTTCGATCGCACGAAAGCACTGAAAAGTTATTCTTGTTGGATTGTAGAGCCATTGACGTGTCAACTGATCCAAGTTGTTCTTTAAGTTCATCTAAACAATGCTCTGTCTCTTGAGACTTTTCTCCCCCGGCAATGCTCTTTGTACTTCGTGAGCTATTCAGTTCAGCTAGATTTTGATCACCGACTTCAGCAGCTTTTATTCGAACCAATTTTTTCCATCCACTAATAGATGCGACAGCACCGAGGCCTTTCAAAGCTGGCTTCCCTTGCTCCTCCCTCCATTTTATAAATGCATTCGCAACATCGGTAGTTCTTGCGTCAAGGAACTCAGAGGCAGTGCGTATATTCATTGAATTAACTAAAAAATCCTTGCTTGACTTCGACAATGCATCAAAAGGATTCGTCGAGTGGCCTTTCTTACTCCAACCACGATGCGCTTTGAAGTTTTTATTTACACTAGTGCTTTCATTAATCTGCCCGCACTTACCATCTTCGATCTCGGTTATCTTTCTTCTCACCCGTGAAGACCATTCATAAAGAAGACTTACGCATGATGGGATTTGAATTTCTTTTCCTGGTTTTTGCTCAGATTTCAATTTGATAACAGCTTTCAAAAGTTCTGAATTTTTGCCTTTTTTAGCATCAAGAAGCTGCTGTGCTGTAGTAATTCCAACTGATTCGAACATAGCTAGTTTGCGTTCGTCACCAAAGCATTCCTTGAAAAACATTGTAGAATTTAGGGCTTCTTGCGCTTCTAGATAGTTAGGATCTGGTTTTGATGTTGGCTCTACTGTTTTCTTTCTCTTACTTTGTCGGTCATAATTTTTCACACTTCTATCAGGAATGCTCATTTCCGATTCTAATATCGGTTCGATCTCGTTTCTAATTGCTTCTTCTGGAATGACAATTCCAACAGATTTTTCAATTTCAAGTTCATCTTTTATTTGTGTTTTCCAAGCCGAGATCATTGCTACATTTCCTGATCCTTTTAGTGCTGGAAGACCTCTTTTCAATCTCCAATTTGATAATTCATCCGCGAGAATTTTGGTTTTCGTATCAATGAATTGAATTCCGGAGAAATTTTTGGAGTTATCGATTAGGAATTCTTTAGCAGCACCAGATAAGACAACCATGCTTCCAGTGATAAATTTCGTGAAATTTTGTTTATGATCAAGCCTTTTCTTCAGACTTGCTTCGATGCGGACGTTGATCCCAATCAAATGCTTTGCTAGTGGTAATTCTTTCAAATCTTTGAGGCCGCATTTCTTTCTCCAAGTTCGAAACATTTCTACAGCAAGGCCGCTTTCTGTTTTTTTCAGACACAAAAAATCAAAAAGCGTCTTCACATTGATTGATTCCATAAATTGAAGCGTACCGGTCGGGAAAAAAAATGAAATTGGACTATTTGCTAACGGAAATTGACCCTCGTTGCTCAATCCAGGACTCTTTTGCTTCCAAGTTTGTATCAATGTTTTCCATACATTCAATTTTTCAGTTGCAACGAAGTCTTCATTTTGGATATCCTGGATCACATCAGTCACTATCGAACTTTTCTTTAAATTTTGCATTAATTTTTCACGAGCCTCATGGTTCGAAGATGAACCATGTGAAGTTGCTCCATCTTCTAGAACCCATTCGAGTTGACGCAATGTAAAGATAAAGCATGATTTGCCCAAGAAATCACAATCTTCTCTCGGTAAAATTCTGAGTAAGTCAATTTCTCCGTCTAAGATCGCTTCAGCAGCCAGTTTCTCCTTCTCGGTTGATAATTTCTTGCGTTTCTTATTAGTAATCCTTTTACCTTGTTGGTGATCGTAGATTCGGTGTTTTTGAAGATTCGAAATTGGATTTGGATGAATAGAAATTGATCTGTCTATGATTTTAGATTTTGGAGGTGAGCCAAGAATTGCTTCCACTAAATCGGCACGGATTACTGAACTTGGCTTCGTAGGGTTCTCATGCATTTTGAAGTCAAAGGTTTGATCTCCTTCGGCATCATCGAACATCCCAGCAATTGACGCAGGCATTTTTGTCTCATCAGATCGAAAGGGGGAGTCGTCGACCGAAATGGGTCCGAGATCTTTATATAAACTGGAAGGCCTTAAATTAACGTCAAAGCAAAATCGGCTACGCTTTAAAGGTCGGAGATACAAGTTTTTTCCTCTGTATCTTAGGCAATCTTCGAGAACTCTCTTTTTCGCTGGATGGTGCGCTTTCAATCCACCGAAATCCTTTTTGGATATCACTTGTCTATGATCAGAAATTTCATTTTCTGTATTCAACGGAGAATTTCCCATGTCCCTTGCGGGTTGGGACCCAGAAACAGCAATTTTTTCATTCGACTTATTTTCTGTTTGGTTCTCTAGACTTTTTGTCTCTTCACAGCTACTAGTAGACATATCAAACGTATTTTGAATTGTTGTCGAGTTCGCATCAAAACTTCCAGTATCAACTGTTTCTCGATCCATTGCCACTTTTTCATTGAATCCTACTTTGTAACATACCGAAAAAGCAACGATTGTTCTGAGTGAGATCTTCAAGCTTGTTAAATTTCATAAATATGTATTGTCCTCCATCGAAAGCCATACATGTATACTTTTGCATAGGCGACGAAAATTTAAATTATCGCATAAAACCATACAAGTCGTAGCGATGGCCGTAACGAAGTTTCGATATCACGTAAAGAGCTTGGGGTACTGCAATGCATTATAAATTTCGTCACATTGGATAATAACGAGACTATAAATATCGACAAAAATTACAACTCTGTCGTTTTGAAAGAGGAACAATTCGATGTCACACCCAGATCACCACCAAAAGGAAAAGTATATCTCAACAGATTTGAAACACATCGCTTTCACTACTCACCGGATCAATTACAAAGAATTGCGGGTAGTATCAAACAATACTGTAGGAAGTTGAGAGGCATGAATGCTATGCTTTACGCTTCGAAGCTCCAGCGAATATGATTGTAACGAGAAAGTGAGAATCAATACTAGCTGCAATTCACATCCGATAATTTTGAATATAGGTAGCTAGACTTCCGATCGAATAGTCAACGATAATGAGTGATTCCCGAAACTCTGCTAGATGTGTCAAAATTTAGTGTGTATTTTTTAGCTCTCGACCCGTGTAGCACATGAAGGAAGGATATAAGTCTGAGACACTAACTATCCCTATCCCTTTCATCTCAATGTTCGATTGATTCAATTGACTAAACAATCAAATCAAGAAAAAACGCACTTACAAGAAAAGGACAAATAACAGAGGCCATTGAAACGAAGCGAGATGTTGTGAGGTGAAGCTATCAATAGGAATCAAGGAAGACCATGAGGCGATTATCATCTTTTATTTTTCTCCTGGTTTCTTGTAAAGGCTTCGTACCAACTACAAATTTGAAACGGCCAACAATCCCAATTGACCCGAAAACAACACTGCTGTCGTCAGGAGATAGCGCAGTCACTGTGAATGAAAGTTCTACTAGAAAATCATTCTGGAAACCAAAAAAAAGCTGGTGGAAGGAGAGGGTTCTAATAGAAGACTTAGAAATTGGACAAGAGCTATCAGGATATGTTGTGCAAGACTATTTAGAAGGCAAGACAGGGCCCAAACTCTATTTTGAATGCGGTGTCGGTCGGACTGATCGGGACGGGGAGTGGTCCATTGTCAACGCCATGCTTAGATTGGATCGCGGCAAGACTTCGGTTGTTAGGAAACGTGCCGCACGGCTTCGGAATAAAGACGAAGTTCAATTATTTGTTTCACGTGTTCAAAAAGAATGCGGGCGGCTTGAAGTTTGTACCACTATTGACGACGTCGAAAAATATAAACGCGAACCTAAAATACCAATAACATCACTGAAGAAAAATCAGGAAGTTGTGGGTAAAGTTGTCAAGCTTTATCCGTACGGAGCAATAATTGACGTTGGTGCTAATCGTCGCGGTCTCCTTCATATTACGAAAGTTGCTCGCTTGATGAATCGATACATAGACGAAGAAAAGGGTTTGAAAGCCGCTGGGCTAGAGAGAGATGCAAAAGTAAGGCTCGTAGTCGAATCAGTTGAGAATAAGAGGCTGTCCCTTGACTTCACAGATGATGTCAAGGAGGATGCACGAAAAGAACAAGCTGAAGAACAAGCTGAAGAACAAGCTAAAGAAAAAGAGTCAGACATCAAAGAACAAGAACCGATTGATGAGACCGATTCGCAAAACGAGGAGCTCGAAGCTTGGGCGGAATACGCCGAACAAATTACTCAGAGTGAAAAGCGAGACGATGAAGATATGTATGAAACATCAAGTGATGATGAGGACGACTACGACGATGATTACGATGACTACGACGACAAGTATGATGAAGAAATGGATATTGAATCTTCACTTGGACTAGATATGTACTAGATCTACTATTATGGTGACCTATTCACTTTAAATTGTCGGATCCTGTGAATATAATATTAACTACATTTCTGTGAGAAATCCTCTTCTTTCCAATAATGTTTTGCTGGCATTTTGAAATCATTGTCCTCTTCCCATCTACCTCCATCCACAAATAGTTTCGAACTGTTTACGGACATCCATATGTCGTCTTTTTTCCCCATCCCGTCAAGCCTTATACGGACATCATCATTCATTCGTTCAAAAATATACCCCGCAAAGCATTCTTCACTTTCATTTTCATCATTCTTTATATCAGTAACAGCAGGAATAATACATAATACTCGGTCTGACTCCCGTAAAGACTTTCGACCAATGGGTTTTGCAAGGTGCCATATCTCAATATCTTTAGCCTTTGTATTCTTCCGAGATTTTTTCGACTTTGACTTTTTTGTTGATTTCTTTGACAAAGGCTGCACGACCTCTACCCAAAAATCCTTCGGTTTTGAAGCCTTCGAAGTTTTTTCATTACTGTCATCCGCATTCTTTAGCATCTTCTTTGGACTACTTCCGTACGATGCGTTGGACATTTCCTCCTGGATTCGTTTCTTCTTAACCTTTTCCGCCCAATCTTTCCAAGAAACTCTCTTCGTTTGTAAGACTTCATTTTCGTATCGTAGTAGTAATCGTTCGAACTTTTCAACATCCATTCTAACTGAGTCCGGTCGGCAATTGCAAACTTTTGCAACTTTACCGTATGGAATCCATTCTGGGACTGCAAAATTAGTTGCCTCTGCAACATTAAAACCTGCATTAAAACCAAAGTGGTAACTCCCAGGGAAGGTTATAATAGCATCACCCGGGTATTGCACAGTACTTGTATAGGGAATGCCTGCTTTCTTTAACATAGCTGGTGATATAAGGGATCGTTTGTGGCGTAGATATTCGGGACAGTCTTTCTTTGCGTGATGAAAGTTTGTTTCCATGAAATTTTCGAACCGTCGAGAATCTTCGCCCTCAGCTATAGCATACCATATTTTAGGAGCTCCTGCATGCAGATAATTGATCGAAAGTAGATTCATATCTTCAGTGTGTGCACAGAATACGGATGCCCACATTCCAAAATACAAATACGGTGTCGTCACACCGGGAATCCCACCATTATCGTCTTTCTGATCAATGAGAAGCAATTGTAGACAAGACTGAAGCTTCGCTATGTTCCACTCACAAGCATCATTAGTATCAAACAAACTCCCATCCATATCGGCTCCATACATTGAAGATTGCATTGTCGGACCGAGCCTTTTCCAGAACTTTCTTTCCAAAATTTCGATCGAGTCGTCCTTTTTCCTTCCCAGTTGCGATTCGATGTACTTATCTGCCTTTTCCCTGAACTCTGAAACCGTTAATGGCTCATTATCTAAGAAAGTGAATTCATATATTCCTCCTATTCCGTTCACGACCTGTGTCATTGGAGATGGAAGCATCATGTCACCCAACTTTGTCCCCGATTTCCACTTGTCCCCTCTTCCGGTAGAATCCATTGTTATTATTCCCTCGGAGTTTGAAAATCCCTCTGGTAGCGTTACCTTAGCTATACCTAGCGACCACAATGGTGTTTTAATAGCGAAGCGAAGGTTTAGGATCGAGGTGGGGTTTAAAGTGAAGAAGAAACACTTTCACATACCACTTACCATAATCATAATTGATCTTGCGGTTAATAGCTTTAAGGCTCTTACTAATCTCAACAGTTGACCTGTTCCTCGTGTCATGTCTCTCCTCCACAATTTCTGGCTCATCCTCATCGTCATCTTCGTAATCTTCTTCACATTTCCTCAACACAGTATTTCGAACATAATCTGAAAATGTCGTCGACTGCACTTCTTTCAGTGTCGGCTTGAAATGCTTACATTGGATGGGATAGAGAGATTTAGTTTTGCAGAAGAACTGTGCCTCTGCCCGAAGCTTTTGCTCTCGATTGTTTGCTGGCATAGCGTTACAACTTTGGCGTAAGATCGAATTTGTCGTAAGTGCCGAAGTTCGATTCAATTGTCTTCCGTCAAATTCACATGTGCACAGAAGCTGCTTTTTTGTGAAGCTGTTCGTGCAGGCGAGATCTAAAGGCTCGTACGATCCACACAAATGCTTTTGTGGAAGAAGCGAAAAAAAACAGATTTTTGCAAAATGCACGTGTGCTGCCAAGCCACAAGTGGACGACGGACAGATCGTCGCCTCCAGATTGGCTTTTGAGTGAATGTCACCATGCTTGACCCTCACCCTGGCTTGCAAGTGACTTCACAGCTGGTATCAGTGAGTCGCGAATCTCAGGGGACAGGTGTGCAATGACCACTCACAAATCTCACTGATGAGTCTACGAGCCAGTGGCACGCGGGGGGGAGGGGGGGGGAGGAGCCAAGGGCAGCAGAGCGGTGGCCGAGCTCTCTGCCCCTCTGGGGAGCTGCCCTCGGCTTGTGGCGGAGCCAGGCTTGCAGCTTGGCTGAGCTTGCGCCTTCTCCAAACTATATCTATGTGCAATGAAGACATCAAAAGCTCCGCACTGTTGTTGGGTTTCTCCGACATTTATTATTTGTTTTTGGGATCCACAACGCCGCACCCTTCTTAGAAGTGTAATGGAATGGCAAGAATAATCGTTTCCTTAATTATCATGTTAATTTTCTTCGTTTTGTAGCTTAATTTGTGATAAAAGATGACGCAGATCCTCTTGACACTGCGTTTTAAATCCATCACCATACCGCTGATGCTTTTTGGCCTCTTTTTTCCAGTACTGGACCTGAGTTTCCAGCTCCTGCATGTAAAATTGCTGTGCTTCCAAGCGGTCGCTGATATCATTTTCAGCGTTTTCGTTCCCGTTCGTGAATTCTATATTTCCACTTAGCCCTATCGCCTGATGTGCTTGCTGAAGTTGCTCCCGACACTCCAATGATTCCAATTGATATATGGCACGTTCATTCAATAACAAACCGCTCCAAATCATTACCGAGAAAACAAATATGCACAGAAAGATTGAATCCCCAACCCAACCAAGGCCTACAAACCAGTTACGTCGACGATCATTTTCCTTATTGTGGATTTCGACGGGACGTTGATTGTTGCGAGTGCCATTCACACGTTCAATATCTGCACCAGGTTTGACAACTTCAGGCCCGCTTTCTCCATTGACTTTATCTGTAGTTTTTTCGATTATTGTTTGTTTTTTGGGCACTGGTTGGATGGGTGGCGCAATGTCGAGATGTTCTTCCCCATCTTGAGAAGAATTCCCATCGCTAGCGGCACCGTTGATAATACCAACACCAATATTGTTTGGGTGATCGACTGAAATCCCAACACCATCGTTCATCGATCCTGTCGCGAGAGTTTTCGATTTTGTATTCACCGAACTCGAGGCTGCCACAAGTTGTTTCTTTCGAACGGGAGATTCCACCGGTTGATCACTTTCGCCAAATGCTGCTGCTCGATTTCGTGTCCTACCTGCGGCGATTGGCGTATTCATATCTTCTTCGCTTTTCCGCGACCGATTTCTTGACTTCTTCCGTGGACCCATTGTCTTGCAATGAAAAAACAGCGCTTGCAGTTTCTTATTGGATCTTCAACGCTTTGGATCATCGGCAAACTGGACAGTGCTCGTTCCAAATATTTGTGCTTGGTCACGTCATTTTTATTTTCGCTCGAAGAT
>Ga0115013_10000465_pt1 | contig 24671 bp, 23 predicted proteins | sample SouAtlMetagenome_2_FD_88686 | JGI IMG/M metagenome (GOLD analysis project Ga0115013, IMG submission 88686) | Marine eukaryotic phytoplankton communities from Atlantic Ocean - South Atlantic ANT15 Metagenome | ecosystem: Environmental > Aquatic > Marine > Oceanic | place: South Atlantic Ocean...
CATTAGCTGATATTGATGCTGATTTGAAAGCAAGTGAAGCACGTATTCAAGCGTTGCTTGAAGAGGTGGCTGAATGATGAAAGCTTATCCTGAATATAAAGAGTCTGGTATTAACTGGCTCGGTGAAGTACCTAGCCATTGGCTTCTCAGTAAAAATAAGTTCCTAGCTAAATTTACCAAAGGGAAAAACCCAACGGAATTGCATGATGATAAAGCTCCTAGTTTATATCCATATCTTGCTATGGACTTTCTTCGTGGTAAGAACAATTCTCCAAAATACGCTCATTTAGAAAAGTCTTCGTATCTTGTTAAAGATGGGCAAAATTTAATAATTTGGGATGGTTCCAATGCGGGTGAATTCGTTGTTGGTAAAGAAGGAATACTTTCTTCAACTATGGCTGCGGGTGAACTATCTAACAAGGTAACGGCTAAATTTTATAAATATCTTACTACTATAATTGAAAAAGAAATGAGAAGGTTAACGGTAGGAATGGGAATACCTCACGTTGACGGTTCTGAATTAAATAATTTATCTTTACCTTTGCCTGAATCTTTCCAAGAGCAAGAGAAAATCGCTGATTACTTGGATGTGGAAGTTGGTCGAGTAGACAACCTCATTTCTGAAAAAGAAAACTTCATCAAGTTACTATCAGAAAAGCGCCAAGCGTTGATTAGTCATGTTGTGACCAAAGGTTTGAATCCAAATGTGCCGATGAAAGATTCGAGTTCCAAATGGAATACTGAATTACCTAAAGAGTGGAAAGAAGTACAATTTAGAAGAGTCGTTCACTTATCTCAAGGTTTGCAAATAGCACAAACAGAGAGGTTAGAAACTAATGAATCTGGTTCTCTTGAATATATCACAATAAAATCAATCAACGCTGGTGAATCAAGCACTGTAAAAGAATACGTAGTACCGCCAAGTGACAGAGTTATTTGTTCAAAAAATGATGTGTTAATGGCTAGAACAGGCGCTACAGGTCAAGTTGTGACAGGGGTTGAAGGTGTATTTCACAATAACTTTTTCAAAGTGAGTTTCAATCAAAAAATTGATAAAACGTATTTGGTGTATTTATTATCAATCAAAGAATTAAAGGAACATTTATTACTTTTGGCTGGAACAACAACAATTCCAGATCTTAATCATGGCGATTTCCTAGGAACTCGAATTCCATTACCAAGTATTGAAGAACAAACAGAAATAGTTAATAAGCTGAATGCAGAGCTTTCTAAAATTAATGCTTTAAATACGGAAGTTCTTAAATCTATAGCACTATTAAAAGAACACCGCATTGCTTTAATCAGTGCAGCAGTAACAGGGAAAATAGATGTCAGGGAGGAAGTAAAATGACTAGTCATCATGAAGTGCATTTAGAAGAATATGTAGTAAAAAAATTAGTAGAAAACGGTTGGGTTGAAGGCAAAAGTGCTAATTATGATCAGCAACGATGTTTATACCCGGAAGATGTCATTAATTGGGTTAAAAAAACGCAGCCAGAAGTATTCAGTAAACTTGAAAAACTGAATGGTTCTGACACTGAGCGAGTTATTTTAAACCGTCTAGAAAAGGAATTAGGAGCCAAGACGGGCGGCACAATGTCTGTTATTCGCAATGGCTTTAAAATTACGGGCGCTGGCAATATCATCATGAGTAAAAAAGCGCCAGAAGATGCTCGTAACCCCGATGAAATAGCAAAATATAAATCCAATATCTTAAGAGTTGTAAGGCAGCTTAAATACAATCCTGCACGCGAATTCTCTATTGATCTAGTGTTTTTTATCAATGGTATTCCTGTTTCAACAGTAGAGCTTAAAACAGATTTCACTCAATCAATTGATGAAGCGGTTAAGCAATACAAGGAAGACCGAAAGCCTGTTCAACATGGTAGAAAAGAGCCTTTATTAACAGTTAAGCGCGGTGCTGTGGTTCACTTTGCCATGTCTGATAGTCAAATCCAAATGGCTACGGAGCTTAAAGGTGATTCAACATACTTCTTGCCTTTCAATAAAGGTAATGATGGTTCATACCCAGATAAAAAAGTTTCGGAGAATGTTAGTGAAAACGGTGAATACCCAGTAGCTTATTTTTGGGAAGAAGTTTGCAAGTGGGATAACTGGCTCAGAATATTCCATAGTTTTGTTTACACTGAGACATCAACTAAAACAGATAAACTTGGCAAACCTTATACCGCGAAAGTGCAGATTTTCCCTAGGTATCATCAGCTATCTGCTGTTAATGCGATGATAGAAGATGCAAAAGAGAAAGGCGCTGGTCAGCAGTATCTATGTGAGCATAGTGCTGGTTCAGGCAAAACAAGCACTATTGCTTGGACAGCCCATGATTTAACAAAGCTGCGTACAGAAGACGGTAAGGCATATTTCAATTCTGTCATTATTGTTACTGATAGAACTGTTTTAGACTCTCAGTTGCAAGACGCTGTTCAACAACTCGATCACCAATATGGCATGATAAAGGCCATTGATAGAGAGCAAAGCAGTAAGCCTAAAAGTGAACAATTGGCCCAAGCATTGTTGGCAGGAACTCCGATCATCGTTGTTACCATTCAAACATTCCCGTTTGCGATGGAAGCTATCATTACGAACAAATCGCTTAAAGAGCGTAACTTCGCTGTTATTATTGATGAAGCTCACACCTCACAAACAGGCAGTACTGCTCAAGGTTTGAGAGCTGCTTTATCTTTAGATTCAAAAGATAAATTGGAAGATATGTCAGTTGAAGAACTGTTATTGGAAGTTCAAAAATCTCGCGTTAAACCAGCTAATGTTAGCCACTTCGCTTTTACGGCAACACCAAAGCATAACACCATGACTTTATTCGGTAGATTAAAAGATCCAAGTCAACCTGCATCTAAAGATAATCCGCCAGTTCCATTTCATAAATACACACAGCGTCAGGCCATTGAAGAAGGTTTTATCCTTGATGTATTGAAGAACTATATTAGTTATGAAACTGCTTATCAGATCGGTAGTCAGATAGATCTTAAAGATAAAAAGGTCGATGCCAAAGAAGCTAAGAGAGCGATAGCTCAGTGGAAGAATTTGCACGCAACAAATATCACTAACAAAGTAGAAGTTATCATGAAGCACTTCCAAAAGAATGTTGCTGGCTTGCTAGATGGTGAAGCTAAAGCAATGGTGGTGACTTCACGTAGAAATGTAGCTGTTAAGTATAAAATGGCTTTCGATAAATACATTCAAGATAACAATCTACATGGTGTTAAATCGCTTGTAGCATTTTCTGGCAAAGTGCTTGGTAAGGAATGTGGCAAAGATGAAGACTTTGGTATCGATCCAGAAAAGGAATACACCGAATACAATCTAAACCCGGATATGGGCAATCAAGATTTAAGACACGTATTCAATCAACAAGAATACAAAGTTATGATTGTTGCTAATAAATTCCAAACAGGCTTTAACCAGCCAAAGCTGGTTGCAATGTATATCGATAAGAAGCTTACCGATGTTGATGCTGTACAAACGCTCTCGCGCTTGAATCGAACCTATCCGGGTAAAGACACCACCTTTGTTTTGGATTTCTTTAATGACCCTGCTGATATTCTCAGTGCTTTCCAAAAATATGACACTGGTGCTGAATTAGAAGATGTTCAAGATTTGGATGTTGTTTATGACAGTAAAGACTTCTTGGATGACATGCATATCTATAATTCTCAAGACTTAGAGAAGTTTAAAGCTGTTAATGCTGTTGGTTTATTGCAGAGTAAAAAAGATAGTGTTGCTAAACAAGACGAACTTCACAAGAAGTTATATGCAGCGACTCAAAGACCTACAGATGTATACAACTCTAAATTAGCTGATTTGTCAGAACAGATTCTCAAATGGGATGAGTCGATTGAAAAAGCTGAAAAAGCGGGTGATATAAAAGCAAAAGAAGCTGCTGAGGCATATCGAGAAGAACTGTCGATTGCTCGTGAAGAATTGAAAGGTTTTAAGTCAGGGCTAAGTCGATTCGTCAATATTTACACTTATATTGCTCAATTGATTGAGCTTGGTGATCCCGACTTAGAGAACTTCGCTGCTTTTGCAAAGCTATTAGTTAAACGTCTTGATGGTGTATCAATTGAGCGAGTAGATTTGTCTGGTCTAGTTTTAAGTGGTTATGCCATTAAATTAAATGATGACCAGATTGAGATTGAAGACGAAAAATTAAAGCCCAAAACAGCCGGGGGCATGACTCCAGCGGAGAGAGAAAAAGCATTTCTGGATGAAATTCTAAAGCAGCTTAGTGAGTTGTTTATCGAATTTGGTGATAGCGATGATCAAAAAATCTTATATTTAGAGCATCTATCTAAAATAAAAGAAAATACCGTAGTTTCTGAGCAAATACTTAAGAATACTAAAGAACAAGCTATGGCTGGAGACTTGAGGAATTTAGTTGAAGACAATCTTATAAAGTCCAGAGGGTTTAGAGATAAAGTAACTAAATTGCTTCTAGGTGATGAGCAGGCCATGACAACGTTATTAAGCTTGCTAATCGATGGTCACAAGAACGACATGGCAAATAAAATAGAGCCATGATAATAATTCATTAGAAAATAGCTCTTAAATCTAAGTACAGAAGCCTTAAGCGCCAAATGGTGATTAAGGCTTTTTTATTTGTAATTCAAAAGCAATCTGCCTATAAAACCTAATGATGGAGGTTTTTTTGTGGTTACCTTGTTGTTTACAAGATTTTGTTTTAATGATATGGTTTACTTACCAAAAATAAAAATAATAAAGGTAAAAATAAAAAATGAAAAAGATTTTAATAGGGCTACTTATGGTCCCTTGGTTGGCAGTAGCTAGCCCACTTGATGATGCAATGAAAAATCAATTAAATGCATATATAAATGATCAAATGACCCAAGATTTGTTACAAGGATACATTGCTCCTCCATATGACCAAATCAGTTATCAAAGATTTGAAGATATGAATAAATCATGCGGCTCAATAATGGATAAACATTTTACGGAAAAAGATTTTTCATTATTGCTGAAGGGTGATGTATGGAACCTAATAGCTTTTGGTGATGAAGGTACAAGTATGATAGGAGGGCTAATTAATGAATCAGGAGGATTTTCAGCTATTTCTGATTACTTAAATGAAGACCTTGTAAGTATGGTAAATAGAAATTATTCCTCATTTTCAAAGGAGAAAAACAGAGCTGAATACAGAAAGTACAAATCATCACCAATGGCAAAAAAATTAGATAAAAAGGCCATGAAACTGACGGAAAGTATAGATTTACTCGGAAAATATAAAAATGAAGATGAAAAGCAGATGTTTATAGCGCTCACAGTATGCTTTATTACAAAAGCTTATTATCCAGTTTTGGGAGTTAAAGAGTCTGTATATGGCAGCACATTGTATAATTTAAATAGAGATTTTCGGAGAAGTGAATTGAATGGTGTTATGAATAGCTTAAACGAGGCTGTTAAAGAAGCTGATAAGGTAAAAGAGCTATATAATTATTAACTATTACAATCTGCCCTAGTTTTAAGTGTGCCTACATTTGTAGGTACATTTTATTCTATAATTCTAATTGCAAAACCTTACATCTGATATTAACATCTATTACATTGTTTTTATCACTGTAATATTAAGATGTCTCAAAAGAAGAATGAACTAAAGAAAAGTGAAGTCCGACAAAGCGTTGCTTTGACAGAGGCTACTTATGACCTTACTCGTGATGAACGCAGAATTATCTACTTAGCAGCAATACAGTGCGCCAGTAATGATGTACCGGGCCAAGGCAGTCTTGATATTACTGATTACGAAATAAAAGTTAGTGATTACCAAAAACTATTTGGTATTGAACTCAATGAAGCATCTCGTGATGTGCGCTCGGCTATCAAAACAATCTATGACAAAAGTGTCCGCATCCACGATCCTGATGAAAGCACCAGAGATGAAAGTTCAGTGGAAGAATTACGTTGGATTTTTGGTAAAAAGAATCTGCCAAAGCGCGGGAGTTGGCAAATCTCACTCAACCCAAGAATAGTGCCTCACCTAACAAGTTTGGTTAATAGCATTAAATATCCAATCCATCAGATTGTTGGCCTTCAAAATAACTACCAGTATCGCCTGTATGACCTTTTCATGGCAGAGCTAGGGGATAGCAACAAAGGCTCACGAACTATCGATGTAGAGTGGCTTAGAGTGGCTTTTTGCTTAGGTAAAAGTTACGACCTTTATTCGAATATCAAAAATCGAATCATTGAACCTGCGATAGAGCAAATCAATACCAATACCCCATTAAGAGTAAAGTACACTGAAAATAAAAAGGGGAAAAAGGTTATCTCATGGGCCTTTAAGTACACTTTCAAGAGCTAACTATTACAAATCACCCTAGTAAAACTTCCATAACTCATTTTGCTGAACTTTAAAAGAAAGCTTAAATATAACAAGTAAATACATATATGCTTAAGCTTGTTGGTGATGTCTTGCTTAGCCTTATTATTACAAATCGCCCTAGTAAAAATTAGTGAGTTAATAATGCTGTAAAGTAGAGCTAGAAAGGGCTTTAAGGGATTGAATAGGACTTCTATTATTACAAATTGCCCTAGTTTTTAGTTGTTTGAATTCTATTATTACAATTTACCCTACTTGAGCTTTGTATCAAGCTGAATTGCCAAATGTTCAAAAAACGAAAGTAATTATCGTTACGTGGTAACGGTAATTATTACAAATTGCCCTAGTTGCTTAGCGCATCTGTTTTGCATTCCAAAAACCAATTTAAATCTGAAATTTCGCAATGTAAAAGATTTTCCCATTCTTGCAGTTCTTTACCAGTAATATTGTGGCACTCGCTAAGAGTAAGTTCGTGATCAGACTCTTCACCAATATTACCTAAAAATCTTAGTTTTTCATCAACGCTAAAATTACTCAGGTCGAATGCTCCATATATTCTTACAGGAAAGGCCATACTGCCTGCTATATAGTTAATGTCGGTGAGTGTGTGCATAGCTTTTCTACTTAGGCTATTAGCTAAGTCGCTGTAAACTTCTTTCACTTCAAATGAATCAAGTATCATTGTAGGAAGTGGAATCATCGTGAAATGAGCCTCTAGTGTTTTTGAAAAATTTGGTAGCTCTTTCAATTTCTCATATAACACTGAAGCATCAGCTCTTTCAGTATTTTCTTGGCTTTTAGGGTAGATGGTTACAATCAACGCTACCATGTTATCTTTTGTTTTATCAGTCATTTTAATTATTACAAATTGCCCTAATTGCTTAGGTTGGTAAGTTGTTCGATAAAGTCATCATAATCAACATCATGAAAGCTATCGTAGATAATTACTAATCGTCCATGTTTCGATTTAATGTCATTGATCCGAATAAAGTCCAGTTGTCTCGCAACTTCTTGATCAAGGCTTTTCAATACTGCCTCGTCAGCATAGTTCTGCCATCCCTTGAAGATATTGATATTGTTGAAGCATTCATTCGGGCCGAAACTTCTAAATGCATTGACGTACTCTTTGAATGACTCTTCAGTAAGCTTTTCATCATGGTCATCGAGTTCTCTAAGTTGCTTAAAGAATTCTTCACCATCCATGAGATCATCTTCATTGATATTTTCAAATCTGGATTTAACAACTGCTTCTTTCATTAGTTCAATAGCTGCAAGTTTGTTTTGATGCTGTGTGGGAAGATCTATTGACTGGACTGTTATATCTAATTTTTTGTGCTTTATTTTCACACCAACTTCAGCACCAAGAAGGTTGGTTTTGGGAGATTTACATGTAGTAATCTCTAAATCTTTTTCATCAAAGTTCATAGTGGCCCATAAATGACAAGTAGCATGTCAAAAAAAACATAAAAGTGCATACAAATGTACGTACAAAATGGCTTAGTGTCAACAAGTGGTCAGTAAAAGCCATATAAAAACAACAAGATACTCATTGTGTACTGTTAACTAGGGCAATTTGTAATATTTGAAACTTTAGCTAGGGCGATTTGTAATATTTACGCCAGATTGCTTGATCTATATATTTTTTTCATATAAAGATCCAACATTGATCAAAAAAACGATCTCTGAAATAACAGAAATAAAAAACAAAAGGTAAGTTTTTATAAGAAAAATTTTCGAAGAATAGAAAGCAAAAAACCGAAGTTGGCGCTTCGGTTTTTCTGGATGCTAGAGAAAGAATCTCCAGACAAAATTTAAATGCACTTGACTGATGCATATTGATAATAGCTCGAAAGAAAATCGATTTCAAGCTACAGGAATCTTTTTGTCTTAAATTCTTTCTCATTCATCTAAAGCATTAGCTGCCTCAGCTTTCAGGCTTCTTCGATATTTCTCCATACTTGGGAAAATATGTGTGTTAAAAGAAGCTAATTTTAAGGCAGTGCTAGGTGCATCTAAATGAAACGTTAGGTGATAGCACTCGCTGTATAAGTGTAGGACAACGAACAATGAATCAGGTGAAGAGAACTTCACTTGAGTTTCACTCGTGGGTGTCTGCTTTATACACTGAAATAGATACAAATGAGTTCTGCGACCTGCTAGGGATCGGCAGCGAATTGTATCATCGCCAGTTAAACCATAAATCTTTTGAGCATGAAAAAGACGGTAAGCTTGTTGATCCCGGCTTGATTGGTAATCCAAATCTACATACAAAGAAGAAATTAACGACTGTTGCTGAATACATGCACAAGCATGATCATATGGAAATTTACTTCTGCGTTAATGAAATCCAAGATTGGCGGAAAAATAACGCCACACGCGCATGGCGCGTAATGCATATGGAAATTGATGTTAAATATAAAAAGTCACCAGAGCGTGCCACTGAAGTATTAGAACAAGTCCTTTCATCAATTGAAGATTCCCCATTACCTTATCCGTCAGTAGTTGTTTCATCGGGTTCGGGCGGCTGGCATTTATATTGGCTAGTAGCAGAGGACGACAGACTATATAGACATCCTAATGACACCAGAAATGGTGGCTCGGCTTTAATAGAGGATATGCGCGATACACAGAAAATGCTTTGTGCAACACTGGAACGTTTTAGGGCTATATGGGATAACAAGGAACAAACAAAATCAAAGCGCCTTAGCAAATGGAAGATTGATGAAACCCCCACAAAGATAATTAGTCAGCCAATGCGCTTGCCGGGTTCATATCGCATTATTAATGGCGAGAAAGTACAGTGTAGGGCTTTTGTTTTATCTGAAGCTAAAGAGTTCGATACGGCTGTTGTAGCAAAGGACATTAAACATAATGTATTCGAATGGTTCGAAAAGCGGATTTTAACTCAGCCTGTGATCCAAGATTTTTGGCAGGTAGCACCATTCTCTCAATGGAAAACTTTTGTGCCGAAATGCATAAAGCCTGTCGCGGTTGAGCCACATAACAATCTTGTCAATCAGAAGCGAGAGCCAAAGAAAAAGGCCACCGTTACCCGGCTAAAACCTAAACCAAATGTGCCATCAGCACATAAAGGTATTGTTACGCCATTACGATCTTCAAGAGTACAGGCTCACATCGATGCGGTTAAACTAATAAGAGGCAAGTTACATCATTCTTCTGCAAAGCAGGGAACGAGAGACTTGTTCTGCTTCCATTTGTTTAATAGCTTTCATGTTGCTTATGGTTGTGCTGAATTGGCCCTTGAAGCTGTTTTAGAGCTAAAGGATAAGATTGGTTTAACCATTGAGCAAATCAAAAGTTATACATCAACAGCGCGTACAACGCGTTACTACTATTCAGCATTCAATCTTAATAACATTTTAAGTAGCATTGGAATCGATACCTCAGCAAGTGTTGCATTATGTCATGCTACACCACCTGAGAATAAAGAGGTTGCTACTGGAGAAAGGTTGTCGGCAATACGAGCTGCTGCTGCAATCAAGGCTCATAAGAGCCGCTCTGATAACACTATTAACAAGGTGGTTGATGTTGTTATGCATATGCACAAGAAGCTTAATGTCGCTTTAGAGGACATCACAGCGTATCAGATCAGCAAGTGCAGCGAAGGTCTTAATAAAATATCTAAAACTACAGCTTACAAGTACATTGATAAAGCAATTAGCTTGGCCTGTAGACTGATCACTAAGAAGAAAAGGGATGGTTCAGTTAGCAAAAATACTATAGCGCCCCCCCAGAGATATAATGTTCTAAATAAGAACTCTTTTAATAAACAGCTTAAATTTGAATATTATTATGTTGAAGATAAGTTAGATCAGTATGAAATACCCATATAGAAAGAAAAAATGATAACGCTACGTGAATGAAAATAGATTTGGCTTGGCTTAGTACATCAGATTTCACATAGAAGCGTCTTTTTTCAGACCTTAAAAAAGATTGTTATTGTTGTTTTGTGAGTAAATGTAGAATTAGTGTTGGTAAGTTGTGGTCAGCTTGTCTGTCCATGATTTATCAATACGATAAGGAATGAGCTTGCGAATGACGAAAATTCACATTTTCCACAATAGTTATTTCTCTATCTGTTTTTGTATTTAGACTTAATAACTGTTTCTAATTGTTTAAAAAACAAAGCTCTTACAATGGTATAGTGCGTACATTTGTGTGTACAAATTGTGATTTATATGTTTGAATGGAAATAAAAGACTTAAATATGAAATCATTAAAATTAATATTGTTGAGCTTTTTGCTTATATCATCACCTGCTTTTTCAAAAATTGAAGTGCAAGCAGGTCAGACGAAATTAATATTGCCTGAACCAGTTGGATATACTGATATTAGTGAAATGGAAGAATTATGGGATTTTGCTGTTCATTCGGAAATTTCAAAAAATAAGATGTTAGCAGCTTTTTATTCTAATCATTTTTTAAATAATTATTTAAAAAATGATACTGTGCGTTTAAGTAAGGTTTTAGTTTTGGAGGATGCTTCTTATAAAGATCGTATTTTGTCAAAAGAAAAATTCTCAAAGTCATCAGCATTAGTAAAGAGGACTTTACCAAAGGAATTAAGAAATGAAGAATTAATGCTTAAGGAACAAAAAAGAATTAATGAAAAAGGGATTAGTAAATTGTTGGGTGAAAATGTATCTAAGCCAATATTTTTAGAAATGATGGAGAAAGATTTTTATTATATTGGGGTTACTTCTGCTTCAAATAAAAAAATAGAAGATAAGTTATTAATAACATTAACGGCCCAATACTTCATATTATTAAAAGGAAAATTGTTGATAATAAGAATTTCATATCCATTTGAAAATGAATCGGACATATCTAATCTGAAACAGCTATCAAAAAGATGGATTGATAGATTAATTAATAGTAATAGTTAATTTTTACTTAAACGAACAATAATTTTAATTGATGTTCGTTTAATTGTTATTTCTGCTGATTCTTCTCTAGTTGAACAATCAGCTTCTCATTAGTCTTAATTTCTTTCTCAAGCCCACGCACTTTGTCATCGTATTCAGATTTCAATTTGCTGTTTAGTGAAGTTTGCTCTGATAGCTTATCTTTAATTGAGTCTAATTCGGACTGTAACTTGATAGTTTGCTTGGAAAGGGAATCGACTTGAGTAGAAGCTTTATCATGCTGCGCATGAAGGTTTGTAATAAGCTTTTCGTTCCCGGTAATAGTTGATTCTTTACTAGCAATGTCTTTGCTCATATCCGCAACAATCGCATTAACTTCTTTCAGATCAGATACTAATTGTTCATTCTGGCCTTTAACCTGCTCAACTAATTCTTGATTACTTTCTAATTTAAGCTCTGCTTTAGCTAATTCAGTACGTAATGATTCATTTTGATTTGTTAGCTGCTTGTTTTCATCGAGTGCTGTTGTAAGCTGTTGGCGTAATTCATTAACAGTTGCTTCATTTGCTTTCTGCTCTTGGGCCAAGTTAGCTTCAGATTGCTTTATTGTGTCGCTTAACTCTGACTTTAGATCAGATATTTGTTTTTCTTGCTGCTCAACAACTGCCGTTTGTTTATGAAGTTTATCTTCTGCTTTTGCTAAATCAGATACTGCCTGTTCTCGCTGTTCATTAGCATCATCAGCCATACCTTTATAACGTTGCTCAGCTTCTACAGCAAAGCGTGAGATTTCTTTCATGAATGATTTAGTGAAGTCTGGAGAAAAGCCTAGGCGATCATAAAGAGACTGCTGATTAGCCTCCATTTCACGTTTCCAGTTGGAAAAATACTTATGAACTGTAGATGTACTACTTACATCAGGTAATTCAGCAAGAACTAATCTGACGCTAGGCTTAGTGCCTTTTTGATAAAGTTCATTACAGATCTGATTAACACGATCTTGAGTTGATAGATTTTCAGTATTTTCCAAGTTCATAAAAGCACTCCATAACGGCAATTATTAGAATTATAAGATACTTTTTGAAATAAACAAACGAACAGTAAAAAAGAACGAACGGTGTTCGTTTGTTCGGTTTTAGTAATGATCAGAATTGTAATGTGAGAAAATTGGAATTTTTTGGATTTGAAATCGAGTTAGATTAAGAGTTGCACTACTTAATTTTTATAAGAGTCTAAGGGGAATGTCGATAGTAATTCATATCTATCAGAGTGTGACGAATCATTATGCTTCGGATCAGCCCATAATAATTGGATATTCAGAACATTGCCGTGGTAATTAATGATTAAGTGATTATCTAAGATGTGAGCATTATTAACCATATCGACAGTAATATGGTACTCATCAACTCTTAGTTGATTATTGATCTCATCGTAATGTTCTACATCTAGTTCTAAAACAGAACTTTCTTTATTTTGAGAGCCACCTTCAATGTTGTTGAATTTTTTATTCTTGCAAGCTTTATTGTTAATGATGCAGGCTTCAGTATCTTTAAGTAAGTCTGCTAATTTGTAATATAACGACATTTCAATGAAACCTTGTATTTTTGTATGTTCATATGTGTGTACAAAAATATTAGCAATGTATTGATAATAATGCAATGCGTATTGTGTGTAATTAACCTTTTGCTTATAAATGTACGTGCAAGGTTGTTTTGGTTAATGTTGTTACTATATGTTAATATATATATGTATTAGCTTGTTTAGGTTGTATTATGATAATTTATACATTGGAACATTATGAAGCAGATGCTGAGCAATTAGCCAAAGAAAGAATTGCAGAATTAAGAAGTCGAGGGATGGGGTTAAGTGTTGAACCATCTCTTTTTGATGGTGCAACTTTCGATCCTAGATATGCCGCTAAATGGTCAGCTTTAACACGGAAATATAAAGCAGGGTTCCTTATTCACAAGCTACTAGATTTTGCTGAGGAGTACGATGTAGATATGACATCGACATTAGCAAAACGAGTTTTGCAGGGTTGGATTAGCAAAAGCATATCCAACAGAGCGTTAATAGAAGCTTTTGGATTAAGTCATCGTGATGCATCACAGAAAAGTGCTGACTGGTCCCGGTTAAATGAGCTTATCGATATGGATAAAGAAGTTGTATCGCGTGAATATGCTAAATGTAGCGCTCAATGCAAGGAGATCAAAGAGCGCGTATGGAAAAGATTAATGGATGAGAAATCAAAAGTATCAAAAAAATAGTAATTTCTATTTTCTCAGTAAATTGCAGTAAATAAGATTTAATTAGCTAAATGATATATGTATTAGCTAGCTTCTATCTTATTGTTGTCTCATATAGTCCATTAGCTTCATTTATTTCCATCTTCAGTATTGATATTGGTTTTTTCCAATCTAGTTCAAGTTCCTGAGCTTTTTGTTTAATGTTATCTCTTGTTTCTAGCCATTTTATTAATGTGCTTCGACCACACTTAAGATCTCTAGCTAAAGCGCTCTTATTTTGTTTGTCATTAAGGCATCTGATAATGAAGTCTTCCTGCTCATCTAATTTGCTAGCAACAAAAATTCCTTCAGGTCTACCATTAGCTAAACCTTGGCTAACTCTTCTGTTGCAAGCAGCCTTTGCCCTTTCAGCTCGTTTTATTGCTTCTTGTCTAGCGGCATATGATGCGCCAACAACACCAAATAGGATTTCTGGATCTTCAACATTATCTTTATGAATAACTTGGTCAGTGTATGTTAGGTGTAGTTGAGCCTGATGGATTTCGGCAATGTCGTTAATTAGGCCAAGAATTGAAAAAGGCTTGTCCCGGCCCAGTCGGGAAATTTCAGTGCATATTAATTTATCACCGGGCTGAAGACTTCCTACTAGGATTGATATTTTTCGGCTAGATAATTCTGTTTTTGAGGCCGATACAGATTCTTCAGTCCATGAATCAATGATGATGCCATTTTCATTTGCATATCTCATGATGGAATCTTTTTGAGTTTCGTGATCTTGGCGATTTTTGTCTGAAACCCTTAAATAAGCATAATTTTTTGGCATATTTTTCACCTGTATCGTTTAGAGGATCTAGTTATAGTTAGATGATACAGTTTTTTACCTGATTGAAACTGTATCATTTGATCCTCTAGTGTTCACTCTAGATAGTTAACTTTTGACTTGTTTTTAGTGTATACAGTTGTGTGTACAAAGTGAAGATTTTAAATTAATTTAAAGATTTTACTATTGGATTAAATAGCCAAAGAGTTCTACTGGTTGTTAGGTTTATTACTTGTCATAAGCCTGCTTATTATACTACCGAAACCTACCCCTTCAGGATGATCCACTATTACATGGGCTATATTTCCTTTTTTGTCTTTCCATTCAACAAACCCTTTACCTGTTTTTGTTGGTTCTCGATATTGATTATGATGAAGATAAACAGTGTCTAAAGCATCTTCATTAAATTGATTAAGTTTTTCTTGGCTATCTATATAAAAGACTTCAATGTTCATTATCGTTTGAATTCCAAGTTTGTCATGAACATAAAGTGCAAACTCAAGATATTCTTTCATGTAGTCACCAGCAATATTGCAAGTGATAGTCTTTTTATATTTTTCTAAAGAACTGCATTCTTTGATAATAAAACCTTTGCTCTGTATATCCTTAAGATTGTCGCCAAGTCTTACTCCATACATTCTATCAATTGGTAGTTCAGAGTATAATTCCTGTTCATTGTTCTTATCATTTGCAATTGCAGCTTGTAGGCTTGATGCTGCCAATAAAAAAGCTGCTATTAGTCGATTTTTATTCATTTTTATTATTCTTATTAGTAATTATATTTTATAAAAGTGTACACCTTTGTGTGTACAAAATCAATCAGTTGCGCTATTCTTGATGTGAAATATCACTTTTCACAAACATTCACATGAAATAACTGTTTGTGCTTACCTTTGTGTGTACAGTGTTAGTGTGGATACCTTTGTATATCGAACTCAATGATAAAAATAAGAAAGAGAATAGAATGAAGAAACTAATTTTAGGTGCTTCTTTTTTAGTTGCTTTGTCAGGATGTCAAACAACTATAGAAGATAAATTTGAAGGGAACCTTAATGTTCCAACATACGGAAAGTCTAAATTTGATGACATTGAATATGTAATGATTAGTAATATTGTGTGTACCAACAGAATAGCGTTTAATCTTTTTCAAGACACCAATAAATCATATAGAAGTAACGTGCTGTTAACAGCAGGCACAGGTTATATAGAAGCAATTGGGACAGGTAAGTCATTAATGTTCAAAATTGATGGTAATTTATATGAATTTGAATCGATATCTAATACTACTGATTTTGGAAAAATTTTTTCAAAGCATGGAAACTCTGGTCATTTTTCAAGTAAAAAATATTTTATTAGAGAAAATTTAATAAGAGAAATCGCTGAATCTCAGGAATTTTTAGTAAAGATTAAGTTGTCATCAGGTGGATATAGGGAAGGAGAGTGTTCTCATATAAATATTAATAAGTTCTCTGAAGGAGATAGAGGAAGAATAGAATTGCAAAACAAATATAGTGGAATAGAGGGATTTAAAAAGTTTGTAAATGCTATTGATAAAATCTTTTAATTAAAAATTATCCCTTTTACTTATTAGTTTTTATGTATATCATGTAAATACACATGTACATACAAATGGATAACAATAAATGGCTAAAATCGCATGTTTCGCTAACAGCAAAGGTGGTGTAGGGAAAACTACTAGCTGCCTTGCTGTTGGCACCTGTCTAGCTGATCTCGGCTATAAAACCCTTTTAATCGACTTGGACCACCAAGGTAACTTAAGTGATGATATTGGTCGTGGTGATGAAGATTACACGATTACTGACTTATTTGAAGATCCTAAGTTCGATATCACCAAGTTAGTTTATCCTGCATTAAATAAAGAAGAGGCAATAGCTAATCTTGATGTAATACCAGCGGATATTACATTGGCTAATTCAGCACGAGCTGCTGAGCGTTATCGTCATAGATTGCAAATCTTAGCCGATGGGCTTAAGCCCATTAAAGATAACTATGATTTCATTCTTATGGACTTGCGCCCTGCTATTGATCTTAGTATCGAAAACGCACTTCTTATTACTGATATTGTGATTGTGCCTGTAGACATGGATAGAAGGGCCACGAAAGGTATTTTAGATCTGTTTGAAGTGATTGCAGACACTAAGAAAAAAGATGATTTTGATTACATGCTAGTTAAAACCAAGGTTGATGTGCGGAACAAAATCATGCTGAAAGCAACTGAAGATCGTATTGCAGAAGAGAACTGGACTGTTAGTAAGACAGTGATCCGAACCAGTGAAGACTTTAAGAAGGCAACAGAAGAAAAAGCACCTGTCTGTTATTACGCTAGAAATTCAAAGTCACATCAGGATTATATGAATTTAACAAACGAGTTTCTGGACCATATGAATGTGCCGGGTGAAAGATACAATGTGGAGTCATTATAATTATGGCTAGAAAAGACCGAGTAGATAGAAAACACACTGGCGTTACGTCTGTTAATGAAAATAAGAACGTAACCACAGGTAAGCGTTTACCGTTACGAATGACTCAGCATGAACTCGATGAACTGGATATTTTGACTGAAAAGGTTCAGGAATTAATGCCAAGGAAAAAGATTAGTCGTAGTCGTGTGATGAGGGCCTGTGTTCATATTCAAGATAATGCACAGCTAAGGAAAATAGTTAAGTCGATTACTGAAAATACTTAACTATTAACGCCTTGATGTGTTTACAAATGTGTATACAGAAATGATTGATTTAAAAGAGTGTTCAGCGTGTTCTAGGCCAAAAATCGATATAAGAACAGAAATCATTACTTCTGACAGGCCCGGTATCACTAAAATGATAATTTGCCGATGTGAAGATCATATTGATTGTGATGCCGAAACCATGCGTAAATTGTGTGGAATTAAGCTTAAAAAGCTTCATGAGAATAGTGATGAATGAATTAAAATCTGGAGACAAGTCAAAAGCAATCTGTAACGATTGTGAACGTTTAGTATCTACGACTTTTCAGTTTCGTGACATTCCATTTTCAGATACAGGTGAGGTGGTGAAAAATATTCTCACAGGTGTATGTGATGAATGCGGTAGAGTTGTGTCTATACCGCATCAATCGACTAAAGACATTAAAAAGCACATAGACAACTAAAGTGGCTGAAGTTTCAATTCACCTAGCGAATTCAATATTCTCATCAAAATAGGGCCGTTTTTGATGAGAATAGCCTCTCTATTTTCATCATTTCTTCTTTTGAAATATTAATCTTTTGCTTTTTTGCTGAAAAGTTTTCTTTTTACTGAGGGCCAAGAAAGATAAATAACACAGATTAAGGCTATTCCGCCCATTGGAACGACTACAATTCCTGTCATCACAAAAATAACAAATGTAATAAGAGCTATTGCTATTGTTATATTTCTGGCTCTTTTAAGATTTCTTTTTTCATTTTCTATAATTTTATCAAGATTATTCATTTTATTTTCATCTAATTTTAAACTTATCTTATAACAAAATTTTTGTAAGTACAAGTGTGTGTACAAAGCTAGTTGTTATTCAGCTCCTTTGTAGGCTTGATTAAACCCAAAGGTATAGAACCATCTGGAGTTCATTCGATTAATAACACGCTTAGGGTGTAGCTTTACCCCGGTGGCAGCATCGTAATATTGCTCATAAATATGGGGGAAGGGTGAAAAACGATAGGTTCTGACCGCATGGGAATGCGGCTGATCTTTTCGTACCAGCATCGGTAGTGAGTAAGACCCTCAGTGGTCCAAATCACACCGGGCTTAACAATTTCATTTTTACAGTATGGGCAGGTTGGCATAATTTAAATTACACTGTAGATTTGTACAGTATAAAAATTTTTATTTTGCAAACCCGATCACCATAAAAGGATTAAAAAATGAGCGATGTGAAGTATAAAATAGATGAAATAGATAATGAGACTTGGCTCAAAGTTTTGGACAGAGTAATGCCTTGGTTTAATGACAAAGATGATGCCCTTAACTGGTTTTTTTACCAGAAGCTTTATTTCTTTGGTGGTGTAACACCAGAAGAAGTTCTGACAATGCGAGGCGATAGGGGGTACATAGCTTTGTTGGAATACATTGAACTCAAAGAAAATGGTAAATTACAGTGAATGTATTATTCCTTTGTACTTCAAATGTGAATAGAAGCAAAACTTGTGAAGACTACTTTCGCCAAGTTAACCCGGCTCATAATTACAAATCAGCCGGGTTAAGCTATAAGAACTGCGAAAGGTTCAGTAGTACTATTTGTACGCACGAGCTGCTGTTGTGGGCTGATGTCATATATGTGTTTGAGGATATGCATATTGATAGGCTTAAGGAGCATCATGGCAATCCTGAGACGTTTGATAAGATCGTTAATTTAGACATTGATGATGTTTATGAGTACATGTCTGATATTTTAATTTCCAAACTTTCCAACCATCCTCTAATTGCCTTATAGGTAGCTATTTTTTACAACAGTGATTTTGGCTATTTTATTAGAAAAAGTGTTGTAAATTTCTTTAAAAAAGTTCCATGAAAATAAATTTTATGTTTTTACAGTTATTTAGAAAGCCTTGTTTTTATTGACGTTTTGAGGTTTTTTGATAGATTTTAAAATTTACAACATTTTATTAGTTTATTAGTATATTTTTATGTCGTTTTACAACGATATCAAGATCCATTGTTTTGTTAATGTCATCCCCACCAATCCCTCTCGTATTTAAGTTGTTGAAAAACATAATAAAAATATTTATAATTTACAACAGGTTTAAATGTGACATAAAAGTGTTGTAAAAACACGGTTTTTTATAAAAACGTCAAGAAAAAAAACTATAAATATAAGATACTTAAAAAATTTACAACAAATATAAGTGTATGTTTTAAAAGAGTTATTTTATACTAATTCTTTAATAATTTCGGGCGTTTTGTTTTTGGTATAATGTTTACTATAATCACTTTAAATGCAAGTTGTTTTATGTTGGTGATGTAAATGAGTTATTCAAAATTAGAGAAGTCCTTAAGAGATGGTATTGAAGCTAATGATTCAAATAAAAAAGAACAAGCTAAGTTCAGACAGCTTCTAACAGCATTAAATAACGTATCTAAAAACAACCTCTGTAACACAGAGAATTTTACTTTTGTCATGACCGATGGCCTAGATGAACTATTGGAAAGTTACAAAGCTATTTTGAAGAAGCAAAATAAGAGTGATATTCGAGGCGCGTTAACAAGAGTTAGAAACCTATCTAAATATTACATTGAGCTAACAGAGTTCAATACGGAAAATTTAACTTTTTCAGAAATAATGAAAGAGGGCCTGCGCAGAAAATATGGTTCTTTAGATATTTTCTATGAAGATGATTTTAGCCCTAAAGAACAGGCTGAAATAAAAAGAAAGTATAAAACCTATCGAGAAGCATGTTTTGAAATGTTAAAGGTTGGCCTGAAAGAACATCCTGAACTTTGGCCTAGAATTGATGTTTCTAATCCAGATTTAACGCCAACTCAAATAAATAAAAAACTGGATAGTGCTGCTAGAAATATTCGAGATTGGATAACAGGCGATACAACACCAGCGAATCATATCCCTGATGGCAGATTAAGCTTTATAGAAAGTTATCTAGGGTTGCCCAAAAATTGCCTGTTAAACAAGGCAAATCTCATCAATAAGAAATCCATTATTCTCAAAAAAACCGAAGCAAGAACTAAAGCAAAGGTTAGAAACAAACCTAAGGGCTTTAAAGTAAAAAAGCTAAATGATGCATTTACAGGTTATTTTAAAGAATACTCTGATTACAAAATTTTTGGCAAACAGCCTGAAGTAAAAAACGTCACTCAAGAAATGATGGATGATAAATATGCATTGCAAAGGTTAAGGGTAAGAGAGCTTCAGGGAACAAAAGAAAAAAGATGGACAGCAGGCAGTAATGGCGTTATCGGTGCTGCCGAAAAATTTCAATATTCATTAAGAGGATTTGTAAATTACTGTGTTGAAAAAGAGGGTGTACCTGAAGATGAAGTTAGCTTATCGCACTTAACAGACCCAAAAGTACTAGAAAATTTAGTCGTGGCAGCACAACAAGGATTTATAGGTGGCAGTGTTGTTTATGATATTTTATCAATAGTAAAGGCCAGTTCAGGTAAGAGAGGTTACCTTAGATTATGTGGAGATCCGGGTGATAGAACACTCGATGAGTACTTCAACGATTTAGATTTTATAATTGAAGAATCTCCAATATGGAAAGATTCGGCTAGTAAAACAAAAAAAACTCATGGCAAAGGAGTTGAGCAAGGGAAAGAAAATATTCAGTTTTTACTAAAAATGGATCTTGATGAACGCAAAGAAGTATTAAAAAAAGCAATCAATAAGTTAATTGAAAAGTCCAGAGCAAACCTATTGGAAGCTGATCGATTTATACTTTTTAGTAAATCAAAAAAGAAAAAGCAAAATGTTCGAGAAAAGTGCTATAGAGAAGCAATATCAGCAATAAAATCTGCATATCATGAAAGTGCAGCAGCGATGATTATGCATACAGCACCTATAAACTGTCCTAGGGTAATTAACTGGGCAACTCTCACGTATTTCAATTCGGTTACTGATAGAGATATTAGAATTCCTTCTTTAACTTATCATCGCCATAAAAATCAATTTGAAATTCACATTCCTTTGTTTGGGCCAAGTCCTATTAATGGGGAGGAAATTCGCTTTATAAAAAATTCTGACGCAGCTAAAGCTAATAAAGTGGAGATGATGTTCCCTGAATATATAACTGCAACAATTAAGAATTTCTTGAAAGTACGTGAGTATTACATCGAATACTGTTTAACTCATGAAATACCAATGATGTATAAGCGAAACTTAGAGAGCATTGAAAAACTCAAGAATGGTGCGGTCAAGAATCTTTCTGAAGATGCCATTAAAAAAACCATATCTGTTTTAGAGCTTGATAATGAAGCTTATCAAAAGTTCGACAAAGATGATGTGCGTCCGCTGTTTGCATGGTGTGCAATTAATAAGGACCTGTCTTCATTCTCAAGTGATCAAATAGAGGGCTGGTTGGGATCAAGCGTATGGCAATCTAAAAGAGAGTTTGGAAGAAAAAACTTCATGATGAAGACAACCCTTGGAACTCAATTTAAGCTGAAAACTAGAGATGCCTTTTATGAAGTTGACCCATCACTAGAACAAAGTGGGATCAATATTCATGGAATGAGGCACTTGTCAGTAGAAAGTCATTTAGAAGAATTTAAGGGCGATTTTACTGGTGCTGCCCACATTATCAATGACACAGTGGGGATGATCATAAGCACTTATGGTGAACAAGATACAAGTAAAGCTAAGAAGCGATTAAGTGAAAAAAGCGAGTAGATGCTTACGTATCAAAACCCGGTAACTTTTCGGGTTTTGATTTTTGAACTTTATCTTGAATATCGCCCTAGTTTCCTGCTTGGTTCAAAGAGTCTTGATGTTGGCCTTTACTCCACGGTGATCACTAACTGGTCCCAAATCAAAAGAAGTAAATAAGGCTCCGGGCAACAAGTCATCAGACACTAATATGTGATCTATTAACTGTTTTTTGTTCTGATATGTATAACTGTATTCATTTGAGTTAATTACATTAAGGCCGAATGAAGTTAACTGATCGAGTGTAATTGAACCCGGTACGTCATTTAAGTCCCCCATAACAATGTTATGGCCTGTTCTATTCTCTAAGTATTTAACTATCGCATTAGCCTGAGCTGCACGTTTATCGTCATTGCTACTTCGTTTTGATATTAAGTGTGCTATAACGACATTGTACGTTTCAGTATCATTTTTAAGTATGGCACCTAATGCCTTAGACGGTATCTTCTTTGTTCCATTGTAGCTTCCTTCTATCCCGTTAAAGTTATTTGGCTCACCAACTACTTGATAGCGCGTTATTAATGCAACATCTTGCCCGGTATAATTATCACGGCCTTTTTTAAACACTAGCAGATAATCATCAGGTAGATATTTCATGATCTGCTCAACAGCCGATTTCCCCTCGATTTCAGTCAGACCAATAATATCAGCATCGTTATAAATGATATGAAGTGCTATTGCATAAGCCTCAAGTTGTACGCTTTTAGGGCTTGGTGGATTACCGACAGCCCCTAATGCTATTTGACCTTCGTGTGGTGGTTTCGAGTCCCAAAAAAACTCTGTATTGATAACTAAAATATTTGTGGCGAAAGCTGGTAAAGTTAGTGTTACCAATAAGGTTATGGTTATTATTATCTTAAGCATTTGAGAAACTCCCTTTTATTTTTTTAATGTTAAAACCTATTGGGAAAGGCTTTTATTTTCAATGTTTTTACATATAATGAAATACAAATTTGTACACACAAATGTATTTACATTTTTTTGATTTTGTTGTAATGTGTAATGAATCAAGTTATTAATGACAAAAGCAATGATAGCTTAACAATTCAAAAGGGCAGAACATGAGCGAAGAAATTAAAACAAACGAAGTATCAAATCTATCTAGTTTCATATGGAAGATTGCTGACAATCTGTGGGGTGACTTTACTCACTCAGACTTCGATAGAATTATCATGCCTCTTTTGTTACTTCGTAGATTAGAATGCGTTTTAGAAGAAACAAAAGATGCTGTTGTAAAAGAGTACGAAACAGAAAAAGATTCAGGCATGGATCTGGATCGTATGCTTCGATATGTATCGGGCTTTGCTTTTTACAATACAAGCAAGTACACATTAGAGTCGCTTGGCAGCACAAACACAAAAGAAAATTTAGAAAATTATATTAGCCACTTCTCTCCGAATGTTCGCAAAATTTTTGAAGAATTTGGTTTTTATAACACTATTGCCGAACTAGAAAATGCTAAGTTGCTTTATTTCATTGTTAGTAAGTTCGCTAATATCGATCTGCATCCTGATGTAGTTTCTGATCGTGTTATGTCTAACACATACGAACAACTTGTTAGGGATTTTGCGGCTTCTGTTAATCAGAAGGCCGGAGAATTTATGAGTCCTCGTGATGCGGTACACCTAGCAACATCATTAGTTATTGCTCCAGATGAACAGCTTTTCAATGAAACTGGTGTTATCAGAACGTTATATGATCCAACAATGGGAACAGGCGGTTTCTTATTTGATGCTATCTCAGAAATCAAAGGTTTCAGTAACACTGTAAAAGTAATTCCCTACGGGCAAGAACTGAACCCGAAAACCCATGCAATGGCCCTTACATCTATGATGTTCCAAGGTTTTGAGACAGAAAACTTAAAGCAGGGCAACACGCTTTCAAATGATCAGCTTTCAGGCAAGAAGTTCCATTATTGTCTAAGTAATCCACCATTCGGGATTAAGTGGGAAAAAGATAAGAAATTCATATTGGATGAGCATAAAACTCTAGGCTATGCAGGCCGATTTGGGCAGGGGTTACCTCGCGTGAGTGATGGCTCAATGCTATTTCTACTGCACCTTATAGATAAAATGGAATCGCCTGATAATGGCGGTGGTCGTGTAGGTATCATCTTATCTGGTTCTCCACTATTCACTGGTGATGCTGGCTCTGGTGAATCAGAAATTAGACGTTGGTTGTTAGAAAATGACTATGTTGAAGGTATTTTGTCGTTGCCAAATGATATGTTTTTCAATACAGGCATTGGAACTTATATTTGGATTTTAACCAATAAGAAATCAGCAGAGCGTAAAGGTAAAGTTCAACTAGTTAACCTGTCAGATGAATGGACGCAGATGCGTAAATCTGAAGGTAGTAAGCGTAGATTTATTTCGCCAGAGCAAATAAAGCAAATCGTAAATGAATACGATGAATTCGTTAATTCAAAGCGGACTAAGATTTTTGATTATACAGATTTTGGCTATCGTAAAGTTGCCATTAAACGCCCATTAAGAGCCAGCCTTGAACTTACAGCAGAGAAGATTGATGCACTTAGTGAAATCAAAGCATTTGCCAAGCTAGACGAAGAATTACAGTCTAATTGGCGTACCGTATTAGTTGCCTGTGCTGATATGCCTGAGTTGCAACCATATGACTTTTTGCTTTCCCTTAAGTCATCGAAAGACGAGCTTTCAGAAACAAAAACACCACTATTGAATGCGATGCAAAAGCATTTCATGGTACGAGATGAAAATGGCCCTATTGTTACTGACAGCAAAGGTAACCCAATAGCCGATACGTCATTAAATGATAATGAGTCAGTACCTTACAATGAATCAGTAGAGGAATATTTCGAGCGTGAAGTTTTGCCGCATGTACCTGATGCCTTCATTGATTATTCGGTACGTGATGAAAAAGATGGTCAGGTTGGCGTTGTTGGTTATGAAATCAACTTCA